>Ga0190312_1000267_pt1 | contig 18530 bp, 21 predicted proteins | sample 487007910_MG_FD_165046 | JGI IMG/M metagenome (GOLD analysis project Ga0190312, IMG submission 165046) | Hydrothermal vent sediment bacterial communities from Southern Trench, Guaymas Basin, Mexico - 4870-07-9-10_MG | ecosystem: Environmental > Aquatic > Marine > Hydrothermal vents > Sediment ... | reverse complement strand
CTAATTTCCTTGGGAATCGTTATCTGATACTTCCTAGTAACAATCACTTCTTGCATTACAATCGCCTTAATAGTACTACTATAGTACTACTCAAAATCATTAAGGGCTAAAAACATTTTCCTTCAGAATAGAACGGAGACTTCTATCTCATGGATAAATATGCGCTTAAAACATAATTTGGCGAGACTTTAAATGATTACTCATACTGAAAAAACTGTAAGGAGCGGGGAAAAATATCAGAATTTTCCTCCTTGAAGCTTTTCTCAAACATCAAATGAGAAAGCGACTCTATTGAGTTTCTTAGTTATTCCTCTTGTCTCATCTCTATACTTTGTTGGTTTTTCGCTATTCATTAGGATATTACATATAATTTCTGCTATTCTTCTTAAATCCCGTTCTGATATACCTCTCCTAGTAATTTCTTGTAGGCCGGAGCATACAGCTATATCAACGATAACGCCAGCTCCCTCCAGCATTTCTACTATTTTTTCTTCTCTCTTCCTCGTCCCTAACCTTGAGGTGGACTTGGTGAGTGGAGGTAAATCTCTTCTCTGGGTAAGAAATATTCAGCCCACCCTTATAAAGCAGAGAAGCAAGTAGTCTCGCATTCTCTACAATCTTTCTAGCATATTCTCTGCCGTAAAGCAACATTTCCTCCGCCGTTATCCCCTAGGGCAGCAATTCTATTAATGTGAGGATTATCAACCATGATGGGTGGGAAGTCTAAGAAATTCTTTAATGTCTCATATATTTCATCATTATTAGTAATAATAATACCGCCTTGAGGACCCGGAAAAGTCTTGTGAGTACTACCAAGTAATATGTCAGCTCCTTCTCTGAGGGGATCTTGGAAGGAATTTCCAGCTATCAGACCCAGTACATGAGAACCGTCATAAATGGTTAAAGCTCCGACATCCTCCGCTATCTCAGCAATCTCCTTAACGGGATGAGGAAATAAGATGAAGCTAGCTCCTAAGATAATTAATTTAGGTCTCTCCCTGTATATTATGTCCTTTGACGCCTCTATATCAATAGTTCCTTCCTCCTCATTAAAGGGTAAATAGATTGCTCGTCTATGTAATCTCTGGTAATTAAATGGGTAGCCTCCATTCTCAAAGCTCAGAGTTGCAATCCCATCATTCTCTCTAGTAAAAGCCAAGATAATGGTTAAGAGGGCTGTATTACCGCTTAATGGCTCAATAAAACGTATTCTGCTCGGAAAAGCTTTGAGAGAAGATCCCTCGTCTTGCTAATAATCTCTTGGATGTATTTCTGTCCACCATAGAAGAAGCCATGATGGTACCTATGACCAAGATCGGAGGATAAAGCCATCCTTGCAGTTCTGCTCATAACATTCTCGCTTGGGGTCATATTTATAACCGATTCACGGTAATTTTCATGCACATTCACGAGCTCAAATAACTCATTACGCACTTAATCTCACCACTCATCCAGAGGAGATGAGATACTATCACTTAGCTAATTCTTAAATTTTGTTCATTATTAGTCATTCTCAGGCATATAATGGATGAGAGGATCATCCCTTAATAGAGCAAAAACTCATAAACAAAGCTATAATAAGATATGCGTTAAGGCTTGTTCTGGGATCGAGCTATGCTGATCGCATATTTAGTGGATATTCATGGAGCGGAGAAGCCTCTCTCACTAATCGTCAAGGCATTGAAAGATATGGAACCAGATATCATTATTGTGGGTGGCGACATAACCGATTTTGCCCCACTAACTACAGCGGAGAGAATATTAAGGATGATAGAGGATAGGGTAAATAGCCCAGTTTATTTTGTTCCTGGGAATTGTGATGACCCCGCACTACTTAACTGGGAAGGCAAGAACATATATAACTTGCACTCAAGGAAGTACGAGGTCGGGGATGTAGAGCTCGCGGGACTAGGAGGAAGCAATAAGACACCATTTCATACCAATATAGAGTGGACGGAAGAGGAAATAAGGAGAATCCTAGAAAAAATTGGTGTGGGAGAAAGAACGGTTCTCGTAACTCATTGCCCACCTCATGGGACAAAGCTGGATAAGGCGATGAAAATAAAGCATGTAGGAAGTAAAGAATTGAGAAAGTACATAGAGCAGAGACAACCAAAACTAGTACTAACGGGTCATATACATGAGAGTACTGGAATGGATAAAATAGGGAAAACAACGATAGTTAATCCTGGACCGGCCAAGAGAAAAAGGTATGCGATAATAGAACTAGGAGAAGAATTAAAAGTAATGATACACAAGTTATAACATATCAAGATTGTTAACATTTCTCCTTCTATTTGTTAAGGGTCTCCTTTAAAAATTTGTAAAAAGAGAAGTTTACTTATGATGTAAGTTTTAAGAGGATGCTAGGTTTTAATAGCATCATTTATGAAGTTCCTACTGGGAATTTTTTATCGTGAATTTTGAGTAGTGATGATGAATAAATTAACTCATAACTCTTTTTAGGAACACTATTGCTGGGAATAATATCTTTACGGCATCTTCTACCCGGAGTATTAGGTGGCCTATATCTGGAATTACATGGAGTTCGAATGATTTGCCCATCTCCAGGAGTTTTGAAACGTATTTTAACACGGGTTTTAATGGCGTTCTAGAATCATTCTGGGGATGTATTATGCATAATGGCGCTTTTAGATTTTTAATATAAGTAATTGCGCTTCTCTCCTTTAATAATTCTCTCTTGCCAGCAAATAATACTTCTACGAATCTCTTGAATAATGCGTCACTTAACTCATATAATTCTTCCCAATCAGTAATTCCAGCACCAGCTACACCAGCAGTCCATAGATCCGGCTTTTTAACAGTAGCTAGGAATGTCATGAATCCTCCATAACTATAACCCATTATAGCTATCTTGGATGCGATATTATTCTCCTTAACCCATTTAGCAGCATGAGCAACATCTTCTAAATCACCGCCTCCGGGGTCACCAATATCCATTCTCCTGAATTCTTCTCCATACCCAGTCGATCCCCTGAAGTTCGGGGCTATGACATGGAATCCGCACGCTACAATGGATGCTATCATCCTATTCCAGGAATCACTAACATTTGCCCATGGTCCTCCATGCACATAAACAACAACAGGCCCAGGCTTCTCTATTCTCGGATTCTCTATAACAAAAGCCGGTATTTCGAGGCCATCAAAGGATTTATAACGTATATGCTTTGCCCCTCCCAGCGACTTTCTTATTTCTTCTGGTAATTCAGTTCCTAGTAATGTCTTTATCTCTCCTGTCTTCAGATTTACTTCTAATATCCTATACGGCGTCGTTAGTGATGACCAAGTTACATAAGCTTTGTCATCTACTAAGACTAGATTGGTTGCAAAACCTTCGGGTGTAGGGACGAGTCTTCCATCATAGAAAACTTTTGTTCTACCATCTCTTAACCCTATGAACCATATCTTCCCATCGGGTGTCCAATCGAAGTTAAGATACTCTATAAACTCATATTTCTTATACTCATCATGTCCAAATTCTGGTTCTATGATCTCTTCCCTTTTTATATCAAGCAGAACAAGTTTTTCTGGCCCAAACGCCGTGGTTGAGAATAAGATTTTATCATTAAATACTCGCGGAGACTTATTAGTGGAGCCCTCTCTGGGCGTATATATTCTGAAATCTCCTGACGGTATATCAAATATAAATAGTTCCTGAGACTTAGGATTACCCTTCAGAATTCCCTGACCAGCTATTACATTCCCCTTTATACTCGTTGCGAAGAATATGTAATTTGCCTCATAAACCTTCTCAGCAGAACCATCCGGCTTAATAATCCACATATCAAGCTTATCCATTGTGGATGAACTTAACGCGAATTTTTCCCCATCAAAAACAATGCTTGTTATTCTCCTTGGCGTTATGGCTTCAACCTCATACCTCTCCATCTTATCAATATTTACAATGAATGCTTTATGCTGCTCCTTACCCTTGGCGACATCTATAGTATAGATCAGGTAAGGGGAATCATGGACAATGTCACTGATCCCAATAATATCATCTGCAATCTTTATTTTCTCACCAGTCTTTATGTCAAGTATCCATAGACTCCGAGAACCTTCCTGCGTCGTTACGTATACTAATTTTTCTCTCGCATAACCAACAACCGAGAAAAGGGGGGCTCTAACTATTTCCTCAATTGTTTTTAATAGTTTAGAGAACTCCAAGAAATCACCAGCCAGGAATGGTATGTGACCACTAATTGTAATTCAGCATCCCTTATATCTTTAAAATTTTTACAATATTTTCTCACACAGAGGGTTAGCTTTATATCCTGTTCTATATGTAGAACGATATGCAATAATTTTTGTTCTATTGATAGAACAAAAATGTCCATTAGGAAGTTGCTTAGACAAGTAATAGTAGCACACTCATCAAGCTGATACAGGTATGCTGAAGCACGGAGGACGAAGATATATTTAAGAGAGAAGTAAGAGCATTAGCGAGAGCTGGGAAAGAACTGGACGTAGGAAGAGGGATTATTATAACATATAATGATGATAATAAAGTAAATTATCGGGGGATGAGAATAGAGGTAATTCCTATCTGGAAGATTCCTATTAGAGATCGTGAATATCTAAAAAATACACGCTTGTATCCGAGATTTAAGAGAATAGGAATGATAAATATGGGTAATGGATTTTTTGTCTAGTGATGTGAGGGCTTTAATAGATCCCCAATTTCCCCTCTTTTAGTGCTCCTTTATAGACGATCCTGAACACTTTGATGGCTATTGGATAGCCCACTATGGTGTATATTATCATCGCGAGAGTATCCATTAGTACTCTTGGGTGGAAGATAGTTACTCCCCAGATCAGGGAATACCTAATAGCATCTAGGGCATAAGTTAATGGTAAGCCGAAGGAGATTATTCTTAAGCTTGGGGGAAGTATTGTTATCGGGAAGAATGTTCCTCCGAATAACTGGTTTATCCACGTCAAAGCCCATCCGATGGGGTCTCCTTGTTTAAACTTCATAACCATGGCAGCTGAGAGTATGCCTATGGGCAAATTACTCAGAACTAAAAGTAGTACGAGGAAAATGAGGGTTAAAAGCGTATAAATATTTACAACTATTTTCGCCCCTAACATTATGCCTAGAGGGAGTATTATTATGAGGAAAATGCTTGAGTAGAGTACGTAATATAAGAGGTCTCCAAGAAATAATATGACAAAATCTGTCGGGGTTGAAAGCACGGATTCTATTGTTCCATAAAATTGCTCTAGTCTAATAGTCCTAGCTAAGCTTCTGAGACCAGCTGTTATATAGTGGGACACGGCTAACCCTATTACTGCGAATGTGAAGTAACTCTCTCCATAACCAGCAGCCACTACTTGTTGTGGGAGAATTATGAATGATAATAGGAAGTAAGTAAAGACATTGAATATTGTTGTGGCGAAATCAAAAAGCATCCACGTCTTATAATTGAACCTTATCTTTGCTCTCCTCAGCATAGCCATGTAAACCTTATACACGGAACTAACCTTCCCACTACTTTTTTCCTGGAAAAGATTAAGGACTTCCTCCATGCTCATCCCGATCACCCTAGTAAGCGGCTAAGAGACCCGTCTTCTTAGCCTTGTTGAGATAATGCTTGAATACTTTAAACCCTAGGAATATAGTTGGGAAGAATACTAAGAGGATTATTAAGTGTCTTAGCATTAGAGGGTGGGTTAGGGGGAGCTCATCTATTATTGTTCTTCTAAATAACTCAAGCCCATGAGTGAATGGGATAAGCATTGCTATATAATATAGAGGCGGATAGTTCCATAGGAGTGATAGGGGGTATAAAACACCACCAAAGAACTCTATCACGGCAACAAGAAGAACGAGTAAGGTTTCTAATTGTTTATGGACAATATACATGCCAGCTGCCATTACTCCAATACCAGCGTGGATCAGCACTGTCAAGAGCACAATTAATATGGCTTGTAACCAAAATACTAGACTCCTAGTAAATGATGCCCCAAGCGAATACCCAAGTAGAATCGTTACAAAGAAAACTGAGGAGGACCATGTGAAGCCATAGAGAATCTGACCCCATAACCAAGCATGAAAATCATCGAAATCCGCAGCTGCTAGACTTTCAAATGTTCCTGCAGATATCTCATGTCTCATCTTATGAGCTAATCTAGCTACTGATGTCCAAATATACCTGGATAAGGCGATACCAGCTAGAGCAAACGCTATATAATCGGGTGTGTAACCAAGCCTCATCAAATCCTGAGGAGATACTAGAAAACCAATATAATAATATATCAGAGCACTAATAGTAATATCTATCAGATCTAATGCGAAGTTCATCCTATAAGAGGTGTATATTTTGAGCTGATAGAAACAAGAAGCTAGTGCTCGTCTAATAAAAGCATGAAAACCATGCTCCTTTTCTCTTGCCCTAAAGACCTCAATAATATCACTTATTGAACTCATAGACGTCTCCTTCCAAATCTTCTTGTTTCTGTTTCCTCTATTTTCACTCCAGCAATTTTAAGGAATGCCTCTTCTAAAGTGGGTAAGGCTCTAGATATGGATTCGACCTTATATCCCCTTAGTACTCGGGCAATTTCTGGAATAGCTGTGTAATAATCATTCACAGACACTCTAATTTTAATGTTCTTTGCTTCCCGTTCATGAAAGAGAACAGTGTTTATTACGGATAAGCTTTCAAGCTTATTGAGGATTTCTTTCAAATCAGAGTCCGTAGAGGCCACAATGATCTCAACAATCTTTATTTCCTCTACTTTCTCTTTTATTTCTCTAGGAGTTCCGATGAAGATTATTCTCCCCTTATTAATCACCGCTATCCTATCACATAACTGTTCAACCTCATACATATTATGCGAGGTAAAGAGTATAGTTTTTCCAAGTTCATCAGCTAAGCGTCTGAGAAAGTTCCTAACCTTTATAGCGGACTCTACATCAAGGCCCAGAGTAGGTTCATCAAGTATTAGTACATCTGGGTTATGTAATAGAGACCTGATAAGCATTAATTTTATTCTCATACCAGTTGAATAGTTCATTACAAGCTTGTCTACTGCATCCTCAAGCTCTAGGAATCTAAGTAATGTCCTAGCTCTCTTCTCAGCTATTTTCCTCGGGACATTAAGAATACTTGCAAAGAACATTAAGTTATCCCAACCAGACAGTCTCCAATATAGGGCTCTACCGCCAGTCTCACCCATCATCCAACCAATTCTTTTCCTAACCTCTATAGGATCCTTCAAAATGGAGTATCCTTCGATCCAAGCCTCACCCTCATCTGGAATAAGTAGCGTTGCGAGCATTTTCGCAAAGGTTGTTTTCCCAGCGCCATTAGGTCCTAGTAATCCGAAGAACTCTCCATACTTTATCTTTATACTCACATGGTCCACAGCTACTATTTCTCTATGCTTATCACGGTAAATCTTGGTTAATTCCTCAGAGACAATAGCATAATCCCTCATATTCATCGCCTATCTCTCTAACTTACTAAGTATCTCTTCAATAGCATTCTTTAACTTCTTAAGCAATTCGATAGAATCATTTAAATGATCAAGACCCTCCTCCGTTATTCGATAAATCCTCTTAGCAGGTCCGCTTTCCCCAATATCCCATTGAGAAACGATAAGCCCCTCATCCTCCATTCTTCTTAATAGCATATAAATAATGGCACGTGGAATGTCTAATCCATATCGTTCCTTAAGAATCCTATGGAGCTCACTACCATGAATAGGTTTTTCCTTTATTATTGTGAGTATTAATAACTCCTTTACGCCGCGGAAAATCGCTCTGAGAGACGCCTTATCCAAATGATGATGGTGATGGTGATGCAATTTTTTCACCTGTTATGTATCATACCTATGTACAAAATATACCTATATAGAGTTACTTCTTCTATTCATTCCCTCATATTTATAAATGTTCTGTGTATACAACATTGGTGGAGGATAAAGTAAAACCATACTCCTATAGTCAGGAGTCTCTATGCTTGACAGAGAAAAGTGGCAAAGAATACAAGAGTTACAGAAGGGTAAGCACTTTATTAGCATATTGCATAAGCCCATAGAGGATTTCATAGTATATCTCCTCTACGACCTTGATTTTATCTCTGCGGATCATGTATCGCTTATTACCTACCTCTTAGCATTCTATGTAGCGTACCTTTTTCTGCGAGGTGCGGTATTGTACGCCCTACTACTAGCAGTTATTGTTGGTATTCTTGATGGTGTTGATGGAAAAATAGCTAGATTACGAGGGAGGAAGACATATATTGGAAAACTGGAGCATAGTATAGATATGTTGTATGAGCAAACATGGTATGCAACGTATACCTGGTATCTATGGACTCATTATGGAGATAATCTCTATCTAGTACTTGGTTTTGCTTTTCTTATACTTGATAGCCTAGTTAGACATATATACAATACTTTCTGGATAGCCACTGGGAAATCTCTTAAATACTCTGGAGGACTTGCCGAGAAAGTCACCAAGATTGATGGTAGACGTTCAGTGTATGTACTCCACATGATCATTTGGTATGTGTTAGGGGCATTCAATTATTCCATCTTCACAATCTTAATACACTGTGGAGCAACAGCATTCGCTTACTTAGCAATATCTATGAAGTACTTGTATTCAAGCCAAGTTTTACCGAGTTAATCCTCAGAAGCCTCCTTGATGTCAACACCTAGTCGCTTAGCAAGTTTTGAAAAGTCTATCTTAAGGATCACGTAGATTATTATTACAACTATATAGAGGATTATTATATCGTCTAACCAAGGGTATGGGGTCTCACCAGATGTACTAAACCAATGAAGGATTATTCCGCCAAAGATCTTCCCACCTAAGATGATTATAGTGATTAGGGTGAGTTTCCCTAAGAAGCAGGCAATTATCGCCTTTGTGAAGCTGTATCCCACGAAACCTAGCGGGATCAAGATAACATCGTCTGGGAGAGGTGTAAGAGCCGCAAGGAATACAATGATTGGAATAAGCAGGGGTTTTTGTTCAAGTAATTTTCTCATGATCTCTGACTTTTTCCGATACTTCTCAATATCCTCAGTAACTCTTTTACCAACGAATCCTATAAGGTAAGCACTAAATTCTCCAAACGCAGCCCCAATACTTGCAGAAAGTATTAAGATTGCTGGATTTACTCCAGGCTTCGCTGCTAAAGCGAAGAGGATTAGAGGATATGGAATATAAATGAATACGGATGCATTAGCAATCGTTACTGAGACCGCCGCTATTAAATATAGGTAGATGAGGTTTTCGGATTTTATGGACTCCACAAACCATGCTGTAATCGTATTATTAAGAGCAGTACCAACTTGCGGATCCAAGTACGATATAATACCTAAAATCCCTAGTACTATTGTTGAAATGATAAGAAATTTTTCTGGTCCTCCGAATCTCATTCATTAACCTCCAGCAAGCCTGAGAACAGCCCCAGGATGAAGTGATTAAGACTCATTATTAGTAAAAGCACTCAAAACGAAATTATGAAATAAGATTTATAAAAGAAACTCCATATCTCAATGATTTCTTTAAGTTCTTCTTCGGGTGCTAAGTTTGAGGACAAGGGGCGGAAGGCGCGGGGAATTTAGTATTCCCCAGCTTGAGCTCTTTCCCGTAACTGAGAATAATCAGGTTATAATTATTATTAGGTTAAAAAAGCTTGAAACCCTTCCGTCCGACCAAGCACGGGATCTAATAAAGATTTGTGAATCAACGATTAAGATTCTTCTGAAAAAAGAGAGCACTATTTGGGTAAATAAAGTGAATGAAAATATAATAAGTGATGCGGAGATCAAGGTTTCTCTGAAAAATGTGAGTGGCAAAGAAACTATAAGCATCAAGGAGGTAAATGCAACAATAAATGCTATTTACACTGACTTGTTTCGTCAACTAGATATTCTTTCAAAACCAATTAAGATTATTATATGGAGATATAAGAAGTATAAAATACCCGCATCAAAAGGTTATGAGACGATAATTTTACCAACAATCTCAGAAAAAATAATATATCGACCAATAAAGATTATAGAAGCGCGGTTCATCCCCTTTTTCTTCTTCTAGACTTATCTTCTAAATCCTCAAAAGATTCATCTTCACGAGACGCCTTTTACGTGGGAGATAAGTTAATATTAGCTGTGCATATCTTTTTCTTCATGGACCTATTGGGGGTAGTGATATGAAGATTTACAAAGCCTTGACAATTGCTGGATCAGACTCTGGTGGTGGAGCAGGTATTCAAGCTGATCTAAAAACTTTTTCAGCATTAGGAGTTTTCGGAATGAGTGTTATTACCTCTATTACAGCTCAAAACACTATTGAGGTTAGAGCTATTCATGACATCCCTACTGATATAATACGAGAGCAGATAAGAGCTGTGGTAGAGGATATTGGAGTGGATGCGGCTAAAACCGGAATGCTCAGAACGCCAGAGATAATCAAGACTGTAGCTGATGAGGTAAAGAATTATGATTTCCCGCTAGTTATTGATCCAGTAATGATCGCAAAATCTGGGGCCGAATTAATGGCTCCCGAAGCAAGAGAAGCATTGGTAAAGCATTTATTCCCCTTAGCAAAGGTCGTTACTCCAAATATTAATGAGGCCGAGGAAATCACGAAAATAAGTATTAGGAGTATAGAGGACATGGTAAAGGCAGCAAAATACATCGTGGAGAACTATGGCTGTGAAGCAGCTATTGTGAAGGGAGGGCACGCGGAGACATCTAATGAAGCGATAGATGTGCTATATTGGAATAATGATTTTTATTTTTACAAATCTCCCAGAATATTCACCAAGAATACTCATGGGACTGGATGCACATTCTCCGCTGCTATAACTGCTGAATTAGCAAAGGGAAAGAAGCTTACCGAAGCTATTGATACTGCGAAAAAATTCATTTACTTAGCTATCAAGTATGGTCTTGGAATTGGTCATGGTCATGGCCCAGTAAACCATATGGCATGGCTTTATAGAGAGGCTCAAAGGTATCAAAAACTGAAGGAATTACAAGAGATGCTGGATAAAGTTGAAGCAGTTGATGGGATTGCGAATCTCATTCCCGAGGTTGGTATGAATCTCGCTATAGCCCTAGACTTCTCAATTGATCATGATGATGTTATAGCTATTCCCGGTAGAATTAGACCTGTTAGAGGTAAAGCGCGAGCAGCTGGTTGTCCAGAATTTGGTGTATCGAAGCATCTTGCATCGTATATTCTTGTTGCTAGGGAGTATAATCCAGATATTCGTGTCGCTATTAATATAAAATATGACGAAGAAATTATAAGAGAATTGGAGAGAATGGGGCTCTTAGTATCTTATTATGATAGGTCACAGGAGCCCGAAGAGTTTAAGAGAATGGAGGGCATGACTGTGCCGTGGGGGACTAGGGAGGCCATAAAGAGGGTTGGGAAAGTTCCAGATGTTATTTATCACAAGGGGGATGTGGGTAAGGAACCAATGATAGTATTGCTATCTGATGATCCAGAGAAATTAATAAAGGTACTAATCGAGTTAGTGAAGAGAGTAAAAAGGAGATAATTATATTCTTTGATGAGGAATTTATGAGGGATGTTTTTTGGATAGGTTGCCTGAGATTATTTCCCATATCTTTAATGCCCCCTTCGTATGCGCCTATGTTCTGATTATTTACTACTCGTTTTACCCTAATAAGCTGACAGTGAAAGCTCTTTTAGGAATCATCATCTTTCTCTATATCATTCCATGGGGTCCCGTACTCGGTTATAGCCTTCTCAGAAAAATACCCCCTAGCAGGTTATCAAACAAGGAGAGAATACCGTTTGTGATTATTGGATTGATTAGTTATGTGTTAGGGACATTATATTTCTGTCTCGGCACATATGGTAGATTATATAACTTCTTAGTTAGTCTGCTCTTAATGTATGCGATTCTCTCTACCTTTTTGATTATCGGTAATATTTTTTCTAAGCCAAGCGTTCATGTTGCAGGATTTGTGGCTCCAATAATTCTATCGAGCTTATATGCTAGCTGGCTCTTTGTTGCTCTTTTGATAATTGTCCCATTCATAGGGTGGAGCAGGATAAAGTTAAGGATTCATACACCTTCTCAACTAATGCTCGGATTTTTAATAGGTTTCCTCTCGGCAGTTATAAGTTATGAAGTAACGATATACATTATACTATAAGAAATTCTTAAGGCAAGTATCGGGGTTTTTTATTCGCTCAGTGTTATCTTCTCTAATCATTCTATTGTTTTTACTCATATTAATGATACTCACATTAATAGTTATTTCTGCTATATCGGCACTATAATCGGCGATTCTCTTGATACTATCCAGTACCAGAGAAATTAATGCCGCCGTTTTTGCATCAATATTTGATAAAATTTCAAGGAAAAGAGAATCGCAGTTTTTGGAGAATTTCATTGACTCATCAATAATGGTATGGGCTCGTTCACCATTCCTCTCGAGGAATGATGTAATTGATTCCCTGAATATTTTCCTAACGTCTCTTGATAGTTTTATGAAGATTCCGCGTAGGTGTTCGGGAAGCTTATTATCAAGTCTCTTTGCGCTTAAAGCTATCTTTGACGCATGGTCGGCTACTCTCTCAATACTTTTGACAACGAGTCTATAACCGAGGAATTCTCGGGGATGCTTCATCTCGTCTGGAAGTCTTATTGTTGCTTCACTTATTAGTTGTTTTAGTTGCCTAACTATGTAGAAGTAGAACCTATCCACTTCGTTATCTCTTCTAATGACTTCCTCCGCTAAATCTTTATCAAAATCAACGAAGGCCCTTATAGCATCATCTATCATAAACTCCCCAAGTACACTCATTCTCTCAATAGCTTTCTTGAGCGGAAGCTCGTTATAACGTACTATGCACTGAACTAGGATGTGTTGGGCAGATTCTTCTATGATCTCGACTCCAATGAGTCTTTCGCGAACAAAGCTTTTAAGGATGTTCTTGTAATGCCTTATTCCCTCATCAAATCGTACTTCTATTAGATCATAACCGGCTAAATAATATGTCACGAAATCTCTGATCATTTCATTTACACTATTCTTGGAGTGAATAACTAATCTAGCCTTTCTTTGAGTTCTTCTTTCCTCGAATTCATAAGGACTAAGAAGCAATTTGCCGTTTGGAAGGCTCTCTATGACTATTATATCTCCAGCTCTTAATCCCTGCTGCTTAACCCAAGCTTTTGGGAGTGAAATAATATATGTCGCACCTCCAGTGCGCTGAATTTTTCTTAATTCCTTCATCGAAGACCTCCTTTGTATAAGATTTAATCAAGTATATAGAAGGAGCTAAATCTATATATAGTTTTCTATAACTTTCTATAACTATATAGAGCTGAAAGCGCTATTTAGTTAACCTGAGAAGAAATATGAGTTTGTTTACAGCAATGGTTTAGAGGAAAAATATCAGACAGAGTGGAAGCTCATCATTAATCAGCCTGGGGCACACTCATCATATAATCTTTCCTTCTAGCTCTCTTTGGCACCATACACCAGTTTAGTATCTCTTCGAATTAACAAGTAAAGGATAATTCCTATAATTAACATGATGATTCCGAATATTGTTTCCGGTGTCTGCATAGTCATTACCTTTATGAAAAATGGTGTCTTCATACAATCATGAAGAAGAGCCAGTTAAAAAGTTTATCTATTGGTGGAGTTACCGAAGGTTATTAATCAGAAGCGGGAGGCATCATCATTATAATCGGTTCTCAGTGTTCTCTCATCATTCCTCATAAAAAGGGCTTTTATGTATTAAGCAAAAAAGATTGTAAAAAGTTTGTGGTTAGATACATAGCTATCTTTAACAAAGTACGAAAAATCGGGATAGGAGAGGGCTCTATGAACGAGCGCTCCTTAGCCAGAATATATACATTAATGGCAGCTTTTTTCTGGGGAACGAGTTTTGTAGTTATCAGATGGGGATTATTATATTTACCAGCTGCGGAGTTTCTATTCTTACGATTCCTTATCGCTACAGTAATTATGCTGGTCATAATTATTGTTGCTGGAAGATTCTGGGAGTTCTATAAACTCTTATGCAATGGTAGTATTGTCTTCGTGGCCTTATTGAATGCTCTTGGATATATATTTCAATTCCTTGGCCAGCAGTTCACTATAGCAACTAATGCCTCACTTTTAATAAATACTAGTGCAGTATTTGTCGCGATTTTTGCTCATTTTATACTTGATGAGAAATTAACTAAATTACGGGGGATGGCTATTTTAATATCCTTATTAGGAACTGTGTTATTGATAACGAATCTATCTTTTTCTTCTCTTATGACACAATATTTCCTAGGAGACATGCTATGTCTGCTAGCTGGTTTAATATGGAGTCTCTATATAGTTTATACTAAGAAAATCACTAATCTACACGCTGATGATCTCTCCTTATTAACAGTATGGTTCTTCTATACTACGATATTCTCTCTCCCCCTGATAATTTTTCAGGGATTCAAGTCACCGAGTATTAATGGATGGCTAGCAATTCTCTACACCTCGTTTCTCTGCACTATAATACCCTTCCTATTATGGTTTAATGGGCTTAAGATCCTTGAAGCTGTGACATCTTCAATTTATTTCTTGATGGAGGTCCTAATTTCAGCCATACTAGAACTCATGATATTTGGATTGAGTCTCTCTTTAGTAAAAATTATTGGAGCACTGATGATGTGTCTTGGAATGATTCTCACAGATATAAGCTATAAATCCACCTAATCAGTTCTCTTCTTTATTACCGATACGTATCTTATCCATTTCTTATTGGCGTATTTAGATATCGTAAATAGGACGATTTCCATTGGCAAGCCTGTGCGGCTCTTGATATCATCCACGGTATTCCTCCCATCGCATTGAGCCAGTATTCTAGCTTCTATGGGATTCTTAACTTTCCTAATTAGGTCAGGGCTTTTTAACTTTGGGCAGATACTTACCTTTACAGAGTATCCCTCGACATTTCTAGCCTCGCTTGATTTTTTACCAGCTATCATCATTGCCATTCTTTCCGTCCGCTCAATATTAAGGGCGATCACTTTATCAAATGATTCCACACCCCTAATGCTTCCATTCTCATCTAGGTAAACAATTACAATGTGAGGATTTTCTGTGCCATGAACTATTGTTAAAGAATAAATCCCTCCCTCCTCCTTCCTCATCTCACTTAAATCAACCTCTGTATGTATGTCCTCCCCACATGTTGGACATTTAAACATCAAAACACGTTTATTCATCATGACACACGCCCTCACCAAGACTTATCTATTTTCATTCAAGCAGAAATATAATCAAGCAAAAGGGTGTCAGAGGAATGTTTAGAGATCTAGAACAAGAGACTTGGAGAGATATCATTAGAAGCCTTGAAAAACTCGTTAACATTTACGAAATAGGCAATAATATTGTCTCTCTCTTCACAATAAGCTTATGTCGATTGTTAGCTTTAAAAAATATACTGGATGATCGAGGTTTAATCTTAGAAATAGGACCTGGGCCAGGGCATTTCACCAAAAAGCTTCTAGGGAGATCTAGGAACGTCATCTGTTTAGAACCATCACCATTCTTAGCGAATCTCCTATTGGAGAAATTTAGGGAAGCGCTGGATATAATATTGGGTGTGGCAGAGAGAATACCGATGAGAAACGAGAGTATTGCAACTATTGTTTGTACATTTTCTTTTCGGGATTTCTTTAACAAGAAAACTTTTTTAAAAGAGGCATATAGGTGTCTGGAGCCGGGAGGTTATTTAATAATAGTAGATACTCATGGAGGATCCAGTGTAATTAAGAGAATATTTATTCATTATATAGACTTAATTGGTAGGATACTCTCAAAGATCTTGAGAAGCCAGAAGAACTTATTATCTGGTCTGAGCAAAAGCATACTAGAAATGCATGATCCCTTAATATACCTCTACTTAGGCCTTAAAGCAGGATTCAGAAAAGGATTCCTAAGGAAATTTCTCTTCAATGCCGCATTTATACTCATACTTCAAAAGTAAAAACGTAAAGTCACTGTTTGAGCACATCTAGAACTATTGCTGGGCAAATCTTCTTAACGCCTCTTATCTTACTAATCTCATCAAGAATTCTCATTAACTCTCGGTTATCTCTAGCTATGATTTCCGCCATTAACATGTGATCCCCAGTGGTTAAGGCAAGAGAAACAATCCAAGACTTCTCAGCAAGCTTTTTGGCCACCTCAAAGAGAGCATCTGGTTCAGTATCTATTCCAGTTAAACTAATAATATTGTAACCAAGCTTCTTCCAATCAATTATGGCTCTATAGCCTCTTATAATACCAAGATTTTCAAGCCGCTTAACGCGCTTTCTAGCAGCCGCTTCCGTTAAATCAAGCTCCTTAGCTATTTCTGTATAGGTGGCCCGTCCATTCTTAAGCAATAAATTAATAATCTTCCAATCCTTTTCATCTAGCATTACTATCTCCAATATGAATAATTACCTAAGAGTTAACAAGATTCATATACTGTTCGTCAACGGTATATAAATATTCCTTATTTGCTAACATAATGGTTTCAAATAAGTATCAATTAGTCAAAAGATGAAACTAATGCCAAAAGGTAAGCGTACCCAAGTAATTCACTATGAGTAGGTATCCTCTATTTATATTTAATGAGGACTGCCTACCCTCACCGTGCACATCATCTCCTCTTATGGGGGTGCTCATTGACGGATGTAATTTGCCTCGCACCCAGTTCATCGAAGCTCTGATCCCGTATCAGAGGAAAAGTCTCTCTTGAGGTAGCTTCATCATAAGCGTTGTGCCTACTACTTTAATGTTTGAGTTTTATTTAAAGTTTTTCTAGTTTTCTTTTTCCCTTCTTCTTGGGATTTCAAATACATACTATCGATTGCTAGGGTTAAAAAATTAGTATTTTTAATTTTTCATAAATACTTCTATGGATTTTTAACAATTATTTCAATGAAATACCCTGAAGTATCTTCTGGTGAATTGGATGAGTTCGGAGTATTTCGACACGGGTAACGATCCTAGAATAATATTTGCCATCAATATTATTTCTAAAACAATAAAGATGATTAAGTCTAGAAAAGTTGGGATAATCAAACGAGAGCGAATAGATGAAGTACTTGATGATTTGCTAAAATTACTCAATAGGGTGAGATATTCATATCTTCCAAAGCAAGAGCTTATAAAACAAGATTATTTCAAGGAACTTAAGGAGAAGGCAAGGTCTCAGTATTCATTTCTCATGAACAACTTTGATGAATTAAAGAAGATTAGTGAGAACATGGCTAAGTGGCTGTTTCCGGTTAATAAGCTTTAAATATGACTTCTCATGATTAGATGCCCATAGACAGAATAACGGTGTCAAAGAAGGAGGTCTTCCGAAGACATTAAAAATAGGTTGAGGAGCGACCAAGGCGCGGAGGTATGATCACCATAAAAACACTAAAGCTGAGAACCCGGAGAGCCAGAAAAGGAAAAGACAAGACACTACAGAGCCTCATAGCGGACTGGAGGCGGCTGGTCGAATCATTCTTCGACATATGCGTAAGACACAACGTGAAGTCCAAGGCGAAGCTCCACTCACTGGCATACTCAGCATCAAAGAGTATTGTCCCAGACAAGAAGTGGCATTCAAAGTACCGCTACACAGCGATGGAGGTGGCTGTGGCGACGTACAAGTCTTGGACAAAGCTAAAGAAGAAGGGGAGGGCAGAGAAGAAGCCGGAGTTCAAGAAGCTCTTTCTGAAACTCTACAAGGAATCCAACGGGGCCGGCGTCTACAAGATCTTCAAAAGGGGCGATGGCTGGTTCGTTAGGATCGCTACGACCCCACGGAAATATGTGGTTCTCCCGCTCGTCGTCTCGGACTACGAAGCAAAGCTTCTTGAGGCGTGGTCGCGGGGTAGAATCGTTTTTGGCGAGGCATACCTGCGCAGGCTTGGTGATGGGAGCTATGAGCTACATATCGCGGTGAAGAAGGAGGTCGGGGAGAAGAACTTTGAGCGCCGGCTCGGCGTGGATATAAATGAGAGGAATGTTACTCTGTCCGTTCTCGATGGTGGCGGGGTTATCTATGCTGAGAGGATAAGCCTGGACAGCATCGTTGGGCTGGACTACACGTATAAGATGGTCTGGATCCGTCGACTCCAGAAAAAGCTTTATAGTGGAGAGAACCCGAAGTACTTGCCGAGGTGGAAGATAGAAATTATCCGGCGCTACGCTGCTAGGTGGAGACGGCGGAAGGAGCACCTACTCCATGTGGTCGCCAAGAGGATTGTTGCTCTCGCCACGACTTTCCAGGCGCGGATAGTTCTGGAGGATCTAAGGGACATGAAGTCCAGGATCTTGAACAAGAGCAGGAAGCTTAACCGCCGCCTCTCCCTGGCCGATTTCAGGAAGTTGCAGTTTTTAATCGAGTATAAAGCTAGGTGGATTGGTGTTCCCGTCTCCTATATCGATCCTCGCCGCACCTCCCGCCTCTGCCCTATCTGTGGCTCTCCTATGACGGGGTTGTCCCGGAGGGAGCT
>Ga0190312_1000266_pt1 | contig 18578 bp, 10 predicted proteins | sample 487007910_MG_FD_165046 | JGI IMG/M metagenome (GOLD analysis project Ga0190312, IMG submission 165046) | Hydrothermal vent sediment bacterial communities from Southern Trench, Guaymas Basin, Mexico - 4870-07-9-10_MG | ecosystem: Environmental > Aquatic > Marine > Hydrothermal vents > Sediment ... | reverse complement strand
ATTATATAAAAACAATTGTATGTTTGAAGTCTTGGCTACGAAAATGGATTTTGAAACACTTAAAGGACATGTAATTGTAGAATTGAAAATGTAAACCGTTTCCGCCTCAACATATTCGCATGATATATGTGAATTTACTAGGTAGAGTTCTTTCACGTATATAGGCTCTTTCAACTCTAAACGTTGTCCAATAAGTATAATGTTGTCGGTTCGCGAGGCATGTGAAACGTTAAGTCCCGCGATGAAAAACAGTAGCAATGTTAGGAGGAGACAGGTTTTTGCAACGGTTTTGTTGTTCATTATTTTCCTATATTTTTAGAGTGGAAAATTTATAACTATTTTGTGAAAATCGGCTATTAGGCTGTTTAAGTGGAGTTGAAGAGGCTTGTTTTTGAATTTAAAATTAATAAACAGAAGTTTAATATTTTTGAATGCATGGAAGGCAAATATTCGGCCTTGCTTTTAATTTTAATACTTGTAGCGTTTAGTATGCAATCTTCTATGGCAGAGCAACAAAAAACGCTAATTGTTGAAGGCGAACACATAACCATAGATTATTTTGAAGGAGATACTATAATCGTTAAAAATGGTGTTTTGGAGATTAAAAAGTATGCTGATGTAAATGAAATTTATGTTGAAAATGGCTCGATTATGGCCAGGTGGGCTACTACCAAGAGACTTGTGGCGAAAAAATTTGATGAAGTATATAACATAGGTGCGGAGAAAGTGTATGCAGAGGATGGTAATTCTATACTTGTGACAGTACTTGAAGGGAAATGTTTGGATGCTGAAGTTTTAAATGTGGATACGCTTCATATAGGATGTGAAGCTGGAGTAACATGTCCTAGAGAAATTATATTGAATGGAACTAGGGTGAGTGATGAAAACGAGTTTATGGAAATACTCAATCAGTATTGGAATTTAAAACTGAGAAATGTGAATCAAGTCTTTATCGTAGTTTCAGGCGATACGCTCCATATTTCAAATGTAAACTCTCCAATAGATTTGGTAATAAACAAATTATATGCTGAAGGCTCGAAGGTTAGGCGTGTGGAGGTCATTGGCGAAGCTGTGTTAAAAAATGTTAAAATATCTTTTCTTTCAATAAACCCTAATACCAAAGCTATTGGAAACGCTACTGTAAGTGATGTACTACAATTTTTAGCAATGAGTAATTGCACAATATATCTTGATGAAAGGAATATTCGTTTTGGCAACCTGTCCGTGTTAAATATACCAGAGACTATTTCATTTATAGACAGCAACTGCTCTATAAAAGGCTACACAGATGAAATTATCAATATTTATGTAGAAAAGTCCAACTTGACATTACAATTCGATGGTAGGGCGAGAGTATTTGGGTTAGATTCTAACATAAATGCAACGTCGTCATGTGCTTTAGAAAGCGTGGAGGGGAAAAATATAAATGTTTTAAGGCTGATAAGAAATGTAACTATAATCGCACCGGATGATGTCAGTTATTATGTCATTTGTGATGATAAGGTTCATCCATCTAAAGGCATAACTCATGTTTCGGGCCCGTGTTCTAGGCTTTTCATAAAATATGCGGGATTTACCTTCAATATAACGGAAAGTAACTCAAGAGTATTTCTCAAAGAAATGCTGGCTAATAGATACGATCCAGGAGTTATAGCGGTACTGATAGCAGTGGCAGTTGTAGCTACGCTAGTCGGTGCAGTTACATGCACACGTATCAAAAATAAATCCGTGACGATTAGTAAATTATTTAGTGGTAGAAATCCAATTATCTTATATATTATTCCCATCATTTTGCTCTCCATCGCAATATTCACGCATCTAACGTCCAGAGCCGAGGCTACTAGCATTATTTGGTATGGAAATCTTACTCCACAAGCAGTTATCGAAAAACTTTATGAAATCGCGTCTTGGGCAAAAATTTTGGCAACAACCTTCCTCGCTTTAGCAATAATTGTCAATTATCAAGAAATTGCCAAAGCTTTTTCATTTAAGATATATCCTAAGAAACTTGAAACCATCCTCGTATTCGCACTTCTAATAATTCATATGATCATTTATGTAACTCTCGTTTTGGAGGTTCCTGTTTATGCCATTTACGCCATGCTCATATGTGAAACTATAATCTTCTCCTTGCTATACCTTACATATAAAGGCGAAAAAACTTTGAAAAAGCTCTTACAGTTCTCTGTTTTGCTACCGCTTGTGGGGGTTTTTACCTTAACGAATAATATGATATTTACGCTGGTCTATTTAGCTACGACATTAATAGCATTGTACACCTTTTACACGCTTTACTTACGTAATGATGAAGTTTTCGATAATAGGGTTCTGGAAGCAATGTATTTTCTGCTTCCCGCATCTTCAATTCTAATACTAATCCTTATTCCATCACCTATATTTAATTATCGGCTGATTCCAATAAATACAGTTACGTTAGAGTATGATATGGAGACTTTTCGAAAGGTGCTCTTCTTAACAAATTACAACATTTTCTATGTTCTCTTCATATTATCATTATTCTGGGTTACTGGATTTATTCTTTCATTAAGAATGGGAGTATGGGATCTCTATAAAAAATATTCTTTCCTCGCAATGAGTATGGGCATGCTATCAATATGTTTCTTACCAATCTACTTTGATGAATATAATTCAAGCTTCGAAACCTGGAGTTTATGGAATAATGACCTTTCTCTATCAGAATTCTTTTCGCTTAGTTATGGTGGCCATTTAGGTTATGGTATAAGATTTCTACGATTATTAACGGATGGTTTTACGTTTCTGTTGTTTAACTCCAATTTTTATCTCTATAAGCGAGTATGGTTTACCGGGTTTTTCATATTACTTATTCCATTAATTGCAAAACTTTCCCTAGATTCAGAATTCCTTAAAAAACATCACGTTGAAAACTTTTGCCTTCTCTTTACAACAACGCCTTATATGTTTTGGTTTTTTACTAAAGGGGCAAATGCTGATTTTTCAATGTTATTGATGTTGATGACGATAATCTTAACAAGTTCACGTAAATATTGGCCCTATTCGATTTTAACAGCCATCTTTAGTGCTACAAGCTACATCATAGGATTTGCCTCGTTCATATATTTAATATTTCATTTTATACGTAAGCGAACTTGGAAAGCGTTAGCGATTACACTTATTATTTCTGCCTGTTTAGCCTATTTGCAATACCTATGTTTAACGGATATCTTGGAGAGGGCAGAATTATCGGAGCCACCTCAAAATCATGTCCTAAGCATTATTTACAGCATATTGTCAATTTTCTTAATATTTACTGGTTCTCTACCAAACAATTATTTCATATCACTTACAATTCCGTCTCTCCTATTACTCATAATCCTGGTTACCGTTCACATGATAAAAATACATTCTAGAAATCCGTTGTTGGCATCGCTTTTGCTGGCAGGAGCAGCCCCCATGATAATTACACCAAACCTGATTTCACATGCAATCTCCCTTGATTATTATACTGTCACGCGTCTTGCCCCGTTAACTGTAATTGTTATATTATCAGCATTAGATATAAAGAAGAAGAATATTGTACCGTTAGTATGTTTGCTGATTATAACTAATATTGTAGGTATAGTTACTTTTACGCAAAATGCATATCTTGAAGGAATGGATCGGATAGTCATAGATACTGTAGGTTTTCGAGATCCTGTTCATTTCTTCGAATTTATAATAAATCCTAAACAATTTTACATGACTTCGCTTGAAAATCCTGAAAGAATATACATTATCGACATTCATCATGATATTGATGAAGAACTAATTACGTCTAGAATAGAATTTCTACGCAACGGATTTCAACGATTTAATTGTCACTATGTTGGACATTACCTTTTTGACCGTGGAGAAGGCTATCTAATACTGTATATATTCTCGTGTAAATGTGAAACATAGTTCGCATGCTTGTAAATTGGATCATATAAGTCAAAGCGGCCTATACGGAATAAAATTATTAACGAAAGAATTTCTAGACGTTTACGGACGATGAATGATTCTGGGAAATATGTTAAAATAGCTTCACTAATTTTGATTACAGTTTGTATTTTATTTTCATTAACAATCTTTACTGATGTCGGAGCATATGATTCAAACAAATGTGATTTAATTATAAGAGATCGCCGTTATATCGAAAATCTAACTGCTCAATGCGTGGTTGTAGACGGTGGTTTTCTCGAAGTTGTTGGAGGACATGTCAATATTTTGCATATAAGAAATGGTGGAACAGTTGAGGGATGGATTCCCGTAGACGAGCTGTATGCAAAAGATTTTTCAAGTATCTGGGGAATAGAAGTGTACAAGCATGCTGAAATATTAGACGGGAAGTATGCGAGAATTATAATCACGCAACAAATATTTGAAAATGAAAACGGTCAGCAGGTAAGAATCCAAAATGTCGATGAAATAAACGTAGAATGTCACCTTGATGAATGCCCTTGGGGAATTTACTTGAAAAACAACACTAATATAAAGAAATCGAAGATCCTCGAAATGTTACGAAAATATGCCTTGATAGAAGACGTTGATAGAATAAAATTCACAATTCTAAGCCCCTCTATAAGAATAGAGAACGTAGTTGCCCCGTTTTTATCATTCATTCTTTTTGAAGAAGATGCCGAATCGGCCATTAAGGATTCATCTCTTGACGAAATCTTCAGCAGTAACAAGTTAATAATTATAGAAAATTCTAAACTGAATAGCTTGAATGTTAGGATGTTTAAAGCAAAAAATGTAACTGTCAACAGCTGGTTAGCAATCGTTGAGAATCACGATTGCATGATAAATGACACGACCCTAACCCTACCAAGGAACATTTGTTTCGAAAAAACATCATGTTATATAATCCAAAATGGACATGAAGAATATGATATCGAATTACGTAATTCAACGATAGTATTCATTTCAAAAAATCCAGTAAAAATCCATGTTAGAGGCTATGGTAAAATAACCACTTCAGGAGACGCTGAGGTCGAAGAAGGAAACATTACAGTAATATCCAAAGTATATAATGTTACTGTTGAAGCTCCCGAAAATATGGAATACATGATAACATGTGGCGGGATAAGCAGACATTACCGTGGTAACGCATTTATTAAAGAGTGCTCTAACCCGGTTATATCGTTTTATTGGATGAAAGATAAAATTACATGTAGTTTTTGCACCTATGATTTGAAAGAAAAAGTAAGAATTTTCTTGTTAGATTTTAAAACATTTGCGATTATGGTCATGATTTTCTTCTCCACATTGACTTCGGCCTTGATATTTAGAAAAATCAAAAATATATAAAATGTTTTAGAATATTGTGCAAAATGATGTTGTTCAGAAGCAGGAACGTTTTGCTGACGTTTATTCTCCTAGTGTTGTTATGTGTTTCTATCTTGAATAACGCTGAAGGAATGTATCAAAGGACTTTAACCGTCTTCAATAAAGAAAGTATAATAGGTGGTTACGTTGAAAAGGTTTATGCTTACAACGCATCAATAATAGTAGAACCAAATGCCTACATCAAAACGTTTTATGGGAAAAACGTTAATCTTACGGTTCTGGGCTTTGTAAATGAAATATATGTCGATGGAGGAAAGCACGTTTACATAAGGTCACTACCTCATGAAGCAGTTGGTTCAATAAAAAATGTAAGATACTTCAGCGTTGGACTGATAGTAGACGATGGCAGTTTACTTAAAGGTAGTTCTTTATTAGAAAAATTCTTTCCAAACTTAAAGCTATATAACGTGTCCGTTAAAGAATTACGCATAATTTTACTTACAAAGACATACATCGATAACCTGAACGACGATACCGTCTCCTTATTTTTGCTATCCGGTGGAAGTGTTGAAAACTCTATACTAAGGAGCCTTAATATCCTCTCTAGTAGGGACGTTCGCGTCAAGAACGTAGAAACAGATGCTCTGCAGGTGGATTTTTTGGGGAAACCATATAATTTTACATTAGAAAATGTAAAGACGGCAAACCTCCTACTAAACAACGTTACGTGTAACATCGTGTTTGGTTGGAGAAAACTATCGTTGTATATCAATGGTGCAGGGCCGTTTAAAGTGAGCTATAAAGATCCGGGCTTCATTTATTTCGGCTTATTCAACTCCAAATGCAATTTTTCTGGAACGGTGTATGAAAAGTTCTTTTTGGAGGCTGCAAATTCTAGCATCGTTTTTGACGCTAAACCACAAGTATTTAAATTTGTCGAAAACCGCTGGATGTATTTCTATAAAACAACGTTATTCTCACTATATGATCACACGAATGCCACCATTCCTTGGGATTTCGCCTTAAACGTCATTTCAGACAATACCAGCAACGTAGTCTACTTTGTAAGGAATGTGAAAAAACATGGCAACGTCCAGCTATTCTGCGACGGGCGGAAAGTTAATTCCGCTGAAGGGCTTACGTGTAAGAACCTTTACGCGGTAGATGAACATAACGTTACGACGAATATTTTGTGCAGCTACTGCGATTATTACTCGATAGATTGGGTAATCGAAACTTTGAGAAATAATAAGCTCTTTATCGGATTTTTTGGCTTTTTCTCACTCATGATTTTATTCGTCATTTACACGATCCGGTATGACAATAAGAACGAGCATTCAGCAGGCTTTTCAAAAACAGAGAAATTAACAGCTGTTTTTGAAGCTCTGTTACTACTACCTCTACTGATGATCGAACCATGGTTTGCAAACGTGCTTTATGGCGTTTTCCGATTATGGCCAAGGATAATCACATTGCAGGTGGCAACATTATTATTGCTGTCAACAATTTTTATCATACGTATAAGGTCTTTTTCGAAACGCGACCTCGCATTTGCGATAGGCACGATCTTCCTAGGCGTCTCTATAATATGCTTCGCGTTTTTGGAAAGTAGTTTTCACGTCACCGTTCTTTCATTTATATATTTCGGGCTGATCGCTTTCTATTACCTGAAGAAATCTGTAATTCGGCGATGGCTAACACAGCATAACTTAACAGTTTTGCTGTTTTGTGTGGCTATCGTGATGATAATAGCCGCTACTATAGGGAACATACCTGAAACTAGTGCTTCAGTAGACAGCTTGGTTTATACGCATTATAATCAAGCACATATCGAATATTTAGTGCCCTCCAGCTTGCTACCGCATATTGTGACGTTTTCGCTTTTTTGGTTTATAGGATACGTGTTCGCGAGGAGATTTGGTATTAAACGAGAATTTTTAAGTTACCTTTCTATCGGGTCAATTACTGCACTGGTTTTACTGTTCCAGAACGTGCCTTTTAATGCCGATCAACTAGTCGAGCATTGGGATTCTATAGGTGTCATGGAGAAAATGCGATACGATCCATCACATATCACACATTTGTTCATTTTCTTGGGGCCTCATCCGCCGTTAATACGCTTCTATACTCTTGCAATATCTTTCATTTGTCGAGATTATTACTTCCTCAGAGTTTTCACCTTAGGGTCTACGCTATTAATTATCATCCTAATAGTCAAACTCGCGAAAGAACACCTAGGAGAAGATTTTTCTGACTCGTTCGCAATGGTTTTCGGGCTCTCGCCAATATTCTTAAGCTTAATGTCCATAGGCCAGACTGCTGACAGGGGATATTGGCTACTTATACTCGGCATACTCTTACTTATTGCCGATCGCCGCCTACTAGCAATTGCAACGTTCGCATTATCACATATGACATATATCATCACCATTTCGATAGCACTCCCACTAACGTTTCTACATATGATATCTAGACCGCCGAAGAGCAGAAAAGAAGTCGCCGCGATAATAGCGTATTTCGCTTTCACATTAATATTAACACTATTTTTATACATACATGCTCGCTCGTTTTACATCGGTAGTGCCGAAATAGAAAGGTTCAATATTCAAAGATATTTTGAAAGCGTTTTCTCAAATCCCTCCGTATTTTTAAATCCAAACTTCTTCAACATAAGGCGGATGGCTCTAGTGCTTTGGAAATCGTTCGTTGCCGGCTTTTACGCTATTGCTGTGAATCCATTCCTAGGGTTACCCCAGTTATTTTCCTTCCTAGCCTGTAGAACCGAAGCAATAATGCTTCCAGTTTTCTCTGATAATGGTTTCACATTCATGGAAGCGATTCCAATAAACTGGCATCCATCGCTCTCTGAATATTTCACCTTTTCACAAATAATAAAACCCGCGGTACCAGTTCCGACATTTTTCTCCACTTTCTCAATAATCATATACATGCTGTCTCTGGTATACGTTTTAAAACAGAATTGTAAAAGATTGTGGCTTTGGGCAGGCTTAGTTGGTGGAACGGTTTTGCATTTGCTCGGGTTGGCACTAACTGTGCCAACTTTCGCGATATGTTGTTGGGTAGAAATCAACTACTTTGAGCTGACGAGGATGATGCCGCTAGTCTTGCTCTCAATGTTCTTACTCGCCTTCAGCAAAATGAACAAACCCTTAAGCGTGCTGTTTATCGCACTTTTCTTGAGCATAAGCGGGGTTTTAATTTCAGCTTCGCCTTTGGCTGAGACGCCGATGTTCCAACTAAGTAGCTACGGGGCTTCTTACATCATCTATAAAGAGAACGCGACTGTGTCGCAGTACCATATAATAAACGGCGTGCTCGAAGCGTTTACAGCCACACTAGATAACGAAATAGATCCTATAGGAACATTAGAAGCCGACATAATTAACGCTTTGAGAGAAGGATACATAACGCCGGAAACTAAAGCTTGTGCAATACTCTTTAAAGGGAACTACCGTATGAATGACGACGTGCCGCCGGACTACATGCGTTTGTTCAAGGTCGAGTATCTAACTGACTTTGTGCCGGAAAGTAATTCCCGCTACTTTGTCGCGGAAACAGATACGCTCTCCGGCCAGACTACGACCATAATAAAAAGCGAGAAAATGGGCATAAACCAGTTAGTGATAAACTGTTATGAATATGGTCGCGTCTTAGAAATGCTGGGAATATCTGAAAATCATTAACTTACTTCAAAAACGACGAAATACAGCTCGTCTTCAACGACGTTATATTTCCTATACAAGTCTCCAAAATGATATGTAGTCAGCACATCCTTTAAGTTTTCGTCTATGAGCCAATCCCACGTCGCATCACACAACCAGAAATATTGATATTTATTCGCTATCGATTGGAACGTTCGCATCGTGAGCACAAAATACTCTTTTTTCGGACACCTCTCTACGATGAACAGCTCTCCAGAATATGTTACGCATAAATTGTTATGCGGTTTAGGAATCTTTCCAAGCAACACCTCTTTTATATATGATGCCTGATTGTTATCGGTGTTTGTGACATCGTACCCAACGGTATAGCCGGCTAGGCCGAAAATTTTCATGCTAGCACTATCAGACATCAAATATCCGTCTTTTGGAAGCTTCTTCACTATGTAATTTATCTCGACACTATCCATGCCACCGATGTAGTATATTCTAGCTGGCGATATCCAAGGGGTTACTAACGATATGAGCATGAGAACGAGGATGAATGAAGATTTTACATCTTTTTTCGAAAATTCTTTCGCCATGAAGGCCGTGAAAAATGGTAAGAGGATTGTTGCTAGAGGCTCGCATGACCTTATCATGAATCCTTTAGAGTAGATCGACAAGAGGAAATAAATTATCGCCGAGATCGCGGTAACCACCTTCTTCTTTTCCGCATTTCCTTTGAGGGCATCCAGTATACTCCAGAAGCCGAGTATAATAATTGGTGGTGCTATATTATATAATATCACATACCGTTCCAATGCCGCCACTTGGCCGAGGTATCCGAAAAAGTTATAGTAATATGCACCCACCGTTGGCACGTATTTTATGATCATTATGAAAAGTGGTTTGTAGAAAAATGCTGTTACGGCAGCTACTGCCAACGTAAAGAATGCTAACTTTGTTTTCCATCCTTTAACCAATACTGTAGCAAATGTAGGAACCAATATGAAATATAATGCTACAAGGTTTGTTTGCCCGTAGAAAATTGCTAGTGGTATCGAAAACCACACGTAATCATAAATCAGCATGATGTTTGTCGGTAAATAAGCGAGAGCAAAACTTGCCGGCATGCTTCTATGGAGCCCCGCATACCATGATTCAACGATGAAAATTCTCAGAACAGACGCCATAAACGCTACCCTTTCATCAAAACCGAGATACCTTGTCAAAGCGTAAATCCCAGTAATTCCTATGAAAAGTGTTATGAAGCGATGGACGGGAGGTATTATCAAGTTCGACGCTAATGGATCTTTTAGGACTATTGATGGAGCGTTTACCAAAAGTCTCTCGAAATAATGGAAAGGATATGCCCGCATAATCGTTATAGAATCATTTGATGTCGACACTAGCGTTAAGTAGAACATTCTGTCAGGGTTATCAGGTTCAACAAAGAGATATGGGTAGGGGGTTGTTTCTCCGAGCGTGATTCCGTAAATGATGATCATCGCAATAATTAGGATGCTAATGAACGTTAGGTGATATGGGTTGAATTCGATTTCTTTAACTTTAGAATATTTCGCGACGATTAAACCTATTATGAGAAGACAGCCGAGGGTAAGTGCAATGGAATATTTGTTGTAAAGCGTTAAATATATTGGGGGCGCTATGACCGCATGCACAAGAGTCAGCAATATTCCCCCAACACCAAAACTCGCCCAAAAACCATATCTCCTATACGTTATGAGGCCTGCATTTAGCGACATCAATATGAATAATACTACAAATGCAACGGCTGCGAGAACGTTTCCCGCAAAAAATAATAAAAGCCATAACAGAAATGCTGCAATTGCTGCTAATTGTATTTTTATACTCTTTACTCTCTTCTTAGAACTCTTATCGTAAAACATTATCATGGAAGCTAAAGTAATAGTGCATGATGCAGTAATTACTGCCGACCGATATTGGAAAATTGATGCCCAAAGCGTCGGTGGATCATGAAACTTCCTGAATTTTTCATATAATATTTCGGCTTTCGTGAGATTGTAATTTAACGTGTCTATCTTTTCTAATGCCCATTTTTTCGCTTTTTCTAGGCTATCCGTATAGATTATATATCCGTCATAATGTTTGAGCACAAGCATATTCGATATATTATATTCTATGCCTCGATGTAGGAAGTAAATTGTTGGTTTCCACTTTTCCACACCAACGAAAATGACTATTCCGCCGGCTCTTGCGTTTGCGGCTGCTTTCGACACTACATCGAATATTAATGGCTGATGCTCGAAGACAATGATCTGTGAAAATGGCGTAAAATCTTTTCCTGTTGTTGGTGGGAGGGGGCATGCTAAAAACGCTATACTTATTACCAATCCGATAATAAGTATCGTTAAAGCTATCTTACTTTTCCTTTCCATCCTCACGCACCTTCCTTACAAAGAGTACGAGGGATACCGCTATGGTTATCATTGATGGGATGACAGCAAACTGCCATCTTTCGCGGCCTATATCGTCTATAGTATTCAAAAATTCTCCCATGAGTATATTTGATGCAAATATTCTATACTCTTCCCGGCCGCTCTCACCCCAATAATATAGAAATTTTCCAATAGTTGCGTTTAACAAATCGCATTTATTGGGATTTAGGGAGCATACAACATGTAACAGGTCAGATGTTTCACCAGTAACCCTTCGAGGGCAACACACCGTTCCATCCAATACCCTACATTCATGCATTTTTTCAATACGAGTAAGTGCTCCTTGAAGCATAAAACATGTTTCTCCTTCTTCTCCAAATCCTATGACCCTCAGTCTGGTAGATTGAATCGTTTGAATCATAAATCCAAAAATGATAATTGCCACCAAAGTTGCGATAAACAAACCCTTAGTAAAACCTATTTTTTGCGTGAAGAATTTTTTCACGTTCTTTTTACGAAAATATATTGTAAGCGAAACGATTAAACCAGCGAGAGTAAGGGTTGCGTAAGGTATGAAAGCGGCTTCAAAGTGATAAAATATTTCGTCAAAGAAGACCACAAGTATGGTTAACAATGACGTTATGACTATTAATTCAAAAAAGTCTATCAAAAGATTTTTCAAATGCATTTTACCAGAATACATGGAATGTTTTACATTTTATAAACATTATTTCAGGCCACGACGTAAAATGTCCCCAACATACTTTGATAAACAATAAACCGTTCTAAACGGCTTTATTTCGGACGCTATCATGAGGTCGCATGTTAGTGGACATTTTTTGCAAATACTGCCGGAACCATAATTTAGGGTTTGAGCTTGCTCTATCCTTTTTTGATCAAGCCATATGGATGTAAGTGAATCATTATCCAAGTCTCCTACGGGATCTTCGAAAGCGTAAGGACATGTGTAGACCTTTCCATCAACGTCTATGAAAGTGCTTGTGGTTCCGAAACCGCATGGAAAACATCTAGAGCCATTAATGGCATTAATGTACGCTAGAAGCGGCGGGGTCACAACGTATTTCATAAGCTTCTTAATTTTTTCAACGCTCGGTGGTTTAAAGTCTCTATCTTCGTTATCGTAATATGGTTTAGAGTGAACCGGTATGCTGAAGCTATGCCTCACACCATTAAAATTATCTCGAAGATATTTGTGAAGTTCTATTACGGAATCGACATTCCAGTCGAAAAGCATGCTGTTAACCCAAACCGAGAAATGAAATATTTTTGACAATCCGTATACCTGTTCTAATGCTTTTATAACGTTTGAGAAGCTTCCCTTAACCCCTCTAATATTGTCATGCACCTCTTCCATGCCATCTATGCTGAGAAGAATTATGAACTTGCTTCCGCCAAGCCGGCCAGCGTGCTCGACGACTTCAACGGTTCTAGAGTAATTGAAGCCGTTGCTGTTAAGCAATACTTCTCTATTGTTTGCTAAAGCTATTTCCAAGATCTCAAATATATTCGGGTGAAGTGTTGGCTCGCCGCCAGTAATATTTACATGTTCTATGCTCCCCACTTCGAAGATTTTCTTAAACAGGTTAACGTCCATAAATTTAGCCTGTTTCTTCCATATGTTACACATCATACATCTTAGATTGCATGCGGTAGTGACTTCCACCATGACATAATATATTTGATCTTTTTTCTTGAAAGCCTTCCGAATTGCGGGAATGACGTGATGCAGCAATCTCACATTTAAGCTCCTAATAAATACAATATATTAACATTGTTAGAAATTTCATGCCGCCTCAAGGCCTCATCCAGTAATTTCAACTGACCGATTTAATTCATTTCAAACACTATGAAATAGAGGTCGTCCCGAATAACCTTGTACTTTTTGAACAGTATTCCCACACTCGTCGTGGTCAAAACATGTTTAACATCCTTATCCGTTAGCCAATTCCAGACCGGATTCACCAGCCAGAGGCTCTTCTTTTCATGTGCCATTGAGAAAAATGTTCTAAGCGTAACTACTAGATATGCTTTTGGCGGACATGGCTTAACTAAAAATACTTGACCTTCCTTGGCCACGCATAAGTTATTTATTGGACGTGGATCTCCTCCATACAATATGTTCCGTATTCTTGAAGCTAAACTACTTGATACGTAGAGGACATCGTATGCGACAGTATAGCCTTTTAACCCAAACAGCTTCAATGTGCCTGCATTCGAAACGATATAACTGTTTGGAGAAATACCTAAATCGCTTTCAAGGTACTCGATTTCGGAAGCATCTATGCCACCGACAAACCATACCTTTGTTGGAGATATCCACGGCGTAATCAGGGAAAATAACAATAAGATTGCCAGCATTTTCTTCGAATTGTAGGTCAATAACCTGTTAATGAATAGTGCGAAGAAAGGTGATAACATTGTAGCCAGAACTTCCATTGAACGCATCATAAATCCTTCAGACAATATTGAAAGCAGTAAGAATGCAACTCCCGAAAAAACAACCACAATCTTTCTATCTCTATTTTCTTCCGTAAATATGTGGTTGAAAGCTTCTCTGAACCCGAGAACCAACATCGCAAACGGCATCGCATGGAAAACTAAATACTTCTGGAAAATGGATGAGTACTCCTCCAAGAATGACTCAAATATGTGCAAATATGCAGGCAAACTCGGCAAGTATATGGGTAGTATTGATATTTCTCCGCTTGAGATTATGAGTAAGACGGCTAATAAAGTTGTAAGCGAGATTAGTAAGCGTGGTCTAGTTTTAAACTTTAAAACCGTCACGATTAAGAATGGTATCGCATTAATGTAGAATGCTACCGGGTTTATGAAGAGGTAAAGTATGAGTATGGATACTCCTATGAGAATGCTGTCCATCATCAACATGATATTTGTTGGCAGGAGTGCTAATGCCCAGCTGTACGGTTGAGATCTCAAAAGTCCCGGAAACCATAGATCTATTGCTAATGGACGTATTGAAGCCGCAATGAACGAGACTTTTTTATCGAATCCAAGATATCTGGTGAGAGCATATACAGATGTCATCCCAATAAATATCGTTAGCACTCTGAAGAACGGCAAAATACATAGCCATTTAAATAATGGTTCTTGCCAAGCTTTGACTCCGACGGCGAACAATAATCTCTCAAAAGCCTGCAAGTAAAACATCCTATACATGTTAATCTTTTCAGAATCTACGCTAACCAAAGTGAGATAGAACATCCTGTCGGGAGTGTCGGCATCCACCATAAGATATGGGTAAGGAGTTGTGCCTCCGGTAAGAAGGCTGTATGCTAGGAAGAATGCTATGGATAACAGTGCGAGAAATGCAAGCTGGCTAACGTCACATGACACCTTTTCCACATGCTTCATAAGGTAATAGGCTACAAAAACTAGGGCTGACAACGTTCCGATAATTGCATAGTCATTGAATACATGTGAATATACTATTGCGGATATTGAAACGTGAAGTATTGTGAGGAAAAGAGATCCTATCCCGAATGATGCCAAAAAACCGAACCGCCTGTACGCCACTAGTCCATAGCCTAACGCCAGTAGCAAGTATAATGGTATGAATGCGAAGCCAACCCATTTATTATTTGACAGGTATAACGCTAACCATGTGAAGAACGTCGCCAGCAATAGGATTCTGAGATATTTTGCGTTGAACTCTTTTTCATGATATTTATCATAGGCGAATAACGTTATTGCAAATACCCCTGTTAATGAAAGTATTGTTAATGGAATAGAATATCTCGCAGTCCACCACCTCGGAGGATTATAATATTTCCTGAACCTTTCATAGAGTTTTTGTGCTTTCGTGAGATTATATTCTAGATTTACCGCCTGATAGATTGCCCATTCCTCAGCTTTCCGAACATCATCCGTGTAGACTATGTATCCATCATAATGTCTTAAAATGTAGAGGTCTGAAACATTGAACTCTACACCTCTATCTAGGAAAAATATCGTTGGCTTCCATTTTTCAACTCCTATGAAAACCACTATCCCGCCAGCGCGGGCGTTGGCGGCGGCTTTAGAAATTACATCAAATGAGAGCGGTTGATCATCATAGAACATTATGGGCATAAATGGAGTATCGTCTGCGGACGACTCCTCCTGTGGGAAGCAGAACCCTAATGATGATAGGAGGAGGCCGATAACTATCAAGGCCAAGATGAGCTTATGGCGGTTCACCTCTCAACAACCTCCAAAAATATGCTAAAAAGAACGCAAGTATTAAGACGACAAATGGCAACGTAAACTTGTAATACATACTTGCCAAATTTTCTCTCATCAAATCGAGATATTTTGTGGAGAGCACGTTTAACGCTATATTTAGGTAGTTTTCGTCGCCAGTTTCAGCCCACTTGTACATAAATTCTCCAGCAGTATAATTAGCTACGATACAGCTTCCATAATCCATGGAGCAAATCATCTTCAATAAAACGACTATTCTAAGGGTTTCTCCACTCTTAATGGGACATGATATGGTTTTCCCTGAAATTATGCAATTGCCTAAAGTCTCGTTTCCCATGTCGTTCTTAAGCGGGAAATTCGCGGAAAAAACATTCGAATTTTGAAGTTCTGCACAAACCGAGTTAAAAGATAGGAAAATCAGTAAAATCGTCATAATTGCGAGGACTTCCCTTTCTTTTGTAATTTTTTCTAGTTTTGCTTTCAAGGATCTGATTCCAAGGTCTTCAATACAATAATAGATTGTGAGGATTATTCCAGCCAGTATTAGGATATTATAGCTTAGGAAGCTGAAGTCGAATACGAAGATGCTGGAATAGGATGAAAGCGCTATGGACAGCATATAGGCTATTAGTAGCCAGCATGCCACATTCGTTACCAATTTTTTGATGCTCACCCTCAATTTTATATCCTCAGTTTTTGCTCACTATATCTAAATTTAAAAATATTTTTCAAAAATAAAACAAATCACTCTAATCGAGCCATGATAAAAATTTAGGCCTGAAAAATTTTTAAATCAAATATCGAAAACTTCATTATGTGTCTGGAGAAGCGTTTGAACAGGCTATATCACTCCTTTTGAAGCAACTTGGCTTCGAAATTTTGACAAAAACGCCATTGAGAGTTACGGTTGGAGGAGAAGTTGTAGGGGATCTAGATGTCGTGGTTAAAGATCCTGAAACTGGAACTCATATAGGAATTCAATGTAAGGATTGGAGCTCTATCCAGCCAGGCTCTAAAGAATTTACACATTTTGTTTTCATGTTGAAGGTTGCAAATCTCAAGTATGGTATATTTGCGAGTCGTGGAGAAGTAGCTTCAACACTTTTCACTCTAGCTGATAAATGTCGTGAAGAAGAAGGCATAAACGTCGTAATCATGGATAATAATTTGTATGAAAAACTTTGGGAAATGGTCATTGAAGGAAATGCTATAGAAGCTTCAGAACATTTACGACTATTACTATATGGAAGGAGGGATATAGAAAAGGTTGAAAGAAGTAAAATCACGGCAATTAAAAAGGAAGTCGTTGTAGAAAACGCGTTACCCCTAATGGTGTACGTTGAAAAATCGGATATTATCCCCGACGAAATGTTAAAAGCAGTCAAAGCAAAACTATCATGGAAACCATACCTCTTCATGGAATACGAGATCTATGATGAAATCAAAAAACCAAAAACTGGCGAAGTCTTAGACTATGTTGAAGACGAAGGATTGGTAGTCATAGATGCGTACTCTGGTAAAGTTGTGTCAAAAGATTCGAAAATCTATGACGTAATCAAATCATTTTATGAAGATGTTATTCCAAAATTGCGATTAAAAGCTGAAAATTATGAACTTGAAATTACACCAATTCAAATAAGGAAACATGGCATCATATCAAGCATTAAGACAAAATTATCTAGAAAATATGTCCTTAAGGCTGAATATGAAACCGCCTCCGGAGAAACTAAAGTTATTCGCCGCAACGTTAGAGAAAATGCCATAAAAATTAAGAGGTCGGGATTCGTTTATCTACCCGTATGGCATGTCGAGCATGTAACGAGAGGGAAATACCGTTATGAGAAAATATATGTTGGATGCGATGGAACAGTCATTAAGGATGAGACGAAAATTTGTGTATTATGCGGCTCTATGGCAGTAGCGATATGCAATAAGTGTTTTGCGGTAGTTTGCAGAAACCATGCAGTAACGTGTTTATCCTGTGGAAAAACGTTTTGCTCATCAGATTCGGTCAAATGTAATATATGTGGAGAAGGGTATTGTCTGGAGCATGACCCAGGATATAGATGTTATATCTGTGGAGCGATTTTATGTGAAAAACATGCCTATCGTTGTGCATCATGTGGACAAATCGTTGGATTTAATCATGTTAGGTTTTGCGATTATTGTGGCCGTCCAGTATGCGTAAATGACGTTATTTCGAAAAGAAAAATGTTAATTAAAGTAAAACATTATTGTAGCGAACAATGCATGATTCTCGACAAATAAAAGAGGTGAAGCTAAAAATGAGAGAAAAGCTACCTACTCCCATTTTGAAGGTTTTACATCCAGATGAAGAAGTATTAAAGGTTATGAGGCAGATCACGCTTGCTAGATGGCCTAAATGGCTTATAATCACATCTAAACGCATAGTCTACTACGATCAGAAAATGCTCGGGAGATACGAGCTTAGAGACTTCCCATACAGTAAGATAGAGCTAATTTTATGTAGGGTCGGCTTGCTTGCAACGCTATTCTACGTTAGGAAAGAAGGCGGTGAAGAACTCAAGATCCCTTGGCTTAAGAAAACAGAAATACGATCTGTTTTTGAGACCATCTATAATGCTTTAAACAGAGTCGCAATTGAACCGGTATCAATAAAGAAGAAGAAATTCCTTATTGGAGAGGAGTTTATTCTTGAAAAACCTGCCGAGGTAGTATCTAGAATGGCTGTGACTGGCGAAGGAGCTTGGTCAGCTAGGAGCGAATCTAAAAGCGTTGAGGAAAGACTTAGAAGGCTAAAGGAACTTTTGGAAAAGGGTCTCATAACTCAAGAAGAATATGAATATCATAGGAAGAGGATTTTAGAGTCGATTTAAACTTTTATGTTTCCCCTCTTCTTTGGCAACTTTTCCAAAAATTCCCTGAAACTTATTTTCTTATCTCCTACTTTGATGGCTGGATATTTCTCAAGACATTCGTCTAAAAATTTTGTAACCCCTACAAC
>Ga0190312_1000265_pt1 | contig 18653 bp, 10 predicted proteins | sample 487007910_MG_FD_165046 | JGI IMG/M metagenome (GOLD analysis project Ga0190312, IMG submission 165046) | Hydrothermal vent sediment bacterial communities from Southern Trench, Guaymas Basin, Mexico - 4870-07-9-10_MG | ecosystem: Environmental > Aquatic > Marine > Hydrothermal vents > Sediment ... | reverse complement strand
CTTGTTGGATGAACCAACGAACTCTCTGGATCTAGATAATAGGAAAAAGGTAATACATTATATCATAAATAATATGAGAGAAGCAACAGTGATCATAGCTACTCATGACCTTCTACTCCCATTGGAGCTCAAAGGAAGGATATTCCGTATGAATAAGGGTAGTGTCGTAGAGGAATTAGATGTGAAAAAGTTTGCTGAGAGGTACATCTCCGTAAGGTGGTGGATGAATGATCAACCTCAGTGACCTAGATTTCGAATTCGATTTGAGAATCAGGCATAAAAGTAAAATAGTTTTGGATTATCGGACAGCCAGACTTATCTACTATGTGGGGAAATTTGGGAAGATATTGATGGCATCGAAGGCACTGAATATTCCATATTCTGAGGCACTTTTTCTGATCAAGAGAGCAGAAAAGGCTCTAGGCATAAAGCTGATAGCGAGAGGTAGGGGTGGAGCTAGACGGGGCTATGCTGTTCTTACCCCCGAAGCACGAAGAATTCTTGATGTTTATGCTAGTGTGCTGGGGAAATTCAATATGAGCCTTGAGGGTCAATACTCTATTCCAGCTATCGGAGACCTTGTTATTATTGGGAGTGATGATCCCGTTCTGAGGGAGTTAGTTGGGCTGTTTTCTGGAGATGTACCCTGTGAGTATCATGTTGTGGGTTCCCTACTAGGGATATTCCACATAGTTTTAGGAGACTCGGACATAGTTGTCGCCCATCTATATGACCCAGAGACAACCGAGTATAATGTTCCATATGTTAGACGGCTAGGCCTAGAAAACGAAGTACATGTTTTTAGGGGGTTCATAAGAACACTTGTTCTCGCAGCCAAAAAGCTTAGTTGCGACGACCCTACTGAGTGCCTAATGCAGAGTAGGAAGCTGGCTACAAGGGGCAGAGGGAGTGGCACATACCACTACCTAAGATACCTAGTTGGAGACAGAATAAACACTATGACTATACTCCCAACTAGAACACACGAAGAATCTGCGAGGCTCGTAGCGAATGATATTGCTGATCTATGCGTAACAACATTGAGAGAGGCAACGAGATACGGGCTTGACTACATAGAATTAAAAGCAGAGTTCTTCGATTTCCTGATACCCAGAGACAGAATCGAAAAGGAATCCGCACAGAGGTTCCTAGACTTCCTAAAAGAAAATTCGGACCTGATAAACAACCATCTAGGCTACACCACACCAGAAAACTTCCTAAGAAGAATTCTCTAAGAGATCCCACAACATGTGGGGGAGTTAATATGAAGCTCTACACCTCCTAGAAGCATCATGTCTCCTCAAAATCTTAGCTACGGTTCTTCTCTGACCTCAAGCTTCATAGGTGAATAGCCGTAAAGCTGATAGTACCGTGTAAGAAAAACCCACGAGCGACTTCTAATATCAGTCACAATTTGCAAGCTGTTGGCTAATTGCGACTATTGCTAATATTTATTTAATTAATGTATTACGATATCTTGTCTCGGCTGCAAAGTTACGATATGTGTTGCTTGTAAGTTCTATTGTTAGGTAGTGCTAAGAACTTTATTAAGCTTATTTCTGATGGTTTGAACTAGATTTTTTCACGAGCAATTATGTGTTTTTGTGCTCTAAATTTTGGCGTTAGCTCTTTTAGGATATCATTGGCGTTGTGTTTCTGTAAATTGGATTCTTATGGTTCTGGGAAATTGGCTTTCTTTGCTATTAATCGTATTCCTTCTCTCGTTATGATTACTATATTGTTTCTTGTGGCTTCTGCTACTGCGGGGGGTGATATCTTTCCTGTTCCTAGCTGTATTAGTATTCCCTGTTTTCTTTTCTTTGCTGGATATTGACTAATGACTTTTGCGAGTTTGGCTATAGTATCTCTTGTTATTGGTTTTGCTGTTGCTTTTACTTCGATGATCAGCACTCTATTCGTCTCCTCTGCAATTATGTCGGCGTTTTCTATTCCTCTTAGTGCTTTTTCTGTCTCTTTTCTAGAGAAAACCTTAGTTATTTTGAGTGTGAGTTCTTTTGCTGTTCCTGCTAGGAATGTTCCTAGTTTGTTGTCCCAGATTGTTATCTCCTTACCTATTGTTTCTGCTAGAAGTTCTCTTATGTATGATTCCGCGGAAATTCCCAGTAATGAGGATACATCCCTCATCGTTATCTCGTGTAGGAACTCTTCTGATGTTTTTAGCCAGAATTTCATTAGTGGATACCTAAACTCATAGAGAACTCTGCCTTTTTCCCTTTTCTTTGTGAGTATCTCATTTTTTGTGAGTTCTCTCAGGATCTCCGATACTGCCGCCTCATCGAGCCCTGTACTTCTGCTTATCTCTGTCGGACTTTTTATGTCTCTAGCCAGTGCTAATAGAACTTGGATATATGCGGGTAGATCTCTGCGTGAGAGCTCCGATACGAGCTTTATTATGTTGATGAAGAAGTCATCAAACTCTCTTTTTTCCATAAGCCTGTATGCTAGTCTTATTACGGAGGCACCATCATACGATGATGCGAGGGTTATTATTATTGGGGGTATACCGCCGGAAATCTCAGCTATTGTCCTAGCAGCATCAAGAGGTATTCCTTCCCTTATTTTCATAGCCAATTCCATGGAGGCCTCCATATCCAAGGGCTTTATCGGTATCCTCCTAAATGTTGCGAGTAGTGGCTGTTTTCCTCCTCTTCTTAGGAACATTAATTCTTCCAGTTTCTCCCATCCAATGCTTGATAGGAGAATCCAAAAAGCGTTTTTTCTCTCTAGGAGATCCTTGAAAAACCAGAATACTCTCTCCTTAACAGTGTTTATGTTCTCGCGTTTTATTCTTGCTATTTTTTTCGCAATATTCTCTAGGAACACATGGAACTCATCCAACACTATTATCAGTTTTGTTTTTTCCATTTTTTTGGCCAGAGAATCCATTGTCTCGAGGGCTTCATAGAGTATCTGCTCTGGATCTTCTATGGATGAGATCTTCCCCCAGAATATGTTTGAGAGTGTTTCATCGAACTCAGCTATGGACTCTCTTACCTTACTCGCTAGGGACATCGTGTTCGATAACCAAGCACAATTAATGTAGATTCCTCCGCCCATATTCTTCAAGAAATGCTTCACCAAACTTGTCTTTCCCACACGTCTCCATCCATAAACAAGTACACCACAACGTACACCCTTTCTACATAACTCGTACTCTGACTTTAGAGCCTCCAATTCTGCCTCCCGATCAACAAATAGCATATGAACACCTACTATAGCATATTATACTATAGTATGATTTATTATAATAAAGAATTTAATCTCACAAAACTTTATTATCAGTCCAAATAAGATGTAAAAACTGTTATTGCTATTTGGCATATTTTAATGCATTGTATAATTTTGCCACTACAACCTAATACTCAGCCATTATTGGAGAAGAACTTCTAGGTCACAATATACTTGCTTATATTATCATTTTTTCACTAAGAGAGCAAGATAAAAAACTTTAGGTTTATTTGTCTTAATTTTCTTTTTTCTTCTTATGATTATCTATTTGGTCGGCAATGATGATGCGGCAAGCAGTAATTATTGTGTTACTAGTGGCGGCATTTGCTGTTGGTGTGCCAACCAGAAAACAGGAGAAGCCACTACTTGAATTTATGAGTAAGTCTTATGAAACTAGATTTTCTGATCCAGTAACATTTAATGTGAGGCTAAATGATTCTAGCGGCTCTCCAATAGAAGGTATATATGTTAGTATTTACCTCATTGCGGATCAAGTAATATTACTGGGTAGAGTAAAAACCAATGAGAGCGGGATTGCATCCCTAACGGTAATCATAGATGAGCCACCAGGTTTATATGAGGTCAATGCTACATGTAGCTATGGGGGGTATGACTTAGTGGCCTCCACTGAGCTTGTGGTTAGCAAAGAGCTTTCGGAGATTATACTTTTAAACCAAAACATAACGGTGGAGTATTCGGATAATGCATCAATACTGGCGCGGATTCTAACCGATGATAGCGAGCCCATATCAAATGTCTCGGTATCACTAATAGTATTTGTGGGGGGAGAAATTCTGAGCTTTCAAAGTATCTCTAATAATGATGGTTATTTACAGTTCCAGGTTCCCACAGTAGGTACATCCAATATTGTTGTTGGTGAATATGATATTGTTTTGTCGTTTAGTGGCAATGATTTTTATGAGCCAACAACATATAAATCAACGATGAATGTTATTGAGGAACAGATGATCATACATGCCTCGACTATTGGAAAAATGGTTGTTGGTGCGTCAATTGTTCTGCTTGTTCATGTGTTGGATAATGATGGTTCTCCAGTAAGCTTTGCAGAGGTACGAATATTTATTGATGGGGAGATCGTAGGGATAGGCCGAACGGACAATCAGGGAATATATAGGTATTCTTGGAAACCCTCATCAGCTGGAAACCATACTATTGTTATTAAAGTCATGAAGCAGTATTATATAAATGCCTCGTATGTTCTTCCAGTCATGGTGGAAGGAGAGAGGGGTGAAAGAGAATTTCCAATAGTTTTTATTGTTATTTTAGTATTTCTTATTACGGCTATCGTGGTTGCCTATTCTTCTCGGAGATGATTTGGTGCTTGCTATATGAGAAAGAGCCAGATTATTGGTGCATGTATTTTAGTTGTGCTTGGTGTGGCCTTGCTCTTAATAGTAGGAGCTAGAGATCATAGGTTTGGGGAATATACGATTATTGTTAAGATACATGTCGATAAGCAATTACTGGAGACAAGCCTTAGAACATATCTTGGTCATCAGGACGGAGTACCTATATCAAATAGCTCAACAGTTATTAGGGATGGGATGAACATAACCCTTATAGTTACTGGTCTTAGTAGCTATGAGAGAAGACCCGGCAATAAATTTTGGGTTTATGTCTATCTCTATGTTGATGGTGCACTCATAGGCGACTTTGGCGGGCTAGAAGTAAATCTGGTCAACCCAGATGGCACCATAGAGAATATGATTTGCCGTGCTAGAGGGAACTATGTTTATGCTTACAGAGCAATAAGGATTAATAGTATCTATGCCTTCCTGGTATTTATGATAATTGTGGTTATATGGGCATTAACAGCGATGTCTCCACTCCTAGTAGCCTTCCTAATACCGATTCTAGGGATGATCATGGTAAATTTACCGGCCTACGATGTTTTATCTGTTTTCTGGGACCCATCCGTAGCCCTCATATTTGGCGCTTTGATCCTAGCTTTCTCAATGCATAAAACTGGGCTTGCAGAGAGACTAACATATATTATTCTGAGTAAAGCTGATTCTCCATCCAAGATACTAATTTCCCTATCAGTAATAGCGCATTTTCTTAGTATGTGGATGAGCTCACTAGGAAGTATGCTTGTGATGCTACCCATAATAGCGACAGTCCTGAAAACTATGAATGCTAAGGAGGGATCATATTATGCAAGGGGATTGACATTATCAACGATGATAGCATCTATATTTGGTGGTGCATCAACGATTGTTGGTAATCCAGCAAATGCGTTGGTAGCATCGATCACATATAGGTATACGGGTATGGGCATAGGTTTCTTAGAGTGGATGATCATAGCTGTGCCACTAACACTGATAATGGTTCTACTCCTAGACATAGCAATACTCAAATTCTTCCCCATACAGAAAGATTTTGAAAGAGGCTATATATCCATCAACAACAGCACCCACGTGTTGTTCAGCACCCATCTGATGGGCCTAGGTCCTTGGACTAGAGAGGAAAAAATAACATTTCTGGTATTTATAGGTACAGTTACTGGGTGGATAATACATTCTTATCTCTACATGGTAGGCCTAGCACACTACATGCAGTTCACTGTGTTCTCATTATTAGCAGGACTTATTCTACTTATCGCAGGCATTTTTAAGAAAGATGACCTCCCTAAAATTAGATGGGATATACTCCTAATCTTAGGCGGAAGCTTATCTTTTGCAGTCATCATGGAGGAGACTGGGGTAATCGAACTCTTAATCTCCGAGCTTAGAAGCATCAATATTACTATGTTAGCAATCCTAATAATGGTGTTTTTAGTTTTTCTAGCGATAATCCTAGGACCCATAGTAGGAGTAGCCATAGGCATCCCAATAGCTATATTGTCAATAAACCCATCACCACTAATCATAGTGATCCTTTCACTATCAGCAAGCACTGTTATCCTCGGGCCAAATGGCCTAATTTTTGAGGAGAGCGCACGAGAAAGAGGATTCCTAGAATACAAGGACTACTTGAAGTGGAGTCTTATAGCAACTATTCTAATGACCATTATAATCATGCTTATGATGTTATTGTATTACATTATGATATAATAAATTAGGTGTACATGATAAGTGATACTGTTAAGTCTGCTTTGTCTGCTTGTATTGTAACGGACTTATATCTTTCGTAAACACATTCGAGATAATTGCCCATATGATGCGTATGGGACACCGCATTATGAAGCGCAACGATGGACCCATCTACCATATCGGTTTTAACGCGTTTGAGGTAGCGTAGGTACTCCCTTTTATCCGCATCGATAGAAACAAGTGATATTTTCCGCTTATATATGCATTCTTTTAGCATCGATCAGGATTATTTCTAAAATCTTCCATTTAAAAGCACAAGATAAAATATTTCCGCATAGCGTGTAGAAGGAAACTAGCAGGAACTTCAAGACAATTCCTGACTATTAATTTTTTCTCTTTGTATTTGAGTCCAATATGCATCTTAGATATGGCTCAAAGAATCGCTGTAGTATTCGCGAAAATTGATATGAAGAACCGCCACCATTTTCTTTTATTTTTGCGTTTACCTAAATTATTATATGTATGTCTTACCTATAGTGGGCTCCATGGTGTTAGCTTTGAAGAGGGGGTCGGTTCTTATATTTATTCTTCTTGTTATGGTTCTGAGTCAAGTAGTGAAAGTAGAAAATACTGTTGTAAATCGTCAGATAAAAAAGCTGGGGTTCTCTAGGCCATCAGTAGGAATATGCTCTACGAATAGTGAAACAGAAGTCATGCTAGGTTCTCATAGTGACATTTTAGGCACAATGAGTAATTACTCAGAGACCTGGAATTATACATCCACTGGATATGATATCCGTTGGCAGGTATTTGGTGGTCAGCAAATTAGGGGGGTGGCTATAGCTAATACATCTAGGTGGGGGCAGGTTCATGTGTACTTTGGTTATAGTGTTGTTGTTTTGATAAAGGTAGTTGCTGAGGCTTCTGGGAATCAAACAATAGCGAGGGTTAAGTATGTATACTCGGAGACCGAGGAGGAAGAGATAAATGATTGGTTTGTCGGAGATGTTGATGCTGATGGATATGATGATATAATCGTCTTGACCAATAACACGATAAAGTTTGTTGGATGCGATACAAAGTATCAAAATCCAGATGTTAGCTTTGTAAAACTAGCTGTAGGTAATCTCGATGACGATGATGACCTCGAAATAGTAGTCGTAACCACAGAGCCGAAGGTATATGCATATGACTATTCAGCGGGAACATTCAACATAAGATTCAGCACCCTGCTAGAAGGAGCTAGCTTACTAGATGCGTTGGATTTAGAAACATCTTCGACTCCATTTGGATCCTACATAATAGTGGTTTTCACCTCAACAACCGAGTCACAAATCTACAAACTTAGTGGCACGAATGGAGATGTTATCACATCGCTAACATTGACAAATGAGATTAAGAACTTTATTTTGTTTGATTATGATGGCGACTTATATAGTGATTCGCTTCTAACTGTGGAATACTCAGCTGGTGAGTACATAGCGAGGACTTACAATGTTTCTGGAACAACGATATCAGCCATGAAGATACTTTCCAATTATACTAGTACCGTTCATGACATTGTAGCATATGATTTTAGTGATAGTAGTACTGGGGACGAACTCTTTGTTTGCCATGGCACTACGCTCAGTGCATATACTTCGGGGGGGAGCCTAATCACGGAACTTAGCGAGGTATCATCCGATATTTTCCGCGTCGGGTTTAAGAATATGAACGGCACGAAGTATCTGATATACACAACTAGAGGTGATGTGGTCTCCGTCAACTATACTCTGAGTGAGAGGATAGACAGAATAAGTATATCCAACACCAATATTACTTGGCTAGCTATAGGCAACATTATGAACGACACGCTCATGGTTGTGGCTGACGAAACGCAGATCGGCTATGAGCTTAACATCAGTTATGATGGAACAATAACACAGGTAACTAACTATCTAGTATCTGGCAAGGTGACATTTGTCAGATACATCCAGAAGTACGATTACTATGTTGTTGGAGGATTATTCCCATATGTCTATGGAATATCAACATCTGGGCATATCTTGTGGAGATATGCTATTAATGACAGCGTAGTAAAGGCTAGAGTTACTAACTCTGATAAACCAATAATACTGATAGCCGATTACGGAGGAACACTCCACATGTTAAACGCTAGCAGCGGCCAGCTGATAAAGAGCTTCCCATTTGGAGGAAAGATCTACGCTTTAGAATACGGAAATATCGATGACAATCCTGGATATGAGTACATCGTTGGCTGGGTTTCGAATTCAACAAGCTACATTAGTGTTATAACAGGAACCATAACATTTTCAGTATATAACTATTCGTCAGCAACATTAGTTCTGTCTGATTTAGCCTTGGTAAGCTATGATAGTGATCAGTACCTCGACATAGCAGTGGTATACGCAGTTTCAAACGAAGTGCGCTTCATAGAGTTCGCAAATGGCACATTTACGGTCCTAGATCAAGTATCGCTCCCAAACGCCGTCCCCTACTATATTGTTAGTGGGGATTTTACCGGCGAGGGTAATCCAGACGCGGTAATCATGGCGATGTCCTCAGATCAAAAACACACCCTCCTATACCGCTTCGACCCGACTAGGGGAGTAACCCTCCTACATAACTTCAGCTCGATGATTTTCCAAGCAACACCGAATCTACCCATAAAGCCCATAGCAATGTTCGATATAGACAGGGATTCTAAGGATGATGTAATTTTCGGCGTCACAGATGGCACCTACACGGACATATACTTCTATGTTGACATAGGGAATACTGGGCACTACAAGTATTATCGGATATCGGGGAGCTACAATCTTCGCTCCATAGCATTTGCTGATGTTGATGGTTCGGGAATAGAGGATGTTATATGCTCAGTATCTAATGGCCATGTCTACATCTTTACTAATGATTTCTTTGTCAAATCTACCAAGGATACCGTGTTACCAGACGCAGACATAGCCTTGATAGGGGAGGCAGTAAGCACAGCGGTAGCGGATATTGATAATGATAGTTATGGTGAGTTCCTAGTTGGAGGCGACTTCGGAGGTGTTCTTGCAGATAAGTATCATAAGTTCACAATGACGATCTTAGAACCAGAAAACGCATCTAATATCGTCTACAGAAATACGCATAACATCACCCTAGACTGGACCTTCCAAGGGGATATAGAGATAGACTCCTTCTCAGTTTTGGTTAATGGCAGTATAGTGTTCCCCAACATATCACCCTCAGAGACATCTGCTAATCTATCAATATCGTCTGAGGGGGCATGGAATGTGACAATTCGTGCGAAGACTGTCTACGAATCCGTCTACTATGATATTAGCTTTATCTTAGTCACTGACTTTACGGCTCCCAACATAGCGATGATCGAAGCGCCGCCCACCTATACTAATTCATCCACAATTGTGTTTAGTTGGAGTATGACTGATAATCTTGCTGGTATAGATAAGACCGCCATTATTCTTAACGGCTCCGCATTTTTCGGCAACAACACCCTATTCAAATTTGTTGCCAATACCTCTGCAGCGTACAACTTTACCTTAATTGTCTACGACAAAGCAAACAACACAGCCATATTTACTAAGGTATTCTATGTGGATCTGTCGCCCCCCATAATCTGGATTGAGATGCCCACCTATGATGTTGTTTATACTAATGATAGAGACTTCAAGTTGATGCTAAAATGGAATGCCTCGGATAACTATGGTTTGTCGGAGATAAGGATTCTGATTGATAATCAGGAATACACTTCGCTGTCCCCAAGTGCTTCCATGCTTGTCTTATCGAATTTCGAAGAGGGTGAACACATAATTCATGTAGTTGCCGTTGACTATGCAGGCAATAATTATAATGACTCAGTAAGGTTAATTGTTGATTTCACGGAGCCAACCATACAGTTATTGTCCCCGGAAAATAACTCAGCATTTTCGGAGCCGATGATCTCTATATCGTTTATGGTTACTGATACCCTATCTGGTGTGAAGTCTATCAAGATGTTTTTCGATGGTATCCTGATACAAACAGTGTACAACAAAACACTAGGCGCAATACCGATAGATCTGTCAGCCCTTGAGAATCCCGAGGGAACCCACAATGTCTCCATAATAGTAACAGATAATGCGGGCAACAGCAAGATTGGCTTCACTTACTTCATCTATGATGTCACTCCCCCCACGGTGCACATAGAATCTCCCAAGAAAGGAATGACATCAACGCCAGAGGTTACGATCTCGTGGTTTGCGAATGATTCATTATCAGGAATAGCTAAGGTCGAGATATGGATTGGAGACAAATTGCTGTTAGAGCAGACATATAACGGGGAGTACTTTGTTAATGGAACGAGAGTCGTACGCCTAGATTTTGGGGCCCACAAAATAATCGTTGTTGTCCGAGATCGCGCTGGGAACTATCAGTTCGCCTCCGTAGAAATAAAAGTTATCTCTTCGCCAATAACAAATATTGCTTTGCTAGTAATCATGGTTGCTGCGATAGTAGCATCGGCTGTGGTTTCATATATACTATTTAGGAGATATCTAAAGAGGAGACTGCATAGGGGGGTTCGCCGGGTCGAAACATAATATTTATCCCATTACTCTCCCCTTTTTACTCGAGAAGTTTGTCTAAAAAAAGGTAATTCTGTCGTATGGCTCTACAGATAGGATTTTTTGAGGGCGTCCAGATATCTTAAGATCTCGTCCTGACTGAACACTCCTTCAGAATATTTTTCTAAGGCTTTGTGTACCGAGTACTTCGGAAAGAGAAGCGCTATGACCACATCCGTGAACAAATAGTACTTATCAACATTTTTTCTGCATACTCCCAAGTTCTCTAAGTAGTCCGCATACGCCACCCTCTCACCCAATTCCTCCGCTGTTAGTATTCCCTTCTCTCTGAATTCTTTGAGAAGTGAGTATAGGGCTGGGTTCGCGAATATCTGGGCTAGCATTCCTTGCTCATCCATCCATCGCCTATCTAGGAGATAGGCTTCTCGGTACTCCTCCCAAGAGCCCTTATAGTCTGGGACTAGCTTCTTTATGTGATCGAATAAGTCTGGCTTCTTTCGGAGAATCACTACATCCCTCAACAAGAATATGTATTCTCTGACGGCTTCCTCGTCATAGTAGAGCTGGATTAGCTGTAGGGAATTCATTATCTCCAGATATGCTCTTACAAGATCTTCCTCCCTCGTCCCCGATAAAATGTTTAGCGACGACAGCAGCATATCGTACCTTATCAGACCCCATTCTAACAGCGTGTTGAATATCCTCCGAAAGAAAGCATCGCTGAAGAGCTCACCTACTTTCTCCTCTAGGCTCATTGTCTCATAGAGAACAACCTTATCATACACATCCTTCCAACTCTCCATCAACTGAGGCAATTCTCCTCTGACGATTATATCCAAGACAATCCTAGTCAGAGCCCCCCTAACAGCACCTATATTATCATCCTCGTCGACAATAGCACCAAGACTCATCCTCGTCTGCATACCCGTGAAGTATATTACGGCTTTTTCTCCTCTCAACTCAACCTCAGAGAAATGTGCAGATTCGCCATGCCTAAGAGCTAAACCGAAGAGATCAACAAGTTTCTCTCTATCTAAGGGAAAATCTGGTGGATACTGCCCTAGTATTCTCGGCCCTAATCGCGAATCCCAACCCATTAGGAAGACTACTTTGACCATCGCAACCACCTATTTCATGAGTTCTAACGCTATTTTGTTTATATCCTCCGTCCTGTCGACTGGTTCAAATTCCTTATAGCCCCCTTTCACAAGCTTTATGAGCCTACTCAGATACTTAACCTCCCAAGGTATATGCACATAGATCCATAGATAATATATCCCCCCTCCCAATGCAAGAAATACACCTACTAGCGATGGGACCACCACCAATACAGGCATTTTCCTGCCAAAAAGCTCCACAGATCCCCCAAAATAGTCCACCTTGACCAGAACATTAACTATGCCTCCCTTGGCATTGGTTATCGTTGCGTTGCCAGCAACTATGTATATTCTAAGCCTATAAGATCCAACCTCAAGCTTCGTGACATCGATGTTGAAGCTGTACCTGCCATCGCTATAATTTGCTGTTCCCGAAGCTAAGACTTTATAGCCGCCTAACAATTCGTATCTTACTTCGTCGGCTCGGAAGGGTTTCTCGTTGTGGCCCTCTGAAACATCATGCAGTTCAAACGAGTAGCTAAGTTTGCCCGACGAATCGATGGGGTTCTTGTATACTGCGACTTCTTCGGAATAGTAGATTTTGAGTGCTATTGGGTTAACAGTGAGTTTTATAACCAATGATTTCTCCTCGTAGTATCGCCTATCGAACCACACATAAACATCGTATGTCTCCCCCGCCTTAAGAAGGCTTGAATTAAACCTCAATACATAGGCTATCGAGCCCTGATATAATGATAGCTGCAGACTAACAGCTATCGGTATCACAAGATTCGATTTGCCTATTATCTTGACGCTTATGTTTTCAGCGTATATTGGACTGCCATTTATCATATCGATGTACCAGAAATAAACGAGCACCTCATCCCCCCATACAACAGAAACTGATCTCCTATTAGAGGCGATGTAGGTTGGTCTCTCCTTTACCTCCAAATAGAGCTCCTTGCTGATCTCCTGGTAGTTCGGCTTGCTTATTTGGATTTTCGTAACATATTTTGATGGCATAAGATTAGATGGGTAGTAGATAACGCATGTACCATTGCTCAATATTGTTACTAATGCGTCAACAGTAGTTCCTCTAGTTAGATCCCTGACGCGCACGCTAACGTCGTTATTGGATAGCGTCACTGGTCTCCGCGATAGTAAATCCTCAAGATAGAATGTAGCGGACGTCGGCTCACCATAGTAGCTTGTTATGTAGTCTGAACCAAGAACTATATTGGTGGGTCTTTTCTCGACGATTACTGTTATCGAGGTTTTCTGCGACTCATAGTTAATCTTGGAGAACTCCACTGACAAAGCGTACACACCAACATCCATGCTGCTTATATTCAGCTCAGCATCATATGTTTGACTTGCCGCATTGTAGATAAGCGTTGGGCTATACATAAGAACGTTGCCTTGAGGTATGATTTTGTATACCTTAGCGCTAATAGAGCTATCCAATATGCTTGTTAGTTTCAGCAGATCTAAATACTCAAAACTAAGACATAATGTATAGTCGCCCCAGTAAACCTTAACAAGATCTTCTGATGACTCGATCGGCGTAGGCTCGATGCCAACAGTTCTTAACGTGGTGGGCCTATTAAGCACAAAGATATCTTTTGTTGGTACATATCCTGGGGAGTAGTTGGGTTTCGAGTAGGAAATATAAAGATAGTAATGCCCCGGTGGGAAGGAGCACTTAAGCATCAGTGTGTAAACACCAGTCTGAGATTCTGGCATTCTCGTCTTGTTCACAATATTCATATACTCATCGTAAAGCGTCAATTCTACATAAGCTCCACTAAGCGGATTACCATCGGAGTCCCAGATGTAAAATTTGACATCAAGCGTTTCGTTCCAGTAAACTTCTGTCGAAACATCGAGTGTATTTACCGTTGGTATGCTATTTACGTCAAAGAACAGATACAGCTGGGGGGGTTTCTGACGTATATTTATGTACCCATCAATAACGATGTAATATGTTTTATCTGCTTGGAGGATAGATGTGTTTAGGGAAATCTTGTAAAGAGGAACACCGTTAGAATAATCTATACACAAGCTAACATTGCTTGGTGTATAGTAATACTTGACAGGAGTACCATCATTCGAAATTACAATTTCATCTGTTGATGCATACCGAAGCTCCCACATAAAGTAATCCGTCGTTTCATTACCATCAACAGATAGGTCCAGAGCCGAATCGAACTGATCGACCCACTTTATCAACCATGATAGTGTAGAACTCCATTGAACCGATTGTGCGGGGGATCCATAGTATATTTCAAATTTTGAGGTTGGCTTAACTTTTTTCATTAGGAGGTCTACTATTATTAGGTTATGGTACCTCAACATATCAATCTCTATCCCTTTCTCGCCATCAACATTTTCAGCAATAGTATCCCCAGTTAGAGAATCCTTAAGGGTAAAATTATCATATTTGAACCCTGGATATGCAGCTTCCAAATGTCCAATCCACCATGTTTCAGGTCGAATATATATGGTTGCATAGCCCTCAAGATTACTCTCTAAGGTTGCATTGCCATAAGAGGGATTCGAAAGAACAAGCTTTGCTCCTTGTATAGTAGTGACATTATCTGCGGCGACGAATTTTAATACTAATTTTACGACGTCCATAATAAATGTATAGTTAACGAATTTATCTGCAGAATAATTGGAAGTATCTATGCTTAAGTACGTTATATTTTCATAGGTGAAATTCCCAGAGGTAAAGTTAACATTAACAACATAAAAATCCCTTTCTACCTTAAAAGTTATTTCACCAGTATTATTGGTATAGCCACTATAATCGTATGTTCCATTTAAATTCACGTAGACACCAGGTATAGGATTATGGTCTTTATCTATAACCTTAATAGTAACATAGGAATGATATTGCTCAACAACATCGCTTATATCTACTAAAGGTGGGGTTTGAAGCTCAGAGCTTATGTCCATGTACCATGACTCGCTATTGTTTTCCCATGGAATTATACTGTAATTAAGATCTACATAACCCCCTTGGATTGCTGATATTTTGATGCGGTATCCCCAAAGAAGATAATCATCGAAAATAAATTGATTACTGGATGTTAGATAATAATAGGTAGCTTCCCAATACATATTATCTGCACTACCATCCTCCGCATCGTCGTAAATTATATGCAAACGATAATACCCCGTGATCTGAGCATTAAAAACGAAGTAATCTTCCTCCTGGTACGGCTCCCCACCAGGCCACTCCCAATACCATGTAGTTCCTATCTGATTGCCATAAAGATCATAAAGCGTAACGGGGTTTCCGTTAGGATCATATATGGTTAATTGCATTGATGCATCTTCAAACGGCCATATCCCGCTTGGATTTCCGATATAAAAGTAGTAGTCCAAAACCACTTTTCTTCCAGCGATAACATAGAAATACCAGTCGAACTCAGCTGGATTGTCTGTTGAGCCATAACCATATGTCTTATACGTCCAATCGTCGGAGGATCCCTCATTTATCCAGTAGGAATCAACACTGCTGATGGATACTTGATAGAAATCGGAGTTTAGATATAAGTAACCTAATCCGAAACGCCATGTAGAGTTAAACACATAAAATTTTGTCCACGTAGTGGTCTGTCCACTGTTAGAATCATAGGACACATCAGCATCGTCTACAGCCTCTACATCTTGCAGAATGTAAGGATACGTGTAACCGTTTATGCTTCCAGTGTCCATATATACGATGTCAAAAACTCCAGTTCCCTGACTGTCATCTTGGTCAACGTGCCAACCACTCATCCATAGTTCTCCACTTACTGACCCAGCAAAACGAATTTTTTCTTGAACAATAAAGAAATATCTGTAGAACCTATATGTTACGTCGGCATAACCTATTACAGTTCCTTCTTGCTGTAAAGCTATGTTCTTCACCTGATACTCTACAAAAATAGGCCCAGCTATCGTTATAATTGGTGAATCATGGCTACTAGTATCTGTAATATAGCCCATGTAGTGACCATTTAGTGCTAAATCTGATGCATTATTTACTTTGGCGATAGAGTAAACAGGATCAAATATAGGCGAGAAATGAGCCGACTTATCCATATACTCATCGTTACCATGGATTATATCTAGCCCCCCAAATGATATTCTATAAATTTTTCCTCCAAGATCATCCCGGGTTTCAACTTCATACATATCCGTTGTAAAAACATAGCCCGTGGATCTGATCAAGTAGCTCACATATGGATTATAACTCACAGAACTTGTTGGCTCATCAGACCAATACAGATAGTATATTGTTGATTGAGAGGCTTGTGGATCACAATAAAAAGCTATTGTTGCGCTCCTAATGAGTTTTTGGGAATAGTCATACCAAGATATGTTGTATATCTGTATTGGAACCTCCATCAGTTCCTTATAAAGTCTTATCGAGTGGGATGTTTGGGACTCAAAATACGCGGGGGGGTCAAACGTCACGTAGATTTCTATGGGAAAAGATTCTGGTGGCAAGGTCACACCTGCGGTTTCGGTTATCGTAATAGCTCTTCTGTATTCGAATGTCGGATCTGCCCATACTGCTCTCGCTTTTACTATTGGCTTATATTCCGCGTTTGGCTTTTCCGCATAGACTTTCTTCTTGCCATATGACGATAGATTGGCCTTACTTTTAATTAAAGGTTCTGACCTGTATATGCATAGGAATGTTACCAATAGCAACATAGAAATGAGCAATACTGCGGAGATTTTTTTCATAATTAAGCCCCTGATGAAAGTTAACGGTATTCATAATGAGGCTCTATATATCATATATATCTACTGTTATTCGCTTTATAAGCTTTGATAGGTTATCGAGAAGACGCATAATCAGATTCTCTTCCACACATAGGAAAACCTACATCCCCCAATCTCGCTCCCACCGATCTGATTTACCATCCATATTCGCAACGAAGACTTATAGGCTTGGTGCCTTAGGATTGGTCTTACCCAGACTTCATTAGTCAGATTTCTATTTTAATTTCTTATCTGTCTATAATGGATATGTCTTCAAATAAAATATGGGTATAGTGATTGCTTTGGGATAGGCTATTCCACAAAACTATAGTTGCCCATCAGAAAACGATACTTATTCGAGGTCAGATAGTATTTTCTTCTATTTTCTCGATTTCTTCAATAATGCTTTTGGGGGCTCCAACAATTTCTAGTGAATATCTTATTCGCGATAGCCAACCTGGAGTATGATGTATAGCATTTTTTTGGTACTTTATCTCTTGTAGGAAGAGTTTCCAGTCTACTAATCCACTTTCAATGATTTTTTTCATATCTCTTATGTCCTTCCTAAATCTCTCGCGGAGGAGTACCGCCGATTTTAATAGTAGGACATCTTGGGGGTGCATCACTAGGATCTCTTTACCTGATATACTAAGTCTTTTGCAGCGTCTCTCCATAGATCTAGAAAAAACAAACTCTATTAAATCACCAACAAAAATGTCGACATTATATAAGTTTGTAAATCTTCTTAACACGTCGCCTCTATAATATTCTATCAAGCCAAGCTTATCCAATAGAATTTTCTCAACCTTACGAAAGTCGCTTTCTGATTTAAGAAATATATCGATGTCCTCGGTTGCTTCTTTGAGCCCCCAAAGGACTAAAGCCGAGCCAGCTAAAACAACGAGCGATACATCAGCCTCCAGCATATCCCGCAACAACTTCAGTATGCCCGTTTTATCAATGCTTGGGTCCACCAGTTTTCTTATCTCGTCAATACTTAGTATCTTCCTACCATAGATTATGAAAAATTCCTTGAAATCATCAAACGCTAGTGATGTCTTAATAGACCACCTCCGTGCAAGCTCATCTATGGGGTCTGGTTCAGATAGTCTATCAATAAATAGGAATGTTTTTTCTTTTCGCTCGAGCTTATAGAGTTTATCTCGGAGATGCCTTATACTATCGTTCTCCCTAAGCGCTAGGGCTATGTCACACATCAACCCAAGTTCTTGGTATACATTATACTTCCTAGCGATCTTGACCAGCAAGTCGATATCTAAGACATTTACGTTCAATAATAAGAGAGTAGGAATCGACAAAACAAGCCTTATCCGTGCATTTAGAGGGTTATCAAGCCCAGAATTTTCCTTGAGGATCCATGCAATTAGATCCTCAAGGCTTAACACGGGAACAATAATGCCTCCCATATCAAATAATTTTGCCCTCTTAAAAACATCAAAATCCTCACACACATAAACATAATCAACAAAAGACAAATGGTGTTGAGGATCCTCAGGAACTATTATCTCAATGCAAGGCTCAACAAGACTAACACCATAAGCCGAAAGACTTATCCCAGGACCGAAAACAAATGTCCCATTAATCCTTGAAATAATATCCTTAAGTCTCTCTGTAATAGGCTTTATAAGCATTAACACACACCACCAACTCATGGATGGCATAAAACAGTACAATCTTATCATAAAAATGACACCAACTAATAAAACAATATACGCGGAACAAAAATATAAAGCAAAAACTTTTAAAGTTGTCACAAAACTAGTTTCGCTGGCTAATTTTTTTCTTTTTCAGAATCCTCCTTATAGTTTCCTCAGAGATATTTATTAATTTTCTTATGTCTCGGGGGTCTTTAAGACCGTATTCCTTATAAGCGTATAGGGCCATGTGCTCAGTAGTTATCC
>Ga0190312_1000262_pt1 | contig 18878 bp, 10 predicted proteins | sample 487007910_MG_FD_165046 | JGI IMG/M metagenome (GOLD analysis project Ga0190312, IMG submission 165046) | Hydrothermal vent sediment bacterial communities from Southern Trench, Guaymas Basin, Mexico - 4870-07-9-10_MG | ecosystem: Environmental > Aquatic > Marine > Hydrothermal vents > Sediment ... | reverse complement strand
AGATTGGAATTTAGGAATTAAATGCCATTTTACTTTGGGGGCTCAAGATGAAACTTTTACTTTTACAGCTCCCTCAAGTCCTTGTAATTTACTTTTAAAAATAAAACAAGACAGTGTTGGTGGAAGAGATTGTGTTTTTCCATCAACAGTTAAATGGTTAGGTGGAGAGCCGTCCTGGACAGCAGGTCAAGCAGATAAAACAATTATCGTGGCTATGTATTTTGATGGGATATATTATTGGGGACAAGCCACCCCCTGGGAGGTATAAAATGGTGAGAGTGCTTATTGAAGGGTTTGAGAGTGGTGATTTTGGTTCTTGGACTCAAAATAATTGTGAAATTACTGCTGCAAAAGAAGGAATGTCTGGGAATAATTGTATAAGACTTGATGATAGTTGGGCATTACATGATTTTCTCGCTGCATCTTCATATTATTTTGCTGGCAAAGTATATTATGATGATTCAGGTGGATCAAGTAGAATTTATTTTCAAAATAGTGGTGATGAACAAATATATATACAATATAATGTGGGTAATCCTCTTAAAGTTAGAAAAGGATATACAACCATTGCAACAGGCATAAAAACAATCCCACCTTTACAAACTCATTTAATTGAAATTTATGTTTTTATTTCAGATTCTTCAGGCCGTGTTATTGTAAAAGTTAATGGAATTACTGATATTGATTTCATAGGAGATACTCAGAGTATTTCAGGAAATAGCTTAATAAATCAAATTAAATTTTATAGTGATATTCTTGAAACATACTGGGACGATATTATTATAGATGACTCAAACTGGATTGGTGAGACAAGAATTATGGGGCTATCTCCAACAGATGCAGGAGCAACAACTCAATGGACTCCATCAACTGGGTCAAATTGGCAAAATGTTGATGAGAAGCCTGCTGACGATGCAGATTATAATTCAGTTAATGAAGTAGATAAAATTGACACTTTTACAATAGAAGATATGAGTTCAATTAATGGAATTGTTAATAATATAAAATGTATTCAAGTACAAGCAAGAGCTTCAAAAGATGGAACACCGACACCTCAAAATCTTAATCTTGTAGTTCGAATTGGAGGGTCAAATTATTTTTCTGCTGATAAAGAAGTACCTACAGATTTTGAAACTTTATATAATATATGGGAGAAAAATCCGAATAGTGGTGTTGATTGGACAGAATCTGGTATAAATGCAATGGAAATTGGATATAAGTCAAAAGCATAGGGGTTCTGATGTCAGACATACGAGTTTCACAGAATTTAGCACAAGTTGAGCATACAAATCCTGACAAATTATTTGTTTCACAGAATTTAGCACAAGTTGAGCATACAAATCCTGACAAATTATTTGTAAGTCAATTAATAGTTCAAGTTGAGCATACAAATCCTGATAATAACAATGTAATTTTTTTTAGTATGAATTTTTAATAAGGAAAAAAAACAAAATGACTTTTGATCCTTCAAAATATGGCTGGACAGACCAAGACGTACTTGATGCCTTTATAAACAATCCAGAAGGAACTAAAAAATATGCTAATGAGCAAGGGATTTTTGCTGAAGATTTAGCAGATTGGGCGAATACAGTGGAAGGGACTACAGGGGATTGGACAGCTGATAAAGTTAATCAACTTTATGGGATTAATTATGCTTCACCAACTCCAACTCCAACTCCAACTCCAACTCCAACTCCAACTCCAACTCCAACTCCAACTCCAACACCAACTCCAACTCCAACTCCAACTCCAACACCAACACCAGACACTACCGGAACTACAGAAACTACAAACGATTTAAGAGGCCCTGGAACAGGAAAAGCTTTTGATTTTATATCAGGAGACGCTTTTAATCCTACAGATTACGGTTGGTCAACAGATCAAGATTTTTACGGGGCTCTTCAAGATGATTTATCTGGGACGGTTGATTCTCTTAATAAACAAGGAGTGAATGCAAATGATATTGCTTCGTATTTAACTTCTCAAGGCTGGGATATCAGTGGGGCAGATATAGTTAATAATTATGGCATGAACTATACTCGTGATCCTTCTGGAGAGTTTACGCTTCCTAACGGTTCTTCCACAGGATTAACAAATGAAGATTTAATGTTAGCTTTAGGGAATGATCCTGAAGGCACTGGAAAATGGCTTGCAGAGAATGGGGTTTCTGCAAAAGATTTACAAAAATGGGGCGCTGCACAAGGCTATGATGTGGATATTAACGATATTGTATCTTTGTATGGGTTGCCTCTTGCAAACGTTACTTCTGAAGATTCAGATGAACCATACGTACCATCATATCAACCGCCGCCTGTTTCAGATGAACCATACGTACCATCATATCAACCGCAACCAGTTACTCCGACTGATGTTATTCCTTCTATTACTGATGTTCAACCATATCAACCGCAACAAAATGAATTAACATCGAGTAATTTAAATGCTTTGCTTGATGAAAATTCAGTTTATATGCAAAATGCAAGGAAACAAGGAGAACGGGCTGCACAATCAAGAGGGTTATTAAATAGTGGGTTAGCAGGAGAGATGTCGCAAAAAGCTGCTATTGAAGCAGGTTTCCCAATTGCTCAAGCAGATGCGAATGTTGTTGCTAATGAAAATCAAATCGCAAATCAGGCTTATTATTCAGGGCAGTTATCTAATCAAGATTACAATCAAAATGCCGCTTTATCTTCTCAAGAATATGGTCAGAATGTTGGCCTTGCAAATGTAAATAATGCTGCAAATATTGAACTTGCAAATGTAAATAACTCTGCGAATGTTGAACTTGCAAATGTAAATAATGCTGCAAATATTGATCTTGCAAATGTAAATAATGCGGCTGATATACAACAACAACAAATAGCTGCTGATACTCAAATAAAAACAGCGAATATTAATTCTTCCGGCAAAATAACAGGAAATGAATTAAATAACGCAACAACTGAAAAAGAAAACTTTGCAAATCAATACACAGATTATATAACTGATTATAATGCGCAAGTGAACGCTATTCAAACTAATCCGGATATTGATCAAGAAACAAAAGATATTCAAATTTCTAATTTAACAACTGTAACTAAGTCTTCTATAGATAAACTTGCCGAAATATATGGTATTAAAGATTTTGATTGGCAAGGGCTTGAACCAGATACAGGGATAACCTTATGATTAAAATTTGTAAAGATAAAAAATTAATAAAATCAATTTTAACTCACCCAAAAGTTTATCCATGGGTTAAAGATGATGGAGTTATTAGTCTTGATAATATCGTGGTTAATAATCCTTGTTATCTTTGGTTGGTAAATGAGACTCAAAATGGTTTAATTTTGCTTGAAAGATTTAATAGCACTACTTGTTCAGCGCATATTTCTGTTTTACCTGAGTTATGGGGTAGAGCAAGGTTATTTGTGAAAGACGTTATTATATGGGGCTTTAAAAACACATTGTATTATAAAGTGGTTTGTTTTATACCTGAAAATAATAGGTGTTCATTGAGATTGGTGCAGGATCTTGGCTTTAAAAAAGAAGGAAGATTAAAAAAAAGTATTTTACAAGATTGGACATTCTATGATGAAATTATATATAGTTTATTTAAGGAGGATGTAACATGGCAGGCGCAGTAGCAGCGGTAGGTGCATGGGTAACAACAACAGTAGCTGGAGCTTTAGGCACAAGTGCAGTTGCAACAGGTGTTGCAGCGGTTGCAGGAACAGTAGCAGAAGGTGCTGTTGTCGGCGCTGTAATTGGCGGAGCAACAGCTCTTGTTACAGGTGATAATGTTTTAAAAGGTGCTTTGCATGGTGGGATTGTAGGTGGAATTACAGCAGGAGCTGCAAGTACTTTAGGGATTATTACTAATACTTGGGGAGTAGACGCCCAGCTTGCAAGTATGGGGTTAGAAAAAGGTGCTTCAGGGGGGCTTATAAAAATAACAAGTGGAAGCAATCTTGTAAGTAGTGGAGACTTAGCAGGGAAAAGTATGTTATCGTCTTCAGAAAATTCTCCAACTCAAGCTATAGAAGCTTTTGGGGAAACTGCTTCAAATGCACAACAGACTGCTTTAAATACACCACAGATTGTTAACCAAGCAATCACAGACACATCACAACTTACTTCGCCTAAAAAAGGTTTGTTGTCTGGTTTTACAGACTCAGAAAAGGCCCATATGTTAGGTGGGGCGGCGCAGGGCGGATTACAAGCAATTGGTAAATTGGGTTCTTCTATTTATGACGCAAAAAGCCAGGAAGGAATAATTGATAAACAACAGAGGATTAAAGACGCTCAAAAGCAAGCCAGCATTCCATCTTTATATAAAATTCAAACACAAAACACAAAGATTCAATTGCCGGATTGGTGGGGAACATCTGTTAATGCAGGTGATAAAATAATCAATAATAATCCGAACATTAATACAGGGACAGCTTTAAATCCAGTTGTATAAGATTTAAAAAAAAGAGGATAATAATAATATGGAGCAACTAACCGGTTTATTACAAGGGCAAACTCAACCACAAATAGGAAATCGACCACAAACACCTCAAATGAATAATACAGGAGGTCAAAGACAACCTCAGCCACAAATTCCTTCTCAAGCGCAAACATCTCAAATTAATAGTGATCCGAAACAGCAAGGGAAATTAAATAGACAGTTATCTATGTTTATGGTTAATGGGTTAAAGGTTTTAAGTGATAAAAAATACACAAAAAAGATATTAAACGTTATTAAAACCGGTCTTCATGAGCCTTTACGCACAATTGCAGACGTCTTGTTGGGGATTGTTATCTCTATGGTTACAGATGCAAAAAGGAAGGGGATTAAACTCGATAACGGTATCATTGCCCATGGAACTAATTTATTGTTAGGGCACTTTTTACAGATGTTAGAAGCCGCGGGAATGAAATCTTTAACAGATGAAGAAAAACTTGCTGTTTATCAAATGATTGTTGCACAGTATTTAGATACTGCTGTTAAAATGGGCTTAATGACTAAAGAAGAGTTAATGCAGGTGAGTGAACAGTTAAAACAAACTCCACAAGGTCAAAAAGTAATGCGGCAAAAAGATGAAGGGCAATCAGGACAGCCTCAGCCAGGGCAACCTCAGCCAGGGCAACCTCAGCCTCAGCCGGGACAAGGACAAATGCCTTCACAGTCAGGACAGCCAGAGCAAAGACAAGGACAAATGCTTCCTAAGGGGTTATTGAATAGAGGGGTAATGTAATGAATACTGGACAAATAGCAGGCGGATTATTAAGTGTTTTTGGTAACGCAGGGGCTGGAGCGGCAGCTGGATACAATTCTGCGTTAACTAAAGAAGAAGATACCGAAATTGAAAAAAAGAAACAAAAAGCGCTTAATAAATTTAGACTCTCTTTAGAAGGTTTAAGAGCTCAAAATAATATGGAAGCACAGAAACAACAGCAAAGTTATGAGATAGGACAAAAAGGATCAGGGTATTATTTAAACGGGAAAGAATTAACACAATCAGAATATAATCAATTAAAAGAAAAAGAAAAAGAAAAAAATCTAAACACGATTCCTGGTTTATTAAATACTAATGAATATCAAAACGAAAAACAACAGCAAGCAATAGATTTTTTTAATAAAACGCACCCGAAAACGCCTGGAAGATTATCATTTGAAGAAAAAATTTATCAAGATTTTATAAAGAAGGGGATGTCTCCGGAAGAAGCAGCAGGAAAATTATTTGCAATGAAAAGAGGAGGAAGAGGTGGAGATAAAAAAGATAATGACTTGGAAAATAATAATGATTATTTAAAAGGGACTATGCTTGAGTTTAGTAAAGATATAACATATGAAGATATTCTAAAATTAGATGATAGAGCACGTAAAAGAGCAAAAGAAGAAATTGAAAAATTAGAATTAAAAAATGAGCAAGTTACAGAACAAAGAGAAATACAAATTAAAAAGGCAGCTCAAGCTGTTGTATATGCTAAAGCTGGTCATTTTCGAAGAGAGACATTAAAAAACGGGGTAGAGGCATATGTACATAGGAATAAGAAGACTAAGAAGATAGATAGCCTTTTTACTTTACTTGGAGAACCTATTGGACTTATAACTGGTAATAAATCTTTACCGGGGACACCAGGGGTAACGGGAAGTTCACCTTCTCAAAAAACGAATGAAGCTGTAAAAAAAAATAATCAAAGTCAAGTAGATGTTTTATCTAAACAAGCATATCAGCCATTAACTATTGAAAATTTACAAAAAATGGTAAATCCTCAATATACAATTGATACGCCTTTATCTGTAATGACAGGAAATAAAACTTATACTGAAAAGAATACTCCTTCACCCTTAACCCGTGCTCAAGAATGGATGGGACAGACTCAACGTTCCGATTCAGAAACTCCTCATATAGGAGAAGGCTCTATAGAAGCGGCATTACGTTATGTAAATATTGGAAAAGAAAGTTTACAAGCTCGTAAAAATGTTGCAGAACAATTACGGCAACGTTATCCTGATTTATCTGATGAACAAATAGCAGATATGGTTTTAAAAGCAGAAAAGCAATCAACAGGGATTTTAAATCCTGGATTTTAAATCTTGTTGGTTTACCGTTAACTCTTTCAACTAAAAATATAGGATATTTTTTTTATGCCTACACCTATAATATATAACGTTTCTGATTTATTTGATGATGATACTCAAATAGCAGATAACCTTTTTGTTGATAATAAGATTAATGATAATCAAACTTTATCACAGTCAACGAACACACAACAATTACAACAAATTGATTTACCACCTGGTATTCTTGCAGATATAACAGGGGATTACAGAAATTATCAACCAGAAACACTTAATTCTGTTATTGAACGTGGATTCATCGGAGATGTGGCATCAAACCTCGCCAGAGGAGCGAGAGATTTAGTTGAGCAGACAGGATATGGGTTAAAAACATCTGATCCGGAAGGCGGAATTGATTTTGTAAGAAAAACTGGACAGAAAATTATAGATTATGCGAAAAAAGCAAAATCGTGGGATATAATGCAGCCAGATGCTTCTGAACAGAAGGGTGAAGGTGTTTGGAGTGAAGGTTGGAAAAGTGGAATTAGGAGTGCTGTTCCATCAGTTGCTCCTTTAGCTGCAGGCGGAGCGGCTATGTTGGCAGCGCCTATATTAGGAATAGGAGCGGCAGGAGCGGCCACATTAGGAGTTTTAGGTTCAACAGCAGCTACTCTTTTAAATTTTGGGCTTGGAACATATGGGCAAAAGAAAGAAGAATATCTTAAAAAAGAGATAGATGAGGAAACGGCTCATACTGCGGCTTTAAAACAGGGGCTTATTGAAGGGGGGATTGAAGAAGTTTCTAATCTTTTAGGAATATTAACCTTTGGTTTCGGAAAGGTTGCAACTCAACCATTAAAACAAACGGCAAAAGAATTATTAGAAACTCCATTTTCAACATTTGCGAAAGATTTAACAAAGAATGCAGTCTTAAATGAAGTCCCAACAGAGATGTTGCAAAGCGCTCTTGAATCAAAAGTGGATGAGAACTTAGGATTGCTTCCGGAAGGTGAATGGCAAAAAGAGGCTGTTAAAGCGATTATTCCTACTTTAACAATGTCTGTATTGTTTGGTTTAGGCATGCAGGGCATGAAGAGCATTCATGTTAAACAGATTAAAAATCAACTTAATGATAAAAATCCTGAAAAAAGACAAAAAGCTGTTATAGAAGTCGCTAAAAATATTAAAGATGATGAACTAAGAAACGCTTGGATTAAAATGTCAGAGTCTGCAATACAGACAGGAAAAAGTATTGATATTTATGCGGATTTTACTGACTTTAATATCCCAAATGCAGAACCTGCTGATGATTTAACAAATCTCGGAAGTAGCGCAGATTGGAAAGCGGACAAGCCAGAAGATGGATTAACTCCGATTGACAATGCACAGTCAGCAGAACAAGCATTAAAAGAATTTGAAAGGATTAATACTGATACTCTTGATTCTTTAAAAAATATTCAAGGAAAGACAGAGCAAAATCTTGATAAACTTTATAACGAAGCTGCAACTGGTTTAGGGCAAGATCAGAATTATGATTTTCAGGATGTTCCCTTTGATGTTCGTGCGGATAGACTTTTAAATCAAATCGATAACGCAACAAACAATATGATTCAACAGTTTCAAGAAGCAAAAAAAGATTTATCTAAAAAAATACCGTCTGCACAAGAACGTAATCAGGAATTAATTAATCAGCTTGATGTATTTGATGCTCAGAATGAACAAAATGTAAGTAAAATACCAAATAAAGATTTGCCACAACAGAAGCCGTTAACCCCTCAAGAATTACGTCAACAGGAAATAAATCGACAGTTCCCGGAAACTCCGGAAGATCAAGCGAAGAGGGATCAAAATCAAGATATAATAAATCAATATTCAAATTGGCAAAATAGGAGAATTAACGTCCCTGAATTTACTGAAACGCCAGCAGAGGACTTTTTAACTTCTAAACAAAGGGCACAACTCTTTAAAGAACGTCAACAGGAACGACAGAGGGCAAGAAGAGAACAAGGGTTATTAAATATAAAACAATATGAAATAAGCAAAAACGATCCGGAAAAAGCAAAAAAAGAAAAGTTTTTTCATGATTGGGCTGTAAAACTTGGTGATGAAAAAATAAAGAAAAGACAAAAAAATAAAATTTATCCAGGAGATGTCAGGCTTGGGCAGAAGGTTGTTCCATCTAAAAAGCCAGGATTGTTAAATACAGAACGACAGGTACAAAAAATATCAGCAGATATTAAAGAAGAGTCAAGAACTTTTGAAGACTTTTTATATAATACTATTGCAGATAAAACTTTAAAAGAGATTAAAGCCTCTACTGCTGAAATGGAAAGAAAATTTAAAGAGGCTAAAGCGGCATTACCACAGGCACAGCAAACAAACGTGCAGGCTCTTGTTGATGAATATAATAAGCAACAGAGACAAGAAAAAAATAAAGATATAAGAAACGATATTCCTTCAAAAGCAGAAATTTTTAAAGGCTTGGAGGCTAAAGGCTTCTATGGAACAATAGACAGGGTAAAAACTGGGAAAACTTCTCTTGAAGATGCTTATGCGGAATTAATGGGAAATAAACCTAAAGTAAAAACTCAAGATTTTGATAAAAAGAAAGAACCCCTCATTATGGGGCATACTTGGAAAGAAATCAAAGGAAAACAACAAGGACAAGATGTTGGGCAGATAATTTCACCTAAAAAGAATTCTGCCGTTAAACAAACTAAAATTCCCACAAGAGAAGAGTATATCAAAGCGCACCCTGAGAAAAAAAATCCAAGTAAAGATTATGATGATCTTTTAATGTTTGAAATGATTGAAGGGAATATTTCTAAAGAAGAGTATGAAAAACAACATATTTATTTGCCAACAGGAGCAAAAGAACTTTACGCAGAAACGAGAGCTGAAATAAAAAAACGAATGAAACGTGCTCGTGAGGAATCAAGGAAAAAACATCCACTTGAAAAAGCAAATGAAAAAAATCTTACATATTTTGAAAAAAAGACTAACATTCATTTAAGAAAACAACATATTGATTTTTTAAAGAAAGAAGAAGAAACTTTATTAAGAATACATCGAGACACAGTTAAAGAAGCTTTGCTTGAAGGGAAAAATGTTCCTAAAGCAGTATTAAAAGATTATCCAGGTTTAAAAGAGGAAGTTGAAAAAGAACTTAAAGCTAATTTAAAATCAAAAGAACCTAAAGAAGATTCTATCGTTAAACAAACTCCTCTTCCCACAAGAGAAGAGTATATCAAAGCGCATCCTGAGAAAGAAAATCCTGATAGAGCTTATGATGATCTTTTAGAACAAAAAAGATATGATGGCGAAATTTCTCAAGAAGAGTATGAAAAATTACACATGTATGGGCCAATAGGCGGAACAAAAGAAATTTATGCTCAAACAAGAGATGAAATAAGACAAGAACAAAAAGAATTAAGAAAGGCTTTAAGAAAGAAACCAAAAAGCGAAAAAGCTCTTTCTAATTGGAGACAAAAAGTAAGCGTTTTAAGGAGAAAAGCTGATATCGAAGCCTCTAAAGAACGTGAGCAGAGATTGCTTGATGAACATAGAAATATAGTCAAAGAAGCTGCACTTCAGGGTAAATACATACCGGAAACTGTTTTTAAAGAATATCCAGGTTTAAAAGAGGAAGTTGAAAAAGAACTTAAAGCTGAGACAAAAACGCAATTATCTAAAAATAGCAATTCAAAATTTGCACAGCCAACTGCAGAAGGCAAAGAAGCTATAGTATATATTACTCCTGAAACATCAATAAAGATAAGGTATGACGTTGTAGAGGCCAAAGATTTAAAAACTTCTCATGATATTAATGGGAATGTTAATGAAGGTTTTCCGAAAGAATTACAACCGAGAGATAGAAGCCGTGCTGGATCGATCCTGCAAGTAAACAAAATTAGCCAAACTTTAAATCCGAAACTTTTAGGGGAAGCGCCAGATGCAGGGCATGGAGCTCCAATAGTAGCACCTGACTCAAATAACGTTGAAGCTGGGCATTGCAGAACTCTTGCTATTCAAAGTGCATATGAAAAAGGGGAGCGTGGAATTGAATATAAAAAAGAATTAAAAGAAAATGCAGAAAAATATGGGCGATTAAAAAAAAAAATTAATAGTATGGAACAGCCTATTTTAATTCGAAGACGAATTTCAGAAGTAAAAGATCTTTCAGATTATGTTCAGAAAGCAAACGAATCAGACATGGCTAAAATGTCAATTACGGAACAAGCGAAGATTGACAGCGAGAATTTAACACAAGCTGATTTATCTTTATTGAATCCATCTCAAGAAGGAGACTTAACAGCCGCAAGCAATAAAGCGTTTATAAGCAAATTTTTATCTAAAATGTCAGAAAGTGAACAAGCGGGATATGTTGCAGAAGACGGAAAAGCCAATAAACAACTTGTTGATAGAATGCAAGCTGCTATATTTCATAAAGCGTATAGTTCTGATAGATTATTAAAACTCGCTGCTGAAGAAGCTAATCCAGATATAAGAAATATTTTAAATGCCTTACAAGTGGCATCAAAAGAGTTTGCCAAAGCTCAAGGCATAGATAATGGCATTACAACAGAAATTGGTTCTAAACCTATTATAGACGCAATAGAATTAATTAAACAGGCTCAAAATGAATATCCTGAATTAAAAGGCGGAAAAGATAAAAATAAAACAATGGCTCAGCTTAATCAATTTTTAAAGCAGGGTTCTATGTTTGAAAAGCCTGTTGATAAAGATACAGAAAGGATTGCTTTATTTATAGCAAAAAATATCAGAAGCGGGAAAAAATTAGGTGAGTTCTTTAAGCACGTTGGCGAAATAATTAAAACTAATCTTCAAGATAAAAATCAACAGTCTCTTTTTGGAGATATAACAGAGTTAACAAAGCAAGAAGTGTTAGACGCAGCTTTTAGACGAATGGAGGATAAATATAATGACAATCAAGGAACATTCTTTGGTAAAGAAGATGAGCAAGAAGCAAATAAGACAACTCCGGAATTTGATTTTCACAAAGGCGCTCAAGAAAACAAATCAGAACCTGAAGCAGGGAGAACAGCCACTGGTGATACCGAAGTAAAAAACGAGTCTTTACCTGATATAATGCCAGAGTACGATCTGCATATTAAGGATAATAAAGATGGTACATTTGATGTTTATCAAGAAGATAGATGGCATGATAAAGGTTCTAAAAAAGGTACGTTTGCTAATAAAGATTTATTGAAAAAACTTGGAGCAAAATGGAACTCGATAACAAAATCATGGAGGTTTAATTATGACCCAACACAAAAAATCAACGCAGAACTCCATGTTGAGCATGAAGGACTGTCAAAATCTGATGAAAGATATAAAGCTGCAATATCAAGTAAACAAGATATGGGCGGAGCAAAATCCGGAAGAGATAGAAAAGAGAGAGCCAACAAAAAAGGAACAATATCAGATATTAAGAAGTGGGTTAATTCTGATACGTCCGCCGCATTAAAAAAAGGGCTTAATTATGGTATTCCTAAAAAAGTTATCAATCAACAAATAGAAGATGTTGCATTAATTAATAGAGCGTTTAAACAAGACAAAAAAATGTTTTTACTTGCTAATGAAGCAGGAACAGGAAAAACATTTGTGTTAGGTGCTGCAATACAAGAAATGAAACGTAACGGAGCGAATAAAATTTTATACGTTACAATGAATAATCAGCTCATAAAGCAAATAAAAAAAGACCTTACGTCTTTTGATATTGATAACGTTGATTTTAAAACTTATGCGAAAATGAGGAAGGAAAAGAGTGGAGAATATGATGTTGTAATCTTTGACGAAGCACACAATATAAAAAACCTCAATTCTCAAAATGGGAAAAAAGCAATAAACTTAATTAATAAATCTAAATTCGCTATTTTTGCGTCAGCAACACCATTTGAAAATCCAATCGAAGCGGGATATTTATCCGCTACTGGGGTCTTTGGTTCTCAAGGACATTGGAATTGGGCAATAGATCATGGAGCGATTGCAAGAACTTTTTATGATCATAATGGAAAAAAACGACAACAATTAATATGGCCAGAAGGGGAACAAACTGAAAAAGCGATTAAAGCACGAAATTGGTTTATAGACCATGGTGTTATGACTCAAAGAGATATGCAGTTATCACCTGAACAATCGCATGTAGCGGTTCATGCTGTGAATGTACCGAAAAAAACAGCGGACTTGTATTCCAAAGTAAGCGTTGCCCTCGATAGAAAACAAGAAAGTTTAAATATGGGCGAGCGTGGGCAATTTGCTATGTATAAAGTAGGGCTGCAAAAAAGAATGTTAGAGTCTGCTAAAATAGATGCTGGTATTGAAGCGGCTAAAGAAGCGTTAAAAAAGGGTAGATTTCCTATTATCTTTGTTGAAACAAAAGCAAAAAGAGAACTTAATATAAAAAAAATTATTGAAGATTATGAATCTTGGCAAACGAATCCATTTGAACCGGACGGGGAAAAAAAACGTCCACCTTATTCTAAAGCAGTGTATAATACAGCATTAGCATTAAAAGATGCTGGAATAAATGAATTAAAATTAGAACCAACTGTAAAAAAAATTATTCAGGCATTCGGAAAAGAAAATGTTGCTGTTTATACTGGAGAAGTATCAGAAGGCCAAGCTAAAGCTAATTTACAAGCATGGCGTAAAGGAAAAAAGAAAATACTTGTAGCCACTATGGCAAAAGGCGGTACAGGGCTTAGTTTACATGATACTAAAGGAGACCATCCAACAACACAAATTAATATTAACCTACCATGGAAAGCCTCCGGTGTAGCACAAGTATCTGGAAGATCAGCGAGGTATGGAGTTATTGGTACACCTGAAACTCATTGGATATTTGCAAAAAATATTCCTTTCGATAAAGAATTAGCAAATAAAGTATCAAAACGTATGCAGGATATGGGGGCGAGTGTAAAGGGAGATATAAACCAGCTTACAAAAGATGTTAAAAATTTAAAATTTTCTGTAGCGAGTAAAACAAATCAAAATACCCTTTATTCAAGAGAAAATAAAAAACCATGGCCTAAAGATTTTCCGAACGCTATAATACACACAAGTATTAAAAAAATGAAAGCCGATCCGGATTATATTAAAGCAAAAGCAGGGGATATTGAAAGTGCAAGAAGACTTATAACAAGATTAATTAAGCCTAAAAAAGTATTAGAATTATTAAAAAAGTATCCAGATGCTATTATAGTCGCTCCACATGCTGTAGAAGAATCAGGGAAAAATGCTATACCAGCAATGATGGCTGAAGCGTATAGAGATGCAGGTTTTAAAGTGAATGATGATATTATTCAAATTAATACTCCAAAAAGAACAAAGAAAAACGGATTTTTAAGACTTGCAATAAGACCAATTTTTGATGGTCATGTAGAACCAAACAGAGAATATATTTTAATTGATGACACAATAGGGCAAGGCGGTACACTTTCGGAGCTTAGGCATTATATTGAAAATAAAGGAGGTAAAGTTGTTTCAACTTCTGCCTTGACATCCGGGATTTTCGGGGCTAAGATAAGTATTAGACCTGAAACTATTAAAAAAATTATTAATAAGTTTGGAAGACAAGAAACAGAGGAGTTTTTAAATGAGTTTAATATCGCAGGAAAAATCGAAGCTCTTACAGAAAAAGAAGGGCAAAAGATCTTCAGACAATCTAATCTTGAGTCAATCAGAACAAGAATCCTTGAGGAGGCACAGGAAGCTAATATCTCGCCAAGGACGTGGGAAGTTCAAACACCTGTTTCAGAAAGAATAGTTAATAAAACCAACCTTAAAGAAGATTTAAAAGAAGAGATTGCGAAAACAATCCATCCGGACGCACAACGCAATCTTAGAATTGATATATATAATTCCTTCGAAGACCTAAAAGACACCCACCCAATTTTTTCAAAAAATGATGATGTTGTCGGGGCTTATGATCCTGGCACAGGCAGAATTTCACTCTTTGCAGACAAAATAAACAAAGATGAAGTTCATAGTATAGTTATGCATGAAACAGTCCATATGGCACGTGATAAGGGCGGATGGAGAGCTGTTTTTGGAAAAAACTCTGACGAAATTTTAGAACAAATAAAAAGGAATATAAAAGATGGCACAAAAGACGAATGGATACAAGCTCAGGAGCAGGCACGTAATGCAGAAACACCAAAAGAAGATTTACTGGAAGAAACCATATCGTACTTCCTACAAAACAGAGATAATGCCAAAAAGGGGATTTTTCAAAAAATTAAACGAGCCATTGCAGGTTTCTTATATCGGACAGGTATTAAAACAAAAATTACAGATGATGTTATTCACAACATGGCAGACCGTATGCTCAAAGATAGAGCGATGGGGAGGGGTGTAGATAGAAAATCAACAGCGAAAGCCATTAAGTTTGCAAAAAAGAAAGCTCAAGAAACAGAAGACCATATCCTGCAAGATGAAGATGATGTTTTTACGAGGGTTAAAGACTTTATAAGTGGAAATAAAAAATTCCTCGGTGAAAAAGCCATTGGGGAAAAAAGAGACTTAAACATGGTTGAGCATGTTTTTGGGACCACAATGTTTAATGCGGAACATCAAGGCGGAGCATATGAAAGGCTTTACAAAAATGTATTAAATAAACTTCACGAACATAAATTATTAAAACAGAATGAATTAAGAAATGAAGGCGATTATTCTTTATTTGAAGCCGGTACAAAATTGAAAAAAGAAAAACCGTCTTTATATAAACGAGTGAATAGATATATTGTTAAAGACGATATTGACGGTTACGGATACACCGTAAAGAAAAATAAAGATACCGGTTTATATGAAATATATAATCCCGAAGGAAAGCGTGTTAGCGAACCTATGATGTCTTTTGATAAAGCATACAAAACAGCTTTTGAGATTGAAGCAAAAAATAGTAAATTAACAGATCCTGAAAAAGAAATATTAATAAATCACCGGAAAATGGTTCTAAAACTGTATCATCATTATGCTGACACAATAAATGAAATAATTAGACAACATGAATTAGCAGGTGTTGAAGTTCCAAAAGTTACAATCATTAAAGAAGGAAAACCGGTTAAAGTAAGCCTTAAAACAGCTATGATGGAAATGGGAAATAGAGTCGGATATTATTTCCCACGTATTAGACAATCAGGGGATTGGAAAGTCGAAGCGACAAAAGAGGGCGCACCATCTGAAGTTAAATTTTTTAAAACAAAATTTGGAGCACGGCAATACAAAGCTCAAATGATACGAAGAGGATATAAAACAACCTTTTCTGAAACAGGGACATTATCTGAAGATATTTATCAAACTCTTGCACCCTTGCTCGCTCAAGAACAAGTGATTAATAAGGCATTTGAAAAAATGTCCACAAGCGAAGATTTTGACGCAAGTATGGCTGATTTATTTGTTAAACAATATGCAGCAGTGATAAAATCTCATGGATCACGTTCAAGGATGATTGGAAGGTCAGATGCAATGGGAATGGAAGTTAAGAGAGGATATGAAACAGACCTTGTTCGAGCCATGGCAGGAGCAACAGATGCTGCTGCTGGAGGATGGGCAAAACAACAAGCTGCTATTAATGGATTAAAGACTATTACAGGTAAAGACTTAACATATCCTGATTATCTTATTGATAATCCTGACGCAACTTATATAGATTATTTAAAAGCCACTAAAGAAAGAGGAATTGACGCCTCAAAAGAGCATAGAGCATACAGAGAGGCTACTGCGGCTTTACGTGATGTATTAAAAAATAACGAATTTGCAGACAACGTTATCGCTTCTTTAAAAAGTGCAGCTGTTGTGAAATATCTTGGTTTTAGAATCCCGTCAGCGATTTTTAATACGACTAATATGGTTTTAGGTGTTCCCGGAGCTTTAGCAGGAGAGCTTGAGATTTCCATTCCAAAAGCTTTTAAAGTAATAGGCAGTGCAGGGAAAGAATATCTTGCATATAGGACAGGGAATAAAAAAACTCAATTAACACCTTTATTTAAAGAAATTGAAAAACGTGGACTCGATACTCCGCAATTTAATCAAGAAGCCGTAGAAGCTTTACAAACACGGACAGAAGGTGCTTATAGACAGCTTATAGATAAATCCATGTATTTATTTGGTGTTACAGAACGTATTAATAGAGCATGGACAGTGGCTGCTAATTATAAAGCGATTGCAGAAAAAGCAGGAAAACCATTGTTTAAAAATGGTGAAGTTAATGAAAAATGGCTTGAACAAGCTGTTGACATTTCTAATCATGCTCATGGTGATTATGGGAAATCTAACCGGATGTATGTTTCAAGAGGAGATAATATTGGTGCTCATACTTTGCAAACGTATAGCGTTTTTATGACATTCTCTCAAACATATTTACAGGAAATGGCGAGGCTTGGCCTTGTAAAAAAACAATATGCACCTGCATTATATATGGCTTTATCAGGAGCATTAATTGGCGGAGTAGGAGCGACTGTCCCGATGAGTATTGCTAAAGCTATAGCGAAGTTATTTAATACAGACGACCCTGAAGAGGCTACAATTAAAGCGTTAGGTGGTAGTGATTTTGTGAGATATGGATTACCAGCGGCATTTGGATTCTCTACAAAAGGGACTCTTGCCATGAGATTTGAACCGCCTGAAAAATTTATTGATATGTTCGGTGCACCGGGATCACTTGTTGAAGACGTCTTTTATGGATTAAAAAACATTTCTCAGGGTTTTTATGGACAAGGAGCTGAAAAAATATTACCAACCGCTTTTGGTTCACCATTAAGAGCTTTACGGGAAAGAAAACAGGGCGTAACAACACGTAGCGGTTCTCCTATCTTTTTTGGGAAAGAGCAAATTAAAGCAAATGATTATGATACTTTATTAAGGTTCTTTTCCTTTAATCCTACTAATATTGACAAAAAAAAGTCCATTCTTTATAGTGAATATTCATTAAAAAAAAGATATAATGAATATAAAAGAGAATTATATAAACGATATAAAATGTTTTATTTAAGCCCGCCTGAAGATAGAGACAAAAACGATTTAATAAATTTATACGCAGATATAAGAGATTTTAATAAAGAATTAAAAAACAAAGATATACTGGATATAGTAACACCTATTACACCTAACACTTTACGTTCAACGCTAAGGCGAGCATTAAGACCGTCAAAACGTGAAAGATTGAGATAATTTAACAAAAAAAAGAGGATTTTATTATTATGCAAGAAGTTATAAACACAACTATTGATAATAGTTCATGGACAGAAATTAAACTCAGAGATGAGCAACATTGCGAAGCATACGGCTTTCATTCAAGAGCTGGCGAAGATTTTAAAATAAAAAAAACATTAGGGTCAACAGAATATTTTACAGTTTCATCCGGAGTAAGCATTTCTATTACAGAGCATGTTTTAAACGGCGGGACGTTATTTTTTGCTCAGCTTGTGAGCGCTTCAAGTGATGTTATTGAAGTTATTATTACAAAATAATTAAAATTCACAGGTGAAAAAAATGTTCCAAATAGGCCATGATAATTTCCATTTAGATTTCAATATAAGAAAAAACGGGATATGTTTTTCAAATATTTCTCATAAATTCTGCTCCTACACCACAAACACTGAAAACCAATCAGCAGATATAAGGCTATCCCTGCCAGCTGGAAAGAAGATCACTATCTTTTGGGGTGATGGCACATCAACTGTTGTTACAGGGGCAGTTACCACAACAACATATTCTCATACCTATACTGACGTAAAGACTTATAATCTCACAGTTACAGGGGATTATAATGATATTACGTATTTAAGGTTTAATGGTGATGGTAGTTATGGTGGGGATATAAAGTATATGCCTTCTGGATTAAAGCATTTTGACCGTTTTGATGCTAATACTTTTTGTGGAAATATACAGTATATTCCTGCTGGCATGGATTATTTTGTTTGTTATGGCAGCAATACTTTTAATGGAGACATACAAACTCTTACTTCTGAATTAAATTTATTTGTTTGTGGGGGGCGTAATACTCTTATAGGTGATCTTGCTGTTTTTGCTGATTCAGTCAGTTATTTAAAAATATTAGGGGACAATACAATTTCTGAATATTCTGGTTGTACATGGACTCACAATTTTACCAAGTTTCAAATTGAACCTGTTGCACCCGGTGGTCTTTCTTCTGCTGAAATTGATCAACTTTTAATTGATCTTGATAATGATCTTGATTGGTCAGGAGGGGGAATAATATATCTTACTGGTACAAATGCTCCTCGTACAAGTGCAAGTGATGATGCAGTAAGTAATATTGAAGCTGAGGGCGGTACAATTTTTACTAATTAATTAAAAAGGAAAA
>Ga0190312_1000261_pt1 | contig 18889 bp, 17 predicted proteins | sample 487007910_MG_FD_165046 | JGI IMG/M metagenome (GOLD analysis project Ga0190312, IMG submission 165046) | Hydrothermal vent sediment bacterial communities from Southern Trench, Guaymas Basin, Mexico - 4870-07-9-10_MG | ecosystem: Environmental > Aquatic > Marine > Hydrothermal vents > Sediment ... | reverse complement strand
TTCTAGCATCTTGGAGACGTTCTATGAGCCTTCTAATCTTGTCTTCTAATGCCTCCTTCTTTCTCCCCAGGAACATTTAGGCTGGCACCTCCCCTCTTTCGGATTCTTTTCCAGAAACTAGATTTCTCGCAAAGTTGACGACTTTTCCTATTTCCTTCTCGGTTTCTTCTCTCTTAGATGGCCACGAAAATATGTTTGACGCCAAAATTTCTCTTATGCGCTGAATTGTTTGATTAGCAACTTCTATGAATTTATCTAGCATTTCGGGGCTCATCCTCGCGACATATTCCCTTGCCTCCTGCACTTTATCTGCAAGATTATGAGCATCGATTATATAGCTTATGGCTTGGAGAACAAGATAGAGATCTTGCGCTGTTTTAAGGGCATAATCGACACGGTTCCTTGGAGGGAGTTTTCTAATAAGCTCAAAGTTGGAGTATATAATTTTCAATGCCTTAACTATAGGTACTTTAGGTAAATAATCGAAGGACACCTCCTTGTTTATGCTTAACTTCCTTACCCTTATTACTGGTATGTTCCCTTGCTCAAACCACCACCAGTCGACTGAAACCTCCTTCACAAAATCTATTATCCTACGCAGAGAATCCATCATATACTCATACGATTTCTCAGCACCCATACTCATCTACTCCTCCACACCATACTTCTCCATAAGCTTCTTAAGCTCTTTTCTTGAGACTTCTTCTGGTTCTTTAACGCCATATTCCTCCTCGAGCTCTTCTAGTTCCCTCTCCGAGACCCCCTCCCCCATGAGTTCTTCGTAAGCTTCGGCATGCTCAGCGAGAGTCTCAACGAACTCAGAGATAACGGTCGAGCTACGCATAACCCTATTCCAAGCAGTAACTGGATCTACACCCCTCTGGATCGTATCAACAAGAATATCCCTTAGATTCTCTAGGACCATAAGCTGAGCATCGTAGAGTTTGATTTGAGAGTCAAGCATCTTAACCCGATTGAATTTGGCTTGGGGAATTTTCTTTGAAAGCCTCAATTCTTTGAGCATACTCTTAATTTTTCTAACATTGGATTCTCTCCAACCTCGAAGAATCGCAATTTTCTCCTCAAAGATCTCATCAACTCTCCTTGCCAGTCGATCTCTCTCTATATCAGAAAGCTTAGAGACATCCTCAGCGACTTTTCTCAGAGCTTCGCGCACTGCTTGGGTGTTAAGTTGCTTGTCACCAGTCAGCTCGATCATATCCCTCAAAGCTTTGGCTTGCTCTAGTATGCGCTTCTCGATGTTTCTCTTCTTGCCAAACAAGAACACGCACCTGCTTAGCACCCAAAAGCTTAGCCAATAATGATGAGTAAAATAGACTCTTAAAATAATAAAGAAAAAACGAATTTTCACAACTACCTAAAAAAAGAGGAGTAGCTAGAATTCCTAGTACATCATAGAAGTACTCTATGGTGGGGGCGTAGATTGCCCCGTAACGACTGAAAGTGTAGTTATATATTCTCCGTAGGGTATGTCGCTTGGAAGTGTCACGAATAAATACAAATGAATAAGAGTTCCAGCTTCTGGTGTTGGAGATAAATACTGCCATAACGATCCTGATGGCCTTACCCACATGGGATTAAGCCCTGTTTCTGTGGCTTCTTCGGGGTTAGGATCATCATCAGCGAGGAGCGAATTGAACTCCGTGAAGTTTACAACTAGTTGTGTTGGGTTCGACTTGTTATACCAACCTGTAGCGTTTAGTTGCAGGTACCACCAATAGTTGCTTATTACTGTTATGTTTATAGAACGCGGACTAGACATAGATACGTTAGCCGCGCCAGGAGGAACACTACTAAAGTTGAATGCGGTAGCATCTACCGACATCTCTAAGTAGTACCTACAGTTTATACCAGTTAGGCTATTCTCACCATACAAAAGATTTGGGTTGTCCTGATCTGTAACGTTAGCATAGATAACCCAATTGCCGGTAGATGAGTACCTTGTTATCTTACCTGGTGTGAAGACAACGTATATATAATCAACACCTGTGATCTGATAATCTGGTACAGAAGAGTTCTGTGTATCCAAAGCCCATGTCGTACTGCCTCCGGTACTAAGCGACCATGTCCCCGTTACACTAGACCAATATATGGTTACGTGGTGCGACGCGTTATCAGAAGCATCTATTCCTGCCAAATCGTAGTAAATTATTACTTTGACACTGTATATGTAGCCGGGATCTGTGAAGTTTACGGTTATTCTTATTGTCATCTCATCCATCGGTGTGAGTTCGTTTGATGGTGATGTTGTCCCCCCATCATCATCATAGAAAAGCTCTATTGCTTGTACAATAGGCGATCTCTTTACCCTCACATATCCGCTTAGGTCTTGTTTTTGTTCCGTTAGAACCATATGAAGTGTTGTTAGTGCTAGACCCACAAATACGGCTATCATGAGAATTCCAACTAATTTTCTCATACATATCACCCAAACTGTCCTAATAGTCTTAGATTAATAACTCCTTTATATAAGGATTGAACTAAAAGTGCTAAAAAATCTAAAGCTAATAAGCAAATCTCCTTGCAATAACCTAATTTAGTAGCAATCTATTTTAAAAAACACTCAAAATTTTCTTTCCTAAATCCCCGAGCGCCTCTTCTGGATCCATCATTATCCCATATATGGAGTGTTCCTCGATTTTCTTTGCGAAATATACTTTAAGTTTCGCAAGAGCTTCGATCAAATCAAATTCATTTACAATTGAGTGGATGCACATGAACATTGTCACATCTCTGTTGACTGGGTAGAAGACCCATTTTTCAGCATTTATTGTTAATGCCAAGAAGCGCCTCTTCTTTATATCCTCAACTTTCGCCCAGTATCTCCTAGCAAGAATACTAAAAGCAAAGAAAGCTTTACTCCATTCCCCACTGATATATGCTGGGTCTTCAAATTTTTTTCTCCAAACATCATATGCAATATATTCCTTCCCCACGATCAGCCCTACAGCCCTAGGGAGCTTATACCAGCCGGCACGCTTAAACGCTATCTTCGCCCCAAAGAATCCAAATAATACGCCCAGTATTGCTATTAGGACTAGCATGTGAAACGGTATCTCACTTACATATTTTGTCTTTGTCGGGGAATACACTACGAAGCTTACTTGCGTTGAATAGTTATAAAGTATGTGTCCTCTGCTATATATGAGCAACTGGATAGTATAGCTTCCATTCTCCCATTGTTCTGGGGGCTCTACAAATCCTAAGACATCTTTTATTACATTGCTTCGAATTGTGAGTGTGGCTATAGATAGATTATCGACGATAAGTTCCTGCCCTCTATACATATTAACTGTTAACTCAACAACCTTCTTATATATCAAGGGATCATCGTTTCTCATCTCAACTGAGAACACCAACGCATCTCGAACCATCTTTGGCTCAGAGAGAATCTTAAACCTAGAGATGTAGATCGGTGAGAATGTCAATGAAACAACAACATCATTATTTACTACGTCCACCTCCTGACTAGCTCTCTTCATGCCACCCAAGTACGCTTCAACAAGATATCTACCCTCTATAACATAGAAGGTGTAGCGCGTCGCGGAAATTTGGTATATAGGAACGTATTGATCTCTGAAGAAATAACTGACCCTTATCATACCAGAAGTAGGAGATCCATCTGGTTGCTTTAGGATAACCTCCAATTTATAGCTGTGTTCACCAACAAGTATGTTTGTTGATACTACTGCCGATGCAACTATAATGTTACCATCCTGCTGATCTGCTGACCGCCAGTTTATAGTTATTGACAAATTATATAGACCAACAAACACTCCTGGGAGAACGGATATATTAACTATTATTGCCTTAAGCTCATTTGGCTCTATTATAAAATCGCTGGGCTTTATGCCGACCCTTATTTTCCCTTGGAGCTCCTCAGGATATAGCCTCCAACTAACAGTTACTCTTAGGGGGAGAGTTCCAACATTCTGTACTCTTATACTATCAGTCGCGTTTAGACCAACATCCGACGCCACTATATAGACCGATTTCAAGGCTGGAAATACTTTCAGAGCCTGCTCTTGCTTCGTTCTGATCTTAAAACTGCTGTATGTCTGTCCCATGACCGGAAGAGCAAACATTGCTAATAGCAATATAAATGCCAAGGGCTTCAGCCGTATCTCCAAGTTTATAACCTCAAAAGCATTTTTGAGTACTATTTTTTCCTAGAACGAAAGTTTAAACTACAACCAATGTCCCAAAGCTGATTAAACTTATTCTATATATAATCAGATATGTTCGTTTTAATAAAGCCACGAATAAAAATCGGCAAGTGTGGTTGTTTTGGTGCTTACTCATGGATAAACTCCTTTCAGCTGTTGCAAAGCTTCTTCTTTGGCCAAGGACGCTTACGATTTTCGATCTTGAACTCCTTTCAAATCACATTGGAAGTGGTATACAGAAGCTTCTTGAGGGTGAATGCGAATCCGACGACTTAGTGTCTCTAAGCCTTACTCTTCTGAGGCCTTTGGCTACTCCATCCAAACCATATGGTTTTACTATCCATAAGGAGTCTCTGGAAAAAAGGTTTCTTGTTCAGAAGAGGCTAATAAGAAGGCTTATTGAGGAGAACCACGCAGAGCTCGCGGAGATGTATGCCTATGTAGTGATACGAATGATCTTCTATCTTCTCACACTATATACAATAAGTGCGGGGATCCAAAGAATAGTGCCCGAACCCCTAAAAATAAAATTTGAGCAAGGTTCGCTGAGGACTCTCGTGGAGATGTGCAAGGACTCGGAGTTCCTAGAGACATTAGGAAAACTAAATCTCGATAAGGATCTAGAATTCACACTTAAGTCATTCATCCAAATGATTAAAACAACGAAGAATCTCCTACCCGAGGAGGCCCAGAGAAGACTCTCATCTGAGATAGGTGAGTTTTTCGAGGAGTATGTGGATATAAATACGATACATACTACGATCCAGGAGCTACTAAGATCGAATTTACCTGAACACATAAAGAGAAGGATTATTGAGAGCGCCATCTACATTGTTAGTATTTTGGTTCGTGAGAAGGTGATAAGCGGAGAAGCAATAGTAGAGGATCTTACCAAGCTGCTTAGAACAGTCAGAGAGTTTACGGAATCTATAACCCCTCAGTATAGGGATATTCTGTGGGATATACTGAGCCAACTGACAAACATAATCGCTGAAATACATAGCGGAAATATAGAATCAGCCATTCGACAACTAACTGAACTTGGAAGAAAAATCCTCTACGAGAAATATATGAGCATTACTATGAGCGAAAGGATACTAATGAAGACGCCAAACGATACAAAATCCCTCATACCACCCTTAGTGATAGCTCCCATGAACCTTGCTGACACCTATCAATATGTGAGCATATCCCAAATAATAAATGAGGCAATAGACAGCATAATAAATGCGTCTAGTGAGCTAAGAGTATTCCTAAACACACTAGCCGTACTAAGCACAGAGCAAATGACCAAATTTATCCTATCGGCCCAGAAGGAGCCACTAGCCAGTCTAGCTCTAGACTTTATAGTTGGAAGTATTTCCGCATGGCTCATTGACCTCATTATAAACTACTTGGCTCCAAAATCGAAAGCCAAGAAGGAAATAATAGAAAAAATCTTGGATATTCTTATTCTATACCTGAGTGAGATTCTTAAGAAAACAAAGAAACTTCTCGAAAGTTGGAGTAAGCCAAAATATCTACGGAGATTCGTTGGATACCACATCTATAGGGAATACTATTTCTTATCAATGCGACTAACTGTTATAGAGGACATCAAAAAGGACATACCAAAAGCACAACAACTCTTGGATCTTATTGAGGAAATCTCAAATTTGCTAGAGAGCATCTATGGTCCTACGAAACCAAAAAAAGAAGAGCTCATCGAGGAGTTCATAGTGTAGATAGAAATAGAAATTGTGAATCGCTCATAGATAGCCGAGCGCTCGAAGTCTTTCTTTAACTTTTTCTTCCTCCTCCTCCGAGTATACCTCCTCCGTTTCTTCTAGTGCGCTCTCGAGAACAAAAACTACAAACTCTTCCACAGATTTGAATTCTCCAGATGCTTCAATCTCCTTCTTTATTTTCTCGTAGAGCTTCTTGGGTATCTTGACTTCCACATACTCCTCCATTCCGTATCACCTCGGCAAAAACACATCAAATTTCATTTATATACTTGAGGGCTATTTGAAGGATCTCTTCACGTATTATTTCACGTGGTATCTCGCCAATTTTCCCTTCTCTAAGCTTCTTTCGGACGAAGGTCATTGATATCTCTATTCTATCCTGCTCCGTATGCCCACAGCTATTCTCTGTAGCAACAGTACCGCATTTCTTACAGTAGAATGGTCCTTTAAGTAGTAATGGTTGAATTCCCAATTCCTCTACTGAGAATTGCTTCAGGTAGTCGTGAGCCTCATATTCTCGATAGTATCCTGAGGGTGAAGCGTGGAGTCTACCTATTATTTGATGGGTAGCACCGTAGTTTTTGCGAACCAAGCAGTGGTGCAGTGCTTCTCTGGGCCCAGCAAAACGCATCCATGTCCACAGAAAAGATAGAAACACTTTGTTTCTAGGATAGATATTGCCTATCATCCAGTCGTAGGCCTCAATTATTGCCTGTGGGGGGAAATCACCAGGTTTTCTCTCGCCAATTATTGGGTGGATAAACAATCCATCGGCGATCTCCAGTCCTATCCTTTGGAGATACTCATGAGCTCTATGAGGTATATTTCTCGTTTGGAACGCAACAACAGTTTTCCATCCACGCCTCTCGAACTCCCTCCTCGTTTCTCGCGGCTCCAGCTCCTTTTCAGGTATAACAGATCTTGGCCTATTTATAACATCTAGCCTCCCTCCCAATAGGGTATCTGGCTGGGAGAGCAGTTTCTGAACGCCTGGATGTGAGATATCCCTTGTTTTGAAGAAGTACTCTATTTCAAACTTCTTGTCTCTCTCGAAAATATCTTCGATAGTCATTAGGGCAATTGGTCTGTCTCCATCAAAAATAGCGACAGTATCACCAACTGATATCTGAGATACAAAGTTTTTCTCTACTGGGAGTACTATTGGGAAACTCCAAATAGTCCCGTTTGAGAGTCTAGCGTCCTTCACAACACTCTCGTAATCCTCCCGTACCAAGAATCCCTCAAGAGGTGAGAATCCGCCTATTGCTATTTGCCATACATCGCTAAGTATTCTCTCGTCTCCCTGAATCTTTGGGATTTCCTTTGCTTCCTCTTCTAATCTTTCTCTTTTTCTAGTATCTACTCTTCTGTCAACCAGTTTTCCGCCATGAGGTTCTCCGAGTCTCATATTTCTTACCCCAACATGGATCTACCATCGAACTTTGTGTCTACCCTTATTCCGAATAGGTCTAGGATTGTTGGTGCCATATCCTCAAGTTTCACTCCGTTGAGATTCTTCCTAGGTAGATTTGGCCCACTCATCATGAGAATACCATATTCCCCATGGTTTGAGTCGTCGGCACCCTTTGGTGTTTCTAAGCTGTAGAGATCCTTGAAGCCTATCATCTCATTTGAGCCATAATGGAGATTGTCGAAGTATATTGTTATGTCAGGCATTACATGGAGCTTCTCGCCTCTATACGCATCCTCCCTGAAGTATACCCTATTATCCAGCCTCTCTCCATTTTGGCCTCTGACCTCTCTTAGGGCATCCGCTACCTGCTGCCTGACAGCCAAATATTCTTCTTCAGATATCTTCCCCATAGGCTTATCCTTGGTGTTTATGAATACCTGTGCCACATAAGCACCTATGGCGAATGCAACAGTATTCCTCATGTCTATGTATCCCTTCTTAAACGCCTCACCTATTGTCATTGGATGCTCTGGATATTTATTGAGCTTCAAGAAACCTTCCTCTATGAGGATTTCATTTGCATTTATCCTGGCGATCATCCTCTTAGCTCCATGGTCTGAATACACTATATAATTTGTGTCTTCTGGTAATGAATCCATCAGTTCCCCTAGGTGGTGATCTATCTTTTTGTAAATGTTCAGCAAACCATCCTCAAGCTCGGGGTCTTCGATGTATCTTGGGTGCCCCTTATCAAAGAATTTCCAGAGTGTGTGTTGGGCCCTATCAATAGACATGATAACAGCCATAAAGAAGTCCCATTTATAGTTTAGTGCTAGGTGCTTTATTATTTTGAAGTCATGGTCAACTTTCTCTATTAGACGCTCATATAGCTTCTTGGGGTCCATCTTTCGGTAGCCATAGACATCGATTATGTACTTATCCTCACCACCAATGACACCAAATATCTCATTCTTTATCTTCGGAGGCCAGGTAAACTGGGCCTTAGTATCAGGAGTTAAGAAGCCAGCCACCTGTATTCCTTTGATTCTTTGTGGCGGATAAGTTGTGGGAATCATAACTGTTATTGACCATTTATCGTGTTCACCAAGGTAATTCCAAACCCTCTTAAACTCGATAAGCCGTGAATTCACGAGAGAGTACTCGAAGTAGTGGTTCTTTATGTATCTAAGATCGTACAGACCGAAATGGCCTGGGTTAAGCCCCGTTAGTGAGGCCATCCACGCTGGACATGTTATGGGCGGTACAGTACTCGCTATCTTACCATGGGACCCACTATCGACAATTTGCTTCATGTTTGGGAGCTCTTTAAGCCAGGGGCCAAACACTTGTGAGGGGTCTGCAGAGTCTATACCTAATATAAACAGTTTTGTCAAGGTCATCACCTGACTCATAGAGCATCATTAAGATTAATTAAAATGAATTATAATTTATTATGCGAATTTCTCATCAGAAAAACTATTTCGTCACATCAATTCTCGCTAGACCCACACCTACAGTGAAGCTCAAAAGCAGAATACCCCAGAAGATATTGATAGCAAGAAGATATAGGCCTAGATCAAGGTTTAGAGCCCAAACAATAAGAATCCCGTTTATCGCCATGACAAAGTTGTCGAGTGTTCCCACGAGGATTTTGAATTCGCCTATTTTGAATAGGGGCCTTATAGTCTCGTCTGGTATTTTGCCTATTTTTACTAACTCAAACATGTATGACATGTATGTCAATGCGAGAGCGTAGTATAAGAAGAACACAGAGCCTATAAGTGCAGCGTATTCGGGGAACATTAGGATCAGCCCCACCATCACCACTAGGTGACCGAGACTATCCGAGAAGCAGTCTAACATTCGACCAACAGGATTGCTTATACTGAAGTATCTAGCAACAGCACCATCAAGACAATCTAACACCAATGCGACGTTGTAGAGAATAAGAAATATGTATGCACCAACATTAAGACCAAATACCGCTGGGGAAGCAAAAATTGTTCGCAGGAATTTGATAGCTTCTAATGAGAAAACCCCCTCCTCGGGGCCGTATTCGACTATTAGCGTTGTTCCAGCTAAAATATAGAAAATCATTGCTAGCAACGTTATTTTGTTTGGACTTATCCTTCTGTTTCTTAGCTTTTTGAGAATCAGATAGACAATCGGTCTATATATAGCGTATGCGAAGATGCCGTCGCCATAATCTAGTTTAAACGCTGCTCTCTTCAGCATCTCATCAGAATTATTCTCCTCCAACATGAAAGCACCATAATATATCAGCACTTTCATCAAATCAATTTCACAATTTATTTTTATCACAAGAAGAAGCCAAGCGAGAGAGAAAACAAATGAATCTTATTCTAACGCAAAGAAGGATGTAATAAATTGCATATTCCATCACTATTATACTATAGCAAGAGCAGAAGACCATCTTATAGCAGTCTTCAGATACCCTGAATGAAGAATGGTGGCACCATTGGAGGTATCGGTGATCATACCCACGCTGAATGAGGAAGCTAACATCGCTCATGTTCTAGCGAGAGTTCCACGAGAAATATGGAGACGAGGCGAAGTAATTGTTGTAGATAGCTCCACTGATCGCACTCCAGATATCGCGAGAAGATTTGGTGCGAGAGTCATCAAAGTACCCAGACGCGGGAAGGGCTTCGCTCTGAAAGTTGGTGCTGAGTTAGCAACAAAAGACATAATCGTATTCATGGATGGTGATGGCCAAGATCCGCCCGAGTATATCCCCCTGATGATCCGAGCCCTAGACTTTTTTGATGTTGTTCTCTGTGCACGACATCCCGCTCATCCGCTTGGTAATTTTATCCACCGAATCATCTCCTATGTCTCGATGAATTTTGTGCGGTTAGTCTTCAAGAACGTGGGCTTTCATGTTAGGGGGGATCCACTCCCAGGTTTCCGTGCGATGCGTAAGGAGACTTGGAGAAGAATTATTCCAAAGTCTAACAACTTTCTTTTTGAGACTGAGATGAACATTAACATTGCTAGGCTAGGGCTTAAAGTCCTTGAGATACCTATCCCAATAACTCCCAGAGGTGACAGTGCAGCGAGAAGCAAATTTCTGCGAAGCTTTAACCAGCAAATCGAACTCATAGCTATGCCATTGAAATTCAGAAAGTTCAATCTAAGAGCCCACTGCTATTTTCTTTCGAAAGCCCTTAGATGCTACATACCATGTATGAGACACGACTAATCTATGGTGGCGAGGTCAATTATTTTTGTTGCTAACCCGCGGAAATGCGATTCCCTTAGCTCCGACATGTCCCCCCAGACCAACTTTCTTATAACGCTTCTTTCGTGCTTATACTCATCTTCTCCTTCTAGAGCACCAATAATGCTATCTAACAACTCCTTTGGGCTTCTTGCCTTGGGCCCAGGAGTCATCAGATCATAATCTATGTATTGGGCCCTATGTTTAACATAATCCTCAAAGTCGTATGGATAGAATAGAATCGGTTTGTCTGCATAGAGAAAGTCTAAGGCAACTGATGAATAATCTGTTATAAGTATGTCCACCCTCCTTAGTAGTGGGTATACGTCCTTGCTGTTGTCTAGGATTACTATTCTTTCATAATTCCCTATGGCGGCTGTTACATCCTCAAAGAAGTGGGTCTTTATTAGGAATAGAGCGTCATATCGTCTACATACCTCATTGATCTCGGATAGTGGTAGCACGTCGGTTATATCCATAGATAACCTGTATTCACGGTATGTCGGGAGGTAGAGAATTATTGTCTTGTCCTCCGGGAAATCCTCTGGTGTGTACGCATTGATTTCTTCGCCATAGAGCCTATCAATAAAGACGAAGTTCCGTGGATAGGGGCCCAGGATAAGTTTAGATTGATCTACGTTGAACGCTATTCGAAAGACTTCCTTAAATATGCTTGGTGGCGCTAATAGGAGATAATCTGGCGCGAATAGGTGAGGATCTGCTAAGAAATAGAGTGCTTTTCGGAGGGCACCACCGTATAGACCCTTATCGTTTGTATTTAGCCAGAAGATCGACTTTATAGGTATGCCATGCCATAGAGAAACAAATCTGATCCATCTGCCAACCTCATATGGTGCTCTAGATCCACTAGACACTATGACTCTCGCCGATAAGTATAGAGAGGGGGATGCATTGACTGTAGGGAAACCTTTCCGTCTGAGGGCTTCTGCTTCATGATAGTCAAAGGAAATCCAAAGACATTTGTCGTATAGACCCCGATTATGGATGTAGAGGTAAAGATACTTTGCATTATCGCAGAAACTGTGTGTGTGGCTTTCAAAGAAGATCCAGTTTGGCTTCTTGCTCCTACCTAATTTTATATTCAGGAAGAAGGAAGTATAAGCGAAAGCCATTAGGGGTAGTACTCCCCCAGATAGGGCTGACCTGAGACCTTCCCGAACTTTCATGCTTCTAAGCCAATATATCCGTCGACTCAGCGATATAAGGAGGTCGTCCAAAAGTCCCAAAAAGAAACACCGCCAGAGCAACATTATTTCTAAAATTTCCATTTATCATATACAAAACGAAATGTGAAAAATATTGTCTGAGGGCTTGAGTCAGAAAACGCATCTAGAACCTAGATGCATAAGGTTTATTATTTTCCTGGCGTATTCTAGATCATCAGGAAAATCTACTTCCGTCCATAGGAGCCCATCAGTATAAACAAATCGAACCTGGAGAAATTTTGACAGTTCTTGGAAGAGAAAATCATAGTACGCATTTCTATCCTTACTCACAATACTTCTTAGTATTTCCACAGCGGCTCCTATGTCGTTCTCAGCTATCTTTGAAAGGCCAATATACTCCCCACTAGCAATATTCACATCTATCTGTTTGCCCATCTCAACAATTCGTCCATCCTTTATTAGTACCTTAAATGACTCCTCTGTTAGCTTCTTCACATTATCTACGACTATCGCTGTCCCTGGGGTCATAGCAAGCTTTTTGAGAATCCTCTGATCAAATATTATGTCCCCATTGACGATAAAAATATCCCCTCTTAGCTGATTCATACTCTCAAGGGCAAGGAGAAGAGAGAAGCCAGTATTCGTAGACTTATAATCCCTGTTCTCTACGAATGATATTGCTTGGAATTCTTTGTACAGATCGTTACTCTCTACATGTTTTCTTAGCGCTGAGGAGGCATGCCCAACAACAATTGTAATACCATCCACACCAACACTTAGAAGGTTACAACATATGATATCAATTATCCTCGCGCCATTTCTAAGCTCTATCATCGCCTTAGGGATGTTTTCGGTCAGAGGGCGGAGTCTTTTCCCCATACCTGCAGCTAGGATTATAGCATGCATCACCGATCATCATAGGAGCTCTTTAATTCATGCCAAAGCCTCAGAAACTCACCATAAGGCTTCTCTCTCCCTATGAGTACATTGTAAACAAACCGTAACACAGGGCATCTAATACCCATATTGTTTGTGAGGTCTATAAGGGCTCGGATAGATTTTTCACCTTCAAGAACAACCGAGCTCTTATCCGTATTCCCTAACATCTCCTTCCCAGCAATGAAACCTAGTGCCCGATTTCTACTCTTATTCGAACTCGAAGTCAAGCAGAGATCCCCAAAACCACTGCTTAGAAACAAACTTTCCTGTTTCCCTCCAAGCCTGGTGATAATCTCCCTCATCTCTCGGAATGCTTCCGTTAGAACGAAGAAATATGCATTCTCGTTCACCCCTAACGCGTCGCATATACCCATAGCTATCGCATAAACGTTTTTCAAAACTCCCCCTAACTCCACCCCTATCACATCATCCGAAGCTTGAACAATGAATCTCTCCCCATGCAACACTTCTTTGACCACTGAAAGCGCCTCACTATCTTTACTAGCAATAGTAGTCCCCGTGGGGAGACCCCTAATTATCTCAGAAGCGAAGTTGGGGCCAGACATAATAACGACTCTAGCATTCGCACCGAGAACCTCACCTATAACTGCGCTCAGCCTTTTGAATGGAGGGTATTCAACTCCCTTCGCCGTATTCACTATGATTTTTTTCTCACCACCCCAAACTTGCCTAAGGCCCATGCATACCGCTCTTACGGCGTGCGATGGTACAGCAATAAAGATCATATCTGCAGACATTATGTCATTCATGCTATTTGTTGCTTTGACTGTTAGGGGCAGTTTTATTCCTGGATAGTAGTCAATGTTTTCTCTACGCTCGTTGATGCTTTTCACAATCTCCTTCCTCCGAGCCCACATAATTACTCTATATCCCCTATCACCCATAAGTTTCGCTAGTGCTGTACCCATAGATCCTGCTCCAAGGATACCAATATCCAGTTTGAAGCACCTGGAAGACCTATTACGAATCAGCTGACTCCAATATAACTATCGAGTAATACTCATTTATCATGAATCGCTTACAGTTAGGAAAAACTTCCTTATATTTGAACAGATCAACTCTAGCTATGTCTGCTATTTCCACAAGCGCACCAACGTTATACTTGTGGATTATATCAAGTTTTAGGGAAATTGGGACTTCCGAGAAATTGTATGTGATCCACCCAGCCCTGTAGACTCGAAATTCCTCGTAGAGTATCGAAAGTTCTGTCCAAACGGGTTTATCCATAGCCACTTCTGCGAACATTACAGGGTTTTTTATGAGCGTCATCAGAAGTATCCCGTTCGCTTCCTGGCGTGGAAAAACAACCGCCAGATTTTGATCTCTCATCTTCTTAGATATTATGTCACCTAGGGAGTAAACAGTATCGATATCAATATAGACACCATGAATACCACGCTTAACCACATATGATGTATAAAGTAGTCTCAGTGGGCTAAATATTACTAGAATTAGCAGGAAGGCTCCAACAAGCCCTAAGCGGCATTTCCTATACCTAAATGTTATGCTCCTATTTTTTCTCTTAGTCTCTACTTCCTTGCTTTTTCCTTTTCGGTTTCCCCAAGACTTCGTTGATGATGACCTGTAAAAATACCAAGCTGGTGCGATGGCATCAAAAATCGTGATTCTTAGAGCTATCATTCCCTTCTTAGAAAATACGGGGAGGTATGCGTACAGCAGGCTTGTAATCGACAAGACAATCATTATGCTTAGCATTGCTTTGGTAATAGTGTTATCGCGATCTGCTTTTAGGTCCCAACGGATCATGTAGCTTAAACCCAAAACTCCGATAGCCACGAAGACTATTTGTTCTGGTGCGTCCATCACTTGATATAGTATATAGCTAAGGAGCCCCTCCCTCCCTACAGCTTTTGCGGCTTCATTGATAATTTCTGGGTAGCTAAGATACCACCAGGAAGTTGCATAGAAGTCTTTTTTGAATAACCACCACGATAGCATGTAATAGGTACGTCTTAGAGCACCCAAAATATAATATGGATATGATAAGGCTACAAGTATAACCCCAGCGACTAAGCCCAACGAGAACATTTTCGCGAAATAAACAACATATTTAGCTTCTCTGCCTATACGATTTAGTGGTCTAAGGAATAAAACGTAGATAAGACATATACATATCAGCAAAGCCACATACAAAACTACGTAGACATGAACTAGGATCATGGTTGCCATCAGCATACCTATGTAGATTGAGAAAAGAACTTCTAGGGAGGCTCCATTAGCACTCCCTTCAACCATGCTTCTTCTCTGCGAGATATATCGGATGAGAAAGTATAGGGTATAGTACCAGACAAATAGACAAACTATGTATGGGAGGGGCTCCTCAGTGGCGTAGTCCATCAAGAGAAAAGCCACAATTATAATCGCATAGTCAAGCATACTTCCACGTATAGGATTTTTGCTTCGGTTATGGAGTTCCGTTAGCGATTTATCTATAGTATCTACAAGCTTAATGACAGTGATAAATGCGACTAATAGGAGCCAACCATTGAAGACTTTGAAAGCGACAGAGAGAAGCACAAAGCTCCTCGACTCATCTAGGTTACTGAGAGGATTTGAGATACCCAATATGCTTAGTATCGCGGAGAAAACCATGAAGAATCCTGCTAGAACAATATGATAGCCAACTGGGTAGTCGATATAGCCTATCGATCCTATATCATATTTTGGTACCTCTTGTCTGTAGGCTATAAGCAATCCTATACTGAAATGCCTGCTTCTGTCCCATCCACGTGTGAATAATGCTGAGCCCTCAACAATTATGTAGAATATTAAAAGGTATACTAGTGCTATTCTCAGAAGCTTATGTGTGTGGGCCGACTTTCTCTCCGATTCCTCGATTCTGAACGAAAATACCCTAAGCAGATCTCTTCTATTATCCTTGAAGACAAATAACAGAGTAGCGACAAAGGCTGATATTGCGATGACAAACACTACGTAGGTTTCGAATAGGTGGAATCTCGACAGAATCAGATTTACCATCAACCAGAAAACTATGGCATTTACAGTCATCGTTGGTTGCTCTAATGTTCTTTCTGGCTCTATTCTGAGAACTCTTGGTAGGACACAGCGCTCAATCAATATACCTGGAGATAAATATATTATAAGTGATATCAAAGCCACGAAAAAATCCAAATACTAAATCCATCGCTACCCCATCTTTAAGCTTTCCTCTTCAGCTTTCTCAAGTAAAACTCTACGATCAGCTATTTCCTTATTCTTGATACTATATACGATTCCCTCTAGGATAATGAGGCGTTCTATAGAATCGTCAATACTTACGGGGATCTTCTCCCCTTTCTCAACTCCCATCAAAAATTGTCTAAGCAAAATAGGATAATGAGCCAATGCACCAACAAAGAATCTACCACTTAGTACAGAACGGGCAAAATTAATGAACTCATCCTTCATGTAAAAGAGATCATGTACTACAGTTCTGGTACCATGGTATTCCCTGTAGAAATCACCTCTGACATCCAAATACCCAAAACCGCCTGTCCCATATAGCTCCAGCATGAATACAAAAGATGTACCTACAATCCACGAATTTACACCAGTCAGAAACACCCTATTATCTAACTCAACAGCAAAGCTGGCATGATTTATGAACCCTGCGTCTTCTAGCATATCTCCCCCAAATGCGGAGACCCTTAGGGGTCTACCGTTGCCTATCAACAACATTAGATCTATCATGTGAGGCAAACCATCATAAAGAACACCACGCTCATGATACAGCCAAGTAGCTCGGGTCCAAGCTACAGGAAAATGCGTAAAGTAGGTGCCTTGTATGGAAACAAGCTTACCTAAGTATCCTTCTCTTACCCGTTTCAGAGCCTTAAGCACGGATGGAAAATAACGGTAATTGTATACTTCACCGATAATTCTATTATTCTTTTCAGCAAGATCTCTCAAAACAAGTGCCTCAGAAAGTTTTATGCACAGCGGCTTCTCAATTAGTAGGTGACTAAACTCTATGCAGTCTTTTGCTATTCCGAAGTGTGTGGGTGTTGGGGTGCATATAATTGTGACATCTGGTTCTTCGGCCCTTAGCATCTCATTGTGATCTGTATAGTATTTGGGTATATCAAATTCTTTAGTAACTCGCCTTGCGAGATCCTCCTTTATGTCAACTATAGCTATTATTTCAACTAAACCTTCTTTCTCCAACAATTTTAGAGCTGGAAGATGCCCTCGCCTAGCTATGGCCCCAGCACCTATAACCGCTGTTCGGATTACCACCACTATCTCCTCCATGAGTATCTATAGGAACTCCAAGCTTGAGTCTGCCTCTTAACTCCTAGTCTAAGTGCCATAAACTCCCAGCGATGATTCTCAAAATTCACTTTTTTAACTCGCTCTCCTACAACTTTATATCTTAGTGAGCCAACACCAAGTTTTGCTGCCATCTTTATATGCTTAACCTTCTTAGGGTTAAAACCAATATACTTGGCAGCGAAGGCGTCCACAGCTACCGGATCTTCCCCCATAATAACTATCCTAGAAGGAATAGGAACCCCGAATGCGGGTCCTTGTGCACCCCCCATCCCAATTATTCCATCAACGATACATAAGGATGGTCTAAATATAACATTGAGTTCAGCTATAGCTCTATGAAGAGTGGGGTGGTATATATCTTTATCAACGATAGGCATGCAGCCATATTGGTTTTTAAGACAGCATGTTATATCAGATAAGAGATTAGTCTTTAATTTTGGAAGCGTAATAAAATAAGCACCAGAGAAAATTTCGGGGACTTCCATCCTCCTAAAGATCTTCAAATGTGGGAACTCTTTCGTCTTTGTGGGCCACTTAGATAAGTTAGCCCACCTTGCTCCATATTTTTTGATAACTTTTAAATAGCCAAACCACCTAACGTATAGGTCTGCTAATACACGAGTCGCATCGCTCTCAACAACGAAAATCTCTGAATTAGGATTCATATTCCTTATCCATTTTAAGACCGCCTCAAGAAATTTTGGATGAGTTATAGCACCTGTACTTGGTTCTCGTGCATCGCACATATTGATCTTAATAACTATCTTGTCTGCCGATTCTAGTTTATCTACACCACCTATGGACTCAGCATATCTCTCAAGCTTCCTTCTAATAGCATCAATATCATACGAAGTAGCTCTAAAAACACCTATAACTGTCTCGCCCATGTTAGTCACATCTAAAAATTGGGATACCAAGAATATTAGGACAGTTTGTTTAAAAATTAGACAAATTTTTTTCTAATTCGCGGCGTTCATAATGCGTATATGGGCGTTGCTTGACATTTCGATTGATTTCCTTCAAAGAAGGATCATTATCAAACAGCTTTAGTATATCATCGATACACACCTTTGAAAGATCACCAAGCCTCCTATAGAGTTCGAGGAAGAGCATATAATCCTCCCAAACATCAATTGTCAATCTTATATCTTTTCGTCTAAACTTTTTTGGGGGCAGATAATAATATATTCGAAACAAGTTCTCGTTCTCATAGATATACGGAGTTACATGTTCTCTTTGATATGGCTTTCGTGCCTCCCGCCAAGTTTTTTCTAGCGCGCCAAAGGCGATAGCTTCGCTTCCTAGCCCTAAGATTAGATCTATTGGTGCAACATAGTCGAAATGACCTTTCAAAAGTATTTCAACAATTTTATCAAGTATATAAATATCCGTTAAGGGGTTATCAGCGGTAATTCTTACAATTATGTTAGCATCATATTCCTTAGCGGCCTTATATACACGGTCCAAAACATCATATTCCGATCCTCTATATACATCAATATTATAATCCGCCGCAATATTAACCAATACATCGTCCTCTTTATTGGTTGTCGTCGCCAAAATGAGATTATTCAGCGACCTAGCTTTTTTTAACCTTGTAATAAGAATTTCCAGTATTGTTTTATCACCAAGCTTTAGTAGTACTTTTTTAGGCAGCCTTTTGGAGCCAAGACGAGCCTGAATTATTCCACAAATTTTCATCTAAGTCGCCTCAGATGATAGCGTCCCATGTAATAGGTTCACCTTCGTCCAAATCTTTTCTTGCTTTCTTTCCTATGATAAACTCAAGATATTTCGGCTCAATACCAGCTCTAGGCCTCAGAATTGCTAATTTTTCTTTAACTATCACCTCTCCCTTTCTAATCTTATCCTTAGAATAA
>Ga0190312_1000258_pt1 | contig 18980 bp, 13 predicted proteins | sample 487007910_MG_FD_165046 | JGI IMG/M metagenome (GOLD analysis project Ga0190312, IMG submission 165046) | Hydrothermal vent sediment bacterial communities from Southern Trench, Guaymas Basin, Mexico - 4870-07-9-10_MG | ecosystem: Environmental > Aquatic > Marine > Hydrothermal vents > Sediment ... | reverse complement strand
ATGAGAACCAGTATTTCGGCTTTCGCACCGCTGACTTCACCGCAAGCGAGAAAGCATCTATACACATGGAGCATGCGTATGGATTCCGCCACGAATATACATGCAAAATCCTGCCAAATTCCCCTGCAGGCTTGAATTTTGTCCTAACTTCCTCCATTGAACCGAGAATTTCAGGCTCGTAATTCGCTTCATTGAGTCCAAAAGCTCGCAACGCAAGCTTAATATGCTCAACTTTTCGCCATTCAATGCCCATAATTTCGCAACAGACAATATCAACAGCGACGAGATTCGTGCCTACGACTAATGCGCCGACTTTCTTCTTCTTTCCGTTGAGAGGACCTTCGCCTTCCATACATTCAACAGCGTCAACAACAATCAAATCTGGCTGAATCGCTCTTGCGAGCGCTGCGAGAGGCGCATGCAGTCCGAGCTTGTGAAATCGCTTCTTGTCTGCGTTTTTGAGAAGACCTTTCTGATTTTTGATTGAAAGTGTAACTGTGGTATTTCCATGTGTCTTCATTTTAGGTAGATTCACATAGAAATCCGCATCCAAAAGCACTTTCGGAACGCTCAATGTGCCATATTTCCAGCGAATTTCCACTCTTTCCGCCCTATTCAAGTTCAAAAGTCGTATATTCTCCCGCTCTAATTTTCGGTATCGTGAGATTTCAAAAATTTTCGCCTCGTCTGCACCGAGACCAGCACCCTCTCCAACTACAATCTCTTCAAATCCTGCATCAAGAAGCACTTCTGCAACCGCTTGAACAACCGATGGATGCGTTATTATTGCGGATGAAGGCTTTGCGGGAATCACTATGTTCGGTTTTAATAATGCTTTGCGTTTTTTCCTCCTTTTTTGTAAATTTATACCTAAATCTTCAATCGCTTCACATATTGCTCGCTTCAATACCCTCAAATCATACTCCGCTTTTACTACTTTTACCCTCATTTCATTCACTATTCCTCCTCTTCCTCGCAATAACATAAGGATGATGTGCGAAGAATATTTTGAGAGGTGCTGGCATTTTACTCTCAACAAATTTGTGCCAAATGTCAAACATAAGAAGCACTAAGCGCTCTTTAAAGGGAAGTTTTGTGTGCTGGAGTGCCTCTAATTCATACAATATCTCCTCTAAACACTTCAATTTTACATTTGGTCTTATTTCATTACCAATATCCTTCCAATCTTTCCCATTTTTCTCACCGCTCTCACCAATTTTCATATTAATATCAGGCCAGGGAGGCATATCTGTGGCTCCCACTTCAACAATATCTGCATTTAACCCATTCAAAATGCGTTTTATGTAGGAAATATTCATTTTTAAGGGATTTCCATGGTCCCAAGGCTCTTTTCGTAGATAATGGTAGAGGCGATGAATCGGAAAACCGATGTTAAATACATTTTGGATTTCCATAAAAATTAAATTTTTTGATGTGCATAGCATTTCTCTGACGACTTCTTCCGCATCAATATGCTCAATCACGCAGAAATTCCACACTAAATCAAATGAATTCTCACGGAATCCCGCATCTTTCCAGTAGGCTCTCACGAAATTCGCATCCAATCCCAAAGCGTTCCAAATCTCTCTGCTTATTTTCAGTAGTTCTTTAGATGGATGTGCAACCGTAACTTCGCACCCGACACATGCAAAAATCATACTTTTGATGCCCGGAATGCCCATAATACCGTCTGCGGGAATCTCTAACACTGTTGAAATGTTGTATTTTCGCACCATTCGTGATGCAAATTTGTTGAATGCGAACCTCTCGTAGGCAGTTCCGTAGCCTTCGTCAAATGCAAAGATGGATGCTTGCAGATTTCTCGCAGTCCCACTTCGCTCTCGCCCACGCTCCTGCTCTTTCTTTTTCTCTCTCTTTGGCTCTTGCTCAGGCTCTTGCTCAGGCTCTTGTTTTCCTTTCAACATTTTCACAATCTCCCATGCCCAATGCTTCTTCATATAGTCTGCTCAATTTCCTTACATGCTCCTTCATACTATATTTTTCCGCTGATTTGAACGCATTCTCACTTAATCTCTCAAGTTCTGAAGGATTTTCTATTAAATTTTCAAGCAATTTCTTCAACGCTATTGCATTTCCTGCTTCAAAAAGGTAGCCATTGTAGCCATCTTCTATTAATTCAGGTATGCCTCCGATATTACTTCCGATGACAGGAGTCCCATATTTGAAACTTTCAAGGATTACAATTCCAAAAACCTCATACCATATTGAAGGAACAACGACAATATTTGCCTTTTTATACAATTCCGCCAATTTTTCCTCAGAAACGAAGCCGTAAAAAATCACATTTTTTGGAGAAATTTTCATGCAATTTTTCAATTCAGAACCCTCTCCTACGACATGCAATATGACTTGCGTGTTTTTCCTCAAATGCTTTAATGCATTTAAAAGCACATGCAGTCCTTTGTATTTTGTTATTCTTCCTACAAATAAAATGTCAATCGTCTCAAAACTTTTTATTTTTCCTCTTTCTTCTCCTTCTCTTCCCTCCTCTTCCTCATCTATTTCAACACCAAGAGGCAGTTTCACCGCTTTCGCATGCCTGAAGAAGCCATCCGCTCGCAACTTGTCAATGACGAACTGCGAAGGCGCTGTCAGGATGTCTGGCGCTGAAGACTTCGTCATTTTTTGAAACGTCGCATAAAACTTGCAAATAAGAGAGGGATGCCGACAAACTTCGCATGTCCTCTCACGGAAAAGCGTCTCCTTCGGGCATTCCACGAAGTAGTTGTGTGCGGTGTAAATTAAAGGGATGCGGAGATGCTTCACTGCGTTGAAAGCGAAAGAGAATGCTTTGAAGTGGTGAATATGCACAATATCTGGCTTCTCTCTCTCCAAAATATCTCTGACAATTTTGTAAGAGTGTGGGTTAAAAATGTCAAGAAGATACCAGAATGGCTTTATTGCAGAGGGTTTAGATAGAGTATTTGGGATTGCATAGATATTTAATGGATGTATTCTGTAAATCTTCACGCCATTTTCATTGTAAATTGAGGGTTTAAGTGAGATTTTCGCATCAGTAGTGATGACTACGACATCAAAACCTTGTCTTGTCAATTCCTCTGAGAGCTTCTGCACATATATTTCCGCACCTCCAAAGATAATAGGGGGGTAAAAGCTGGAGATGTGGCAGATTTTCATCAAAAGAAGATTTTTTAAACAAGCATAAAAAGGCGATGGTGAAAGTGAGTAGCCTTTTGAAATACAGGGGTCTGAAGGCGTTTCAGATTCACGACATGCATGTGACGATGCTCGCAATATTTTATGTGCTGCTCGCTGCTTCTGCTGCGTGCGAGCCTCTTCAAGCAGTCGCTCTAATCTCCGCATTCTACTTCTACTTCCTCTTCGGATTTCTGATAAACGACTTTTTTGACATGCCACACGATATTGCAGCGGGAAAAAAGCGAGCAGTTCAAGAATTGCCGAAGAGAACATTTATCGCAATCATCATTTCCGTCGTTTTAATAGGCGTGTTGCACATAATTTACCTCAAATCCCTCCTTTTCACTGCACTTTATTCGTTTTCTTTCGCACTTGCAACACTTTACTCTGCACCTTTTGGCTTCAAAAGGAAGGGATTTTTCGGAATAATTGTGAATTCGCTCATAGAGAAGGCGCTACCTGTCCTCGCAGTTTTCTCATTCTTCAACTATTTCGGCACAGACATGCTTGTGTTCGTAAGCACTGCTTTCGCTCTTCAGACGGTTGAGATTCTGACGCATCAGATTTACGACTACGAGTCTGACAAGGCGGAGGGAATTCGCACATTCGTCGTGAGCATCGGAAGGGAAAATGCACTGAAAATTTACAGATTTTTTGTTGTTCCTATTTGCATTACACTTATTCTTCTCACTTGCTACTTCATTTACATGAAAATCCCATTTGTTATTTTCATAATTGCTATTGTTATATTCGCCTATGCGGTATTATTTGTGCTAATTTCTGGCGAGAAAGTGAATACAGAGGAGAAAGTATTTCCATTTTACTTGAGTCCGCTTTATTTTTTGGTAAATAATGCATTCCCAACATTTCTTGCGTTTGTGCTTGCATACCGCTCATTTTCATATATACCGCTACTGCTGCTTACACTTGCCTCGCAGTGCTATTTAGTAGGGAAGGTTTTCAGGGTTGTAAGGGAAAAATCAATACCTCGCACAGAAATAGAGGACAATTGAGGGGAAAATGCGAGGAGAAACGCTGAAAGATGTAATAATATGCACTTGCTTATTTTCCACAGCGTTTTTAATCAGGGTGGCAGGTGTCAAAAATGTATGCATGTATCCTGATGAATGGTTATATTGGCAGGATATCAATAGGATTTTAGTGAGCGAGTTTGCTCCGAGAGCAGATGTATTTGATTATGCACCGCCATTTTTTCCTTATGTAGGGGCATTATTCACACTATTTTTTGAGGGTGATTTGTATTCTTTGAGGATACTTTCTGTGATATTTGGAAGTTTAACTGTCCCCTTTTTGTATCTTTTTGGTAAGGAGATATATGGTAGGAAAGAAGGTCTGTTGTCTGCTTTATTCTTATGTTTCTCCTCTTACCACAGCTTATACAGCCGTATAATAATGCTTGAAGCATTTACATTATTTTTTGTCACAGCTTTCTTATTCTTCTTTTGGCGTGCATGTTCTGACAAAAAGAGCATATATGCAATTATCGCAGGAGCAATGATGGGTTTAGCCTTTGATGCGAAATATATCACCTTTTTTTTGATTCCTGCAGTTATTGTTTACATTTTATGGACAAGCAAATTCAATTTCAAAGCGTTGCTTGATAAAAGAATAATTCTAATGTTCTTTTTTGCATTCATTTTTTTCCTACCACTCCTTATTTGCTTATTTTACACAGGTGTGGGTCTTCATGGATTATATTTTTACAGTGTGGGAAAGTTCGAAAAGAAAGGTGCGCAAGGCCGCTTGGCATTTCTTGATATAAACGAATTACTGCAAAGAGCTTTTGAAACAGTAACGGGAATATTCGCATGGGGCTCTGACAAATTAGTTCCTATATGGGAAGCTCTTTTCAATTTATCAGTAATTTCTCTTCTCCTCGCAACAATACCATTTTATCTTCTTCTTTTTGCAAAAAGAGATAACGCCGGGAGTTTTCTTATTGTTTCCGTGTTTTCTTTATATCTGTTACTTTCAGGATGTCCTCCTTACAGGCATTATCAGATATACACCCTTCCTTTTTATTTCGTAATGCTCTCTCATTTTATTATTACTTTCAAGAACTATCGGACATTTTCAGGTATTTTTACGATTTTAATCGCTCTGATCATACTATCTTCTTATATAACCACGGGCTTATCTTCACCGTATTGGGACGAAGGGGAGTATTCGGGAGTTAAAGACGTATTAGAGTATATAAAAAAGGACATGCAAGGAAACAACCGTCATATAATTATAGGAACCACATTCCGAGAAATCACAATGGATTATTCAATACATCTTCATAATTTTAATGCGTCAGCTGTTCGTATTATTAAGCCAACAGAAGAATACGAAAAGAGGAAATATGAATTAGATATGCGGAAAATCGATGCAATAAAGCCGGATTATCTCGTGATTTTAGAGCATAAACACATCAGATATTATCTTCAGGGCGAATGTGAGCAGAATATTCTCAGAAATTACAGTTTGATATACTATTTTAAGCGCTACTTCACATATTTTTTCATTTTGAGGATATTTAACGCCTCTACAGAAAGGCTTTCTTCAATTGAGGGTGAGGGGAAAATTTCAAAGGATATTTTTAAAGAGAGCGTTCCGAGCGTGATGAAGGTTGGAAAGACATATACAGCGCTGGTAAAAATAAAAAATACAGGAAATTCTTCAACAACTTATTATGTATCCCTGCATGCTCCAAAATTTGTAATTTTCGTAGATGATGCTAAAGAGGTAACATTAGATAAAAATGAGGAGAGGCTTCTCAAATTTAATATGGTTCCTATGGTAGAATGTAGAAGCAGAATACCAATAGTGCTTGAGCTTTATGTGATGTCTGGGGAAGCTTTCATGCGAAAGAAAGTAGATTATGCAACGGATTATGTGTATTTTATCGGAAAATGAGACGAGGCAAAGATAAACAGAAATGAATAAAGGAGAGGAAAAAAGAGAGAGGAGATGCTCTACTCTCCTTATAAACTATACAACTCGGTTCGCTTTTGCAAATGATGCAGAAAGAACAACTCTCGGAAGAGAGAATAACACTACCCATAGGGCAAATTTCGTTGCATAACCCACATTTATTGCACTTCTCTTCTTCTACTTTTACCGGAGTTTCACCGTCTAATTTTACACATAAAACATCTCTATTTACTTTTAGAGCGCCCCTCGGACAAATCTTGAAGCATTCAAAACATGCTCTCCTTCCCTTTTCCATATTTATTTATTTCAAAAAAAGTTAAATAAAAAATACATGCATCTAAAAGCAGATGTAACGGTGGTCGGTGCGGGACCTGCAGGCTCAACTGCTGCAAGAACGATTGCGAAAAAGGGCTTTAAGGTCATTCTGGTGGAGAAAGACGAATATCCTGGGAAGACGAATGTCTGTGCTGGCGGAATACCGAAGCCTGTGTTTGAAGAGACGGGTCTGAAATCTGATATTATTGAAAAAGAGATTTTAAGAGGCGAATACTATTATCCTTGGGGTAAAAAATACCTGAAACTCAATCATGTCTCAGTTTACAGAAGCATATTTGACCGTGCATTGGCTAATAAAGCGGTGGATAAGGGTGCAGAAATGCTAACTAACACGCTAATTAAGGATGTTGAAGTGAAGGAAGAGAAAGTTTTTGCGTTTTTCAGCGATGGAATTATAGAATCAGAGATTATTGTGTTTGCAGATGGTCCAAACACATTAGCGTTCAGGAAATTTGGCATAGGTTTCAAACCTGATGCAGATAAAACTGTTGTATCGGTGGCATGTGAGGTGGAATGGAAGGAGAATCCTTCAGAATGCTTTGAATTTTATTACGGATATGACTTTTCACCGTGGGGTTATGGTTGGATATTCCCCAAAAGAGATACTGCAAATGTAGGAATCGGTTGCTTATATAGCAAACTTCGCACAAATATTATGGAATTATTAAATTACATGCTTCAAAAGCACCCGATAACGAGTGAGAAGTTGAAAGACAGGAAAATATTGTCGCTAAATTCGGCGTTAGTTCCATTTGCTCCCGCTGCGAAAATTTACGGGGAGCGGATGCTGGTGGTAGGCGACGCTGCGGGAATGGTTGACCCTGTCAATGGCGGTGGTATTATGCAAGCAATTCATGGAGGGAAACTTGCGGGGGAAGTGAGCGTCAATGCACTGGAAGCAGAGAAATTTTCAGCATCTTTTCTGTCTAAATATCAAAATTTATGGAAGAAATCTAAAGATTACTTGCACATACAATCGCAATATTTGCTTTCAAACATCTTTCTTTACCTCTCTAAACACGATAAAGATGCATATCCGAAAATGACTGCCTTCATTAATGGCGGAATTCGTGGAATACCCGACACATTTAGATTTATTTATCTCAATAAACATAAGAGAAATAAAGAACTCTTCCTTTAATCATTCTGTCACCTTACGCAAATATTTTTATGATAAAGGGGAAAGAGGGCGGAAGGAGAAGAGCATAGCGTCTGCGAAGAAGCGTGAGGCGGAAAGGGGAAATGGAAAGGAAAATCTGGATAGGAATAGGAGTTTTGGCGGCAGTGTTGCTTATTTGCTTCTTCATTTTCCTTTACAGACCCGCACCTACAAGGGAGCAATTGCTGAAGAAGTTTGAAGAATTTGAGGGGAAAAGTCGGGAAATGAAGGAAAGGGGATACAATGTCACGGAGGCGGAGAAATTTGCGAAGCAAGCGCATGAATTTTTTGAGAAGAAAAATTATAAAAGGGCAGAAGATTTATTAAACAAGGCGTTTGAAGTGTTAGAGGAGATTTTAATTGGAATTAAAAAGGAGGCAAAAGAACGACTTTCATATGTGAAGGTATCATGTTTGTATAATAGAGTGACAGATGGAGCCCCTATCAACAGAACCTTGGATGATGTTATAAGAATTCTCAAGGAAACAAAAACTAATTTTATATATGAGGGATGGGTTAGATATTTACCTTGTCCTGAGAATTGTTCTATGTTATCTTTAAGGATGAGGGAAGAGTGTGAGATGAGAGGGTATAGCTATGAGCATCTCAGAAGGGCAGTTTCAAGGATAAAAGAAGAGATGCCAGATATTATATTTTGTGGAGGGGTGTTAGTAGAATTTTTAAATCATAGGTGCTGGAATCCCATAACAAATGAAATTTTTAAACGAGATGAGACATGGAACATGGCTTTAGATCCCAGTAAATGGGGAATTGACATGTCAAAAGAAGAATTTCAAACATATTATGCAAAAAGCCAGGGATGGACAGAAGGAAAGGAGAATTATAATCCGAAGGAGCAAATGCCGTTTTATTTCCCCGATATAACAAATTCAGAATATCAGAAGCTTTTGATGAGTTGGATAAAAAAGCAAATAGACTGTGGAGTGGATGCTATTTGGATAGACATGCTGTTCAGTCAAGCCAGGATTCTGGCAAAGATAACAGGTGATGAGAAACACCCAGCAGTTCAGGCATCCTACAACGCTTCTTCGAAGATTATAGATGAAGTCCATGCTTATGGATATTCAAAGGGAAAGTATATTTATGTAGGGACTTGGTGGAATTTTGTCAAACTTCCTTATCCTCCACCTGATGTTGATTTCGTAGCGGTGAGCGTTTCAAATGAGGAGATTTTAAATAAGAGAATTAATGAGACGAGATGGAACGAGATAATTACAGAAATTAGGAATAAAATGCCTGATGTTCCAATCTTTGTCCGATTTGATTATGGATATGAAAACTCTCCACTTGCAACTTTCAGCCAGAATTTAAGTAAAGAAGAACAAAGAGAATTTCTGAAAATCGTAGATAAGTTCTGTGAAGAAAAAGATTTGGTCTTCATTTATCCTATCCATGGAGGCGGTATGGGAAAAAATCCAAGAAAACTTTCATACAATAAGTTCAATTGGTATGATTCACTCGCTCCTGAATTCCAAACATACGAAACGATAAAGGAGCTTGCTTCGAATAAGACAATAGTAACAAAGATGGAGGATAGGAGAGGGAAATGGAAATGATGAATATAGGGTGGAAAACTAAAGGCAGGAAAAGATGGCTGTTGTTCATAGCAGTTATTTCTATCCTTTTCTTTATTCTAGTTCCATCCTTGCATGCAAGAATTATTTATGTGCCAGATAATTATTCAACAATTCAATCAGCTGTGGAGGCGGCGCAGATCGGCGATACCATTGTAGTCCGCAATGGAATTTATTATGAGAATGTAATTTTAAACAAAAAAATATCACTCATTGGCGAGAACTTTCCCACAATTGATGCAAGAAGATACGGTGGAAGTGCAATTACAATCACTACTGATGGATGTATTGTGGAAGGATTCAGATTTAATAATACATTTTATCCAGAAGCAGGTATTAGAATATTATCAAATTCAAATATTGTGAGGCGGAACCTCTTTGAAAGAAACACCATAGGTATCCTTATTAAGAATTCTTCCGAAAATTTGCTCTCAAACAATTATTTTGACCGTAGTAATATTATTGGTATATTTCTTAAATCCTCGGTGAATAATAGTATTCAACATAATTATTTCAAGGGATGCGGAATTTTCGTTGGAAACAGTTACGGGAACAATGTTGAGGACAATTATGTGAACGAAAAGCCATTAATTTATCTTGAAAATGTGAAAAATAGAGAAGTTACCGGTGCTGGGCAGGTAATTTTAATTAATTGCAGTCAGATAACAGTTAGAAATTGCAATATAAACAACACAACAGTCGGTATAGAACTGTGGAAATCTTATAATTGCACTATAAAGGATAATAAACTTTTGAGTAACTATTTCGGCATATCTTTATGGCATTCCTCAGGAAATACGATTAAAAATAACTCTTTTGAGGATAGAATAAAAGTTACGATGCCCAAATTTTGCTCAAATAGTGGTATCTCTCTCCGATACTCGTCGGAGAACACCATTCTAAATAATTCATTTATTGACTGTGGGCTCTTTATCTGGGATAGTTACAGAAATAAAATAGATGAGAATACTGTGAATGGGAAGCCATTAATTTATCTTGAGAATGAAAAAGGCAAGGAGATAAATGATGCAGGGCAGGTGATATTAGTGAACTGCAGCGAAATAATGCTGATTAATTGTAGTATTCAACGTGTAAATATAGGTATTGAGTTGTGGAAATCAAAGTATTGCTCCATTATTAATAGTAAATTCCGCGAGAACATATTCGGTGTATTTTCACTGCGCTCTCATATGAACGAAATAATAGGAAATACTTATGAGAGCAACTATGGAGGGATACTACTTGAAAAATCCTTGCGAAACAAAGTAATGAATAATTCCTTTAAAAGAAATATTTTTGGTGTTTACCTAACTAACTCCTCTCGGAATAAAATATTAAATAATAATTTCAGTGATTGCGGACTCTATGTAGAATTTAGTTATCATAATGAAGTCAGGGATAATTATGTGAATGGAAAGCCATTAGTTTATTTGGAAGACGAAAGGGATAAAGAGATAAATGATGCGGGTCAGGTGATTTTAGTGAACTGCAGAGGTATAAATGTAAGGAATTGTGATATAAGAAATACAACAGGTGGAATAAGACTATGGCGATCTCACAATTGCACAATTAAAAATAATACCATTCTCAATAATAATTGGGGAGGTATTCATTTATGGCACTCCTCACATAATACTATTTCCAATAATACCGTGGAGAATGTAGATGAAGCCATTCATTTGAAATTTTCCTCTGATAATAAAATTTTAAATAACACGATTAACGATGCTGTTGCTTGGGGCATATTTTTATGGAAATCATCAGAAAACCGGATTTCAAGAAACAGAATAAATGGAGGAGTATTTGCGCTCTTCCTTCGTTACAGCTCAGAAAACAGCATATTTCTAAACTCTTTTGAGAGCACCGAACATGGTATTTATTCCTACTGTTCGGATAATCTCTGGAATACGACAAGACCGGTATCTTATATCTACAATGGTAGCACATATAAAAACTATATGGGCAACTATTGGAGTGATTATTCAGATGACGATATGAATCGTGATGGAATAGGAGAAAAACCCTACAAGGTTGATGATAATGATTATGATTATTATCCGTTAATTCGACCACTTGAATTTTTCTCCAGAGCATGGTGACTATGAGGGTCTTAGTTCTGGGCTTGGACGGCGCAAATATGGATTTGATAAAGCACTGGGCATCTGAGGGGAAACTACCGAATTTTGAGAAGGTATTAAAAGGTGGCAGTTACGGATACTTGGAAAGCACGATTCCAACGATCACGATACCTGCGTGGAACTGCCTCTCAACAGGTAAGAATCCCGCAAAAATAGGCTGCTTCAGCTTCATTCAAAAAGCATATCGCAGCTATAATTTCAGAGTATATCAGTCATTAGTGGAAAAGGAAAAAGATATTTGGGATATTCTAAGCGAATATGGTCATAAGGTCTTCGTATTTAATGTCCCAAATGTGCTTAAAGCATATAAAATAAACGGTTGGATGGTCGCAGGTGTCCTCTGTTTATCTGATAAATACTTGACTTATCCCGAAAATTTGAGAGAAGAATTATATAGGATGGGATATATGCGTGACATTTCCGACATTGAAACGCTCTGGGGTCTCAGCGACAGGGAACTTTCAAGAAAGCATAAGGAGATAACGGAGAGGCAGTGCAATGTCGTCCTGAAATTTTTGGAAAGGGACTGGGACTTCGGTTTCGTCGTTTTCACAGAATTAGACAGGGTGCAACACGCATTTTGGCGTAAAAAAGGCATTATTCTGCGTCATTATCAGAACATAGATAAGCATTTAGGGAGAATTTTGACGAAATTAGAGAAAAATAATGAAAAATTTGTGCTTATAATAGTGTCAGATCACGGATTTGGAAAGAATGAAAGGACTTTTCTTTTGAATGAGTGGTTGATAAGGGAGGGTTTATTGCGTGTTAGAAGAGAAAACAGCATGCTTAAAAGTGTCCTCCGGATACAGAAAAATGAGGTTGTCATGAAGATATTGAAAATTTTATGGAAATTTTCGGTTATACGCCCACTATATTTGAAAATTTATAAAAATGCAGCGAAAACACATATATTATGGGAAAAAACTAAAGCCTTCAGTTACGGCACTTGGGGAACAATTTACATAAATTTGAAAGGAAGGGAGCCGCAGGGAGTCGTTAATGAGGAAGAATATGAAAGATTAAGGGATTACATTATAGAAAAATTACGGAAAATGTCTGTGAAGGCATATAAACGGGAGGAATTATACCATGGCAAATACCTATACTTGGCGCCAGACATAATTGTGCAAGTAGATGATTATGTGAACTCTATAAGTGGAGTGGTGGGTTATGGAAGGCTATTTAAAGAGCGTTTTGGAGGTCATCATCGCAGAAATAATGGAACTTTCATCGCTTATGGCAATAATATAAAGGAAAACAACATAGTTAATGCGAGAATCTATGACATAGCCCCCACAATCTTGCATATTTTCGGTCTCAAAATACCAAATGATATGGATGGGAGAGTTCTAAAAGAGATTTTTGAATGTCCGGATTTTGCGAGGCGGACAGATTTTGTGAGGCGGAAGACAGACGAAATCGTGAAAATAAAAGACAGATTAAAAAATTTAAGCAAAAAATTGTAATTAAATTCCCTTCAGCATTTTCTTAATCTCTGAAATAATCATAATATCCTCATATTCGAGACTTCTCGTTAATATTAAGCAAAAAATTTGCGCAAGCGAAAACAAAAATAGGAGCAAAATCATTACTTTAAAGTCTATTTGGTCCAAAAATGCTATAAATGCGTATATAATGGATGCAACCACGCAAGATGCGAGTATAGGTTTGAAATATTTCGTTGTAAAAGGATGAATTCCGTGTATTTTGAAAATTTGAGCTGTTTTTAATCCATTTATCGCTGCTAATGATGTTGTAGTTGAGATTGCAGCGCCTATAATTCCTAAAATTGGCACTAAAATGATATTCAATACAGCATTTACAAAAATACCGACAATATTATCCACCATATTTAACTTTGTTTTCCCTATAACTATTAATGTTGAGGCGTTTGGTCCGAAAAATACATGAAAAAGCATTCCTATTGCAAGAATGCGCAAGGCAGAAGCCGCAGAAACATAAGCAGAGCCGAAGAATATGCGTAAAACATCCTCTGGAAAGAGGAACATTAAGAGGAATAACGGGAAAGTTGCGGAGAATATCCACTTCGTAAGCACTTCATAGCACCTTCTCATCTCTCCTATCAAATTTTTAGAGTATAATTGCGACGCTATTGGCACATATATGAACACCATTGATGTCAAAAATATTTGAATTAGCTGTGCAATAGGCTGTGCAGCATTATATAATCCCACAATTTCAGCTGTTTTAAAGTAACCGAGCATGAAAGTGTCCATTCTCAATGACAAAGCACTTGAAACATTCGCAATAAGCAGCGGAACAGAGAAAACGAGCAATTTCTCCCTTATTTCATTCAGGCTTTCGCCGCTTCCGCCTCTGCTCGCTCCCCATTCCTCCTCCCATTCCTCCTGTTCCCTCTTTGCTCTTTTCGCCCCTTGTCCTTTCCCCTCCTTGCTTTCCTTCTGTTTCTCTTCCGCCTGCTCTCCTCTCCGCCCCCCTTTTAATTCAATTTTTCTGGATGTGTATGCGAAGAAAAGCAGCGATGCTGTGATAATTGCGAGCAGATATGCACAAATTATCCCAAGAAATGCATATCCGAGAGCAATAGCGGACACAATAAAAAGCACTTTCAGCACATTTGAGAGAATATCTCTGAAAATTACCTTCTCTTGCACCCTGTCATAGCCTCTGAACACGGATGCAAGCATCTCTACTGCAACTGAAAATGGCAGTGCGACGGCAAAAATTTGGAAAATTTGCGTTGCGGATGCGGGTAAATGAAAAAGCGTCGTTAAGAGTGGCGAAGCGAGGAAGAGCGAGGCTCCGCAGAGAACGCTCGCAATTAAAGCAAGCTGAAGCGAGGCGAATACGATGCTTCTTGCCTTTTCAAATTCGCCTCTTCCACGAAAGAAAGCGATGCATCTCGGCGTCGCAGCTTGCAAACCCAGACAGGAGAGAATCGTGCAGATTTGGAGCAGCGAGAGGGCGAGGCTGAAAATGCCGTATTCCGCCTGCGATGCGTGCCTTGCGATTAGCACCTTTGAGGCAAAATCAAGAATACCGAAGAGCAGCAAGCCGAAGAATGCAAGTGCGGTTCCCTTCGCCGTCTTACGAAGCGCCTCCGCAATTATTTCAGCACGAGCCTCAGACTCACAACCTCCGCTCCTTTCGCTTTGCTTGCTCTCCTCCTTTCCTCCTCTGCTTCCCTTTCTTTCTCTGCTACTCGCATTTCTCTCTCGCATTTCTCCCACGCATTTTTCTCACGCACTCACGCACTTCACACCGCTTTCGCCTCTCGCCCTACAACACAACAACCACCGCAAGAAATAAATGCAGGAGCGTGAAAAGAAAGCGAGGCAAGGGAGGGAAAGGCATGCCGGAACTGCTTATTCATGTTGCTGTGCCGTTGTTCGTGCTTATTCTTGCGGGAGTAGAGCCGAAGAAGGCACTTCCGCTTGCTCTCTTAGGTGCAATACCTGACGCAGATGTGCTTTTCCACATCCATCGTTCAATGTCTCATTCCGCACTCGTAATCCTCGCTCCATGCATTCCCGCAATCATTTTCACGCATTTCAAGGCAAAAGAGCATTTTAACGATGCCGTAATTGCGACTCTTGTCCTTTTAAGCCATCCTTTTATGGACATGTTCACGGGATTTACTCCCATTCTTTGGCCAGCATTCAATAAATCCATTTTCATTACAGCCGAAATGACAGCAAATATGAACAATGTTTCAGATTTGCACCTCTTTTTCAATCTTAAACTTTCTCCTGTCGTTTTTTATCCCACTGCGGATGTGGATGCTTCCATTTTTACCTCTGAAGGAGTGGCTGTATGTGCAGTCCTGCTCGCAAGTTCGCTCTTTAAAATATGTAATGATAGAAGCAGGTGGCGGAACAGGCGTTTTATATTGATAAAATGAATAAAGTCAGGCTTGCTGTCGGAATTCCCGCACATAACGAGGAGAAAAACGTGGGGAAATTGCTTCAAAATCTGCTTGAGCAACCTTTAGACGAGGGAGTTGTGCTTGAGAAGATAATTGTGGTGACGAGTGGTTGCACAGACCGCACTGAAGAAATCGTTGAGGCGTTTGCTCACAAGGACAGGCGAGTGAGGCACTTCTCGGAGGCTGAAAGGCGAGGGAAAATCTCTGCGGTGAATTTGATTTTAGGGGAATCTCGGGGTTCAGATGTGCTTCTTATGCTCTCTGCGGACAACCTGCCCGCAAAAGGGAGCATTCAAGAAATTCTGAAGCCTTTTCTCGTCTCGCTGCGAAAATGCGAGGGCAAAATCGGTGAGAAGAGTGAGGAGGGCGAGGAGGGCGAAGAGAGCGGGGGGAAACAGAGCGAAGTCAGTGGTGGAGGTGAGGACGACAGAAGTAAGAGTGTAGGCAGTGTAGGCTGTGTAAGTGGTCGTCCCGTGCCTGTGAACGACCCTCGCACATTCTTCGGCTTTGCCTCACACCTGCTTTGGGGACTGCACCACAGGATTTCGCAGCGGGAGGCGAAACTCACGGGTGAGTTCTTTGCGATGCGTGTCGGGATTGTTGAGGAGTTGCCTGCGGTTGTGAATGACGACCTTTATATAGAATATGCGGTGAAACAGCGTGGCTACGCCCTCGTATATGCGGAGAAAGCGGTATCTTTCATGCGAGGTCCTGAAACGCTCGGCGATTTCCTCCGTCAAAGAGTGCGTGTTCATGTCGGACACATGCAAATCGCTGCGATGACAGGATACAAGCCAAAAACAGCGAGCATTTACGAGAACATTCGGCATCTAAAAGACTTTTTCACCTTACGAAGAATGCATTTCATCGCAGGAGCGGTTCTACTTGAGGCTTTTGCACGCATTCTTGCGTTCTTTCATTTCAAATTTCGCAAAATTCCACTCACTTGGGAGCATGCGAAGACAACAAAAATTGTTCAATAGCTCTTTAGGATGCGAAGAAGCACACGGAAGGCGCTTGGGAAGTGGCAAAGCATGTTCGTGTAAGAGGCATTCGCAAGCGGACAGTAGCACGCACCCGCCTTTATTTTACGCCGAATTTCATTCGCTTGCTTGGAATGCCACACGCTTTTGAAATCGTAATCTGCATCCCGCAGGTTGCCGAAAGAGGATGAAGAGCCGAGAACGCAACACGCCCAGACATCTCCGTAAGGAGAGATTTGGCATGATGCGAAGCCCGCAAAGCACGGGACTACCTGACGACGCTCCTCCAGCACTCGCCTCAACACCTCGTAATACTCCAAGCGGAACGCCTGCGTCAGACGGGAAAGAAAGGCCCCCTTTAAATACTCTTTCGCCACATCCTCCACTACTCCCGCTAACGCCTCCGATAACTCTCTCGTGGATGGTGTAATCCCGCTTCCCACCGTCAGCAACTCGTCCCGCTCCTCCGCAACTTCAAAAATATGCCCATCCACAGCTCCAACACCGCCTCCACCTCCAACACCGCAAACACCGACAGCACCAGCACCACCACCAGCAGCATCAGCACCAGCAGCACCAGCACCAGCGCCACTTTCGCCAAGTTTCCGCACAAATTGCATAATCTCACGCAAGTTATGCACATTATAAACAGAAATTACCGTGTGAATGCCGACCTTAAGCCCACAAAATTCCTCCTTTAATGCTATTAATCGCCTATATGTCTCCATAAATCGTGAGAAATTCCCCTTAAATCCTCTTATTTCGTCATGCTTCTCACCTATTCCGTCAAGGGAGAGATTAAGAATGAGCGTTGTTGCCGTCGGAACGGTGCTCCGATTTTCATGCGTCAGTTCAAGCATCTCCCGCACTCTCCGCTCTACAACACTCGGAAGGGTCGCATTCGTTGGAATATTCACAATTCTCGGGGAGCAACGCTCCAAAAGTGCAGCGAAAATATCCACTAAATCCCTACGCAAGAACGGCTCGCCACCGCTCAGCGTTACCCAATACATATTTCCACCGCCTATGCTCTCAAAAATCCGCTCATATTCATCCAAACTCAATTCGTTAACACGAATTTCCGGCTTCTCTTCATATATCCGCCAAATATTGCATGTCTTACAACGAGAATTGCACTTATTTGTAACGCTAATTGTGAAATTTATGGGGTAAGCACGCAGTCCAAATGCCCTAAATGCCTTCAATCTCAATACCTTAAACGGCAACCAAATCCTCCGCATCCTCTCACCTCAAACTCACCACACCGCTCTTGCATTAACACCTTCACGCCCCTTGCTTTGTGAAGTTTTTATGTCATTTAGTATAGGAAATTACTTGTTTTTTTCAGAATCGTGGGACGAAGACAATCAAGCATCGGACTGACCTTGAAGGCGACAAATTGCATGAGAAGTCAGAACCGCAACGAAGGCGGCAGGGAAAGAGAACATACGGAAAGGAAAAGGCAAAGGCATGAGCAAGTATTTGTTCGCATTCCGTTTTGGAAATTTTGAGCCGAAAAAAATCAAAAAAATAAAAAGGGAATCACCGCAGTGCCTAATGATGCAAACTCCTCTTTATTTCGCTTACGATGCTCTCAATGCTCTTCTCTCCTGCTTCTCTCGCACCTCTCGCCTCGTAGTTCCAGAAAGTTGCATCGGAACTTATGATTTTGCCTGAGGTTTGATTTGTGAGCGCAACACAGAAAACAGCACTGAAGTTATCTGCACCCCAGTAGCCTACTGTGATGGTATATGTTAATGTTGTGTTGTATGAGGGAGGGAGCGTCATAGGCGTAGTTGCTAAGGGTGCTGTGTAGAATCCCTTTGATGGGACTGTGACCCACCAGTTGAAAATGACATGCTTCGTTTCTTCTGTTGGATTCGCAATCGTGATGTTCGCAAGTATGATGTCTCCTGTCGTGTATTCCGTCTTATCCGTTGTTATTGTGATGTGAAGTCCCTCCTCAAACACTATCGTGAATGTCCCGTTCTTGATTTCTATCGGGCTGATATATACGAAGTTTTCGTCAGCGAGTTTTGCGGAAGTTATTTTCAGATAGTAAGTTCCCTCAGAGGCATCTTCTTTCACCCTGAAAGAGAGGATTGCGAATGTCCCCTTTTCTGTCGGAACCGGCGTGTCACCAATGCGAGCCAACGCATACCATACCATACCATTTTCATTGTCTATGACCTTCTCCCCCTCTAATGGACTGTCTCCGAGCAGATTTCCTGGGGAGACATCCTCGCATTCAACAACAGATGCATTGAACGCAAGCTTGACATACGCTACACTCACGCCCTTACCCGCAGGATCTACTGTCACATTCACACTGAAAGCATCCCCTGGACAAAGTGTCATGGGCTCCGGCTCTATGCTCACTGTCGGAACGACCTTTTCCCTCACTGTGAAGTTCCCATTCCTGACAGATGGGCATATCGGGTTTCCATTGTCGTCATCCATTTTATTTATATCAGCGATGATTTCGGTATTTCCGATTTCATCGCCTCTTATTGTGAGTGTCGCAAGGATGACATCCGTCGCATTCCTTTTAATCTGGTCCGTGAGGTCGGCAGCTTTCAACCAGACTGCATCAGCTGGAAGCGTCGAGTTAGCATGAATCGTCGCCCATCCAGGGAAATCAACAGATATTATCTCCGCAACACTACCGTTCGAAAGCCTCACCGTTATATTATAGCCTGAAAGTCCTCCAGGAACCTCAGAAAGCGTCAGATTCATCGTCTT
>Ga0190312_1000255_pt1 | contig 19090 bp, 18 predicted proteins | sample 487007910_MG_FD_165046 | JGI IMG/M metagenome (GOLD analysis project Ga0190312, IMG submission 165046) | Hydrothermal vent sediment bacterial communities from Southern Trench, Guaymas Basin, Mexico - 4870-07-9-10_MG | ecosystem: Environmental > Aquatic > Marine > Hydrothermal vents > Sediment ... | reverse complement strand
CCATCATACAGCACTCTGGACTGCTCCAGCATTTTTTTAAGCACAGGATTACTCAACTCGCTAGGATTAACCACTATGATATCCATTGGTACAGATAACGGTTTTAATTTTAGAATCCGCAGACGATCTTTGTCTTCATTTTCTTTGAGGACTATCAGAAGATCGTAGTCGCTTGATTCTCTGTTGTCGCCCCTCCCTCTGCTGCCGAATAGAACTATCGAAATTTTTTCTCCAAATTCCGCAATCAGCTTGTTGATAAAGTCCCTAAATAGCTTTTCATAGTTCAAAATACGTTTTCTTCTGTACGCAAAAATCCTCTTATTCAAGCCTATCAACCCACTCAACAATTTTCTTAGCCATCTCTAAACAATTCTGAGCAAGACTTCGATCATAGACAATTGTCCTCACGCCTGGATATCTACTCTCAACATAATGAGGAGACAAAAACTGAGCCGCAAGAACAACATCACTAGGGGAAGATATCGAGAGGCAAGCACAAAGCTCCCGAAGCAGAACGGCCAAATCATGAGTAAATGTAAACGAACCACACTTCTCAAGAAGCTTTCCTTTCAAAAAAAATTCTGCGGCTTGATGAGCATTAAAGCAGACAAACCAATATCTTCCCCTCTGAAATGCGTTCTCCGCCTCCTCCAAGAATTCTCGTGCTTTCCTAAACCAATCCCTTGAACTCATATCGCATCCGCATTTCGAGTACTAACAAAAGTATTATACTAATGAAAAAAATAGACGATAAACTTTTTTAAGAATTTGTGCATGTCCATATTTTGTCGTTATTACTCAAATAATTTGGCTCCAATATTGAAGCGCAGCCAGCTGGCGCCTAATTTTCTATCCAGTATTTTTATCCTATTTTTTTAGTTACTCTTTTATAGATGCATATTTGTCTAAATGCTTAAGTACACTTTTTATTATAGGCTTGATATGTGATCGATATGATAAGAATAGCTAGGTTTCTCACTGTATTAGGGTGCCTAGTAATCCTAGTGCTCTTGATGTCGGCTATATTTCAAGTAAGAACACTCAATATGGGTAGTAATGCCCGTAGCGATGATTCTTTATCGAATCAAAGAATCACGTCAGATCTTAATCCTGATCAAAGAATCGAAACGAGAGAAGACACCATCGCAGGGTGGGTAAAACTCATTGGTTTTTGGCATATCTTTGATGAATCCGAGCCAGTTGATGTGATTGCCCTTGGAGCTAAGATTCCTCCCGTAGGATCCGTAATTCCAGCAGTCTGGTACATAAATTCGTCCACTGGCGATATCTATGAGATCTTCTCTGAGGATAGCCTAAGATATTTTATACTTGACTACGGGGAGTTCGATGGTTCTCCTCCAAGGGAGATTGTTGTTTCCACGGGACCGGCGTATGGGCTTGCCATTCTTAATCTTACATCCTCATCTGGGGGTGTCAGCGCTGAGATATATAAGAATTATACATCCTTGGATCCTAATAGGATAGCGATATTCGATATGGGCAACGACTCGATAGATGACATATTTGCTGATGACCGCTCAGGATTAGCATACATAGTCAATGTGTCTTCCGATACTATGATATCATATGCGAAGCTGTCATCCTACAGCCAAAAAACTTTTGTGGCCGATTACAATGATGATGGTTATGAGGATCTCTTCGTTGTATGGGGAAATAACATCTCATCCCCCGATTATGTTAAGACAGAGCTATACCTAGAGGTGATCCAAGGGAACAATGCTTCTAGAGTCCACCCACTTAACCTAAGTATTGAATATGTGGATGTAGAGTTTGCGAATATCGATAATGATTCCCTCCCTGAGCTCATCATAGTTGGGTTAAGCAGAATTTCGGTATGGGACATAGAGACAAACAGTACCCTTTTCATATATCCATTTGGCGGAGGAGATCTGGTCATTCTGAACGAGTCGAGGGATCTTGGGGTTATGCTTGGGGGCTCTAACACATATGTTATTTGGTTACGAAAATTCGAATGGTCCGTTCTAGACGAGAAGTATACTTCTGCTACTCTGATAAGGAGAAACGAGACCATACTCGCTTTGATAGAGGGCAACATAGTGGACTTCTACACTCTAGATGATTTAATGCTTCTAAACAGATTAGCCTATACAGGAACCGTTAAGGGATTCGCAGGCACGGACTTAAACGGGGATTCTTTACATGACATAGTGGCTTTGTATGAGTGGGAAAGCTTTTACACGTATTTCACCTTGGAGAGTCTCCAGATAGAATACTCACCACCCAGCATACTGTCTATAGAGCACGACCCCGAAACCCCCACAGTTGAGGACGCCACAAAGATAACAATTGTCGCTAGTGCGGGGGAGTACGAAATTAAGTATGTGAAGATAAACATAGATGGGGGCCGAGATGTTTATGCTGTTCAGACAACATCGCTTGGAAAAATACATGAGTATGTAGGATGGCTCTCAGATCTAACCCCAGGAAACCACACAATAAGGGTCTATGCGATAGATGAGTATGGGACAACCAACATATCTTGGAATTACACTATTGAGGTCAAGGGCTACGTCATTAAGAGCAGAAAATTCCAGTGGGGATTCTCAGGAATGACATACAGCGCTTTCTTTGCTAATTATAGCCCTAACGTGTCCTATTGTGTCTTTGTTAGCGGTCCATCCGAAAAGACGAGGATAGTTCTGTTTGATGAGAATCTATCAATCGTAGAGACCTTCAATCTATCCAATCTATCGGGTTCGATCAATGTGCGTGTCGAAGATTTAGACTCTGATTCTTTTGACGAAATACTTATCTTCAACCAGACAGCATATTCGGATATCATAGAGACTGACTTTTACATACTGGATTATAATGGATCCCGCTCTGTGTTCTATAAGCTCGCGGAGAATATGTATGTGGTAAAGTATTTATGGAGACCCCGATCGTACTTCTGCCTTAGCAAGGGCTTGGTAGTTCTAATTAATATGTCTAAGATCTATATATTCGAGAACCTGACTAAAGTAAAGACCATAGACCTCAGCTATAACGTAACCCTTAGCCATATCTATTCTGAGCGTCTACTAGTTTCTCTTGAAAACACCACGGTAGCTGTGTTAGACTTGCCATACGCCAACAATATCACATACTACTCGGTTCCAGTTAGCCCTGTATCAGCCATATGGTTCAACGACACACATATCCTAATTTTCAACAACTCATTAATTGCAACATTCTCGCTTATTACTGAGAATACAAAGGTATTTTTCCAGTCAAATGACACAAAAGCGATCTATGTTGGCCGTGTAACAGTTGATGATTCCTTTGTGGCTCTGATTACATGTATGTACCAAAACTATTCATATACTAGCTTTGTGTTATATCCTAATCTGACCTATAAGAAAATGCCGCGCTCTGATGTGCTCTCTGTGGCTGATTGGGATGGGGACAGCGGCGTGGAATTTGTATTTGTAGGTGAGTTTGGTATCTATGTTTTCAACGTTTCCATGCTTAAAGAAGAGGAGGTAATACGCCTAAGGATTGGTGAGTACGGCACTTACGATATCACATTCTATGGACGCCGATTGCTACGTAACTTTGATGAGATATTTGCGGTTCAAAAGTTCGAAAATGATACTGTTAGAGTGTTTGTCCTTGCGAATATAGAGATCTATAAGATTCCCAAAGTCTCCGTGAATATCAGTAGTATCTGGATCCAAGGGTCATATAGTGAGGTTGAAGTCACTATATATGACCGAGAAAACAGACCAGTAGAAGACGCCAGTGTTTACATTGTTATTGGAAACATAAAGTATGACTTGGAGCCTAAGAAAGAGGGAGTATTCTCAACGAGCATCGATACGAAGAGCCTGCCTCTAGGGAAGTATTCTGCACTGATCGTTGTTGATAGTCAATACTATGAGGATAAGGAGATTGCCAAAAATGTTGTAGTTACTGGGTACCTGAGGATTCTTTCTTCGGTCACTGCTGTCACCATAACACAGCTTGAAAGCAAGAATGTATCCTTCTTCGTTACGGATGAGTACTATCATGTAACCAACTGCACCTTTAGGGCTTCAATAGACAATATTAACCTCACAGTACGCTACGTTAAGCCTAGCTACATAGTTAATATCACCGGCGAATTGCCTGCGGGAAGACACAACCTCACATTGTACGCGGAGAACCCCTATGTGTTGGAACCAGCAGTCCTATATATACCCGTTGATATTATTGGTCTAGCACGATGGAGCATATATGGGGATGGGATCGTAGAACCGATCGTTCAAGGAAGAACCGCAAAAGTATTCCTAAACCTTACTGATATCTTCTCAACCCCAATAGCAGAAGCTCACGTAGAGCTCATTATTAGTGGTGCCGTATTTATTTTCTCTCACAACAAATCTAAAGCAGGCATGTACTCCGCTATGATACCCACAGACATTCTCAGTTCTGGCGTCCACGAGTACGACCTGATAATAATGCACAGATACCTCACCACGGTCAGAACGAACGGTACGTTCACGGTTATTGGTGTGCCGAAGGTAAGTATTAGCCTTTCAAGCGAAAGACCAACTCAGTATGAATATCTGAATGTTACTACGGTTATAACCGATATCCTTGGTTATCCCATCAAGGAGCTGACTGTCGTAGCCAAGTTGGGAGACAAAACAATACGCATGGAGAAGATAGACCCCATTACATATACAGCGAGGATATTCCTAGATTACAGGCATGGGGAATACAACCTCACCATTAGTGTTTCTGGTCCTTACTGCGTTAACTATACTGAATATGAGAAAATCGAAATCCTAGCAAGACTGCCCACTATAAGAATAACTAAGGATCTCCTCCCAGCTATAATAGCTACTGTTGTTCTGGTGTCTGTTGCCCTATCTGTACTATATATTAAGTACTCCTCAACAACAATAAACTTTTCTGAGTCTTGGCCCAGGGTGGTGAGGCTTCTCGAACTGTACTATGTTGCGTCTCTCATAGCCTTTATCTCGCTTGGTTCGTATATGATGCTTATATCCGCTCAGAACCCTGAATTAGCACTTTTATTAAGTGCAGTAAGCTTCCTGCTACTGATACTAATGAGTATGATGTGGGTTCTTAGGGACTCATATCTGATTATTGCTAAGGGCAAAGCGAGATTAGCATATTTGGCGGTTAGCATCCTGCACATGGCTCTGATAGCTTTTCTAATATACCAGATAATCGAAATAGGCTCTAGCATCGAATGGTTCCAAGCATATGTGCTCGAACGCACGCGGGATATCTATGGATTCAAAATACCTGAGTTCGCTGTAGCTGTCTTATCAGCATTCATAGGTAGCTATGCTCTACTCGCACCGTTTACCTATAGGAAATCTATAAAGATGCGCAACAGAATAGAAAAGCTTATTGCGGCTAGCGTTGACCCAAGTATTATTAGCAGTGAGATTAATTCGTCACAAAGAGAGATAGCAAACGAGGTGAGAAACAAGACACTAGTATTCATAGGTCTTATGGGAACATCCTTAGCATCATACCTATCAATCATCATAAAGTATGTCGACATAATACTAATCGTAGGCCTACCTATAATAGCTATAATAGCTTTGGCACTCATCGTCCCATGGGTCATACGGATAGTACTAAGAAAGAAACACGAATAGCATTATTTTCTTATATTTTTATCTGCGTTTCTTTGCGGTGTGAACTGCCTAAAGATAGTTGGACTCACCGTATTCATTGGTTGTCTCAAAACTATTGTGAGTAGGATAATTCTTGTAGGAGCTTTACGAAGATCTCTGCATTTCTAAGTGCGTCGTCAAGGGCGTTGTGGGAGTGTAATGCTGGTACCCTAAACTTTGTGGGGAGGTTGTATAGGTTTGTTCTGAGGTTTCTCATCAGCCCTCGTGCTAGATCCTTTATGCTCATCGGGTTATGATGGAGTATTTCTCCAGCATCATACCCGTAGAGCTCGAGGTATAGGCGTATCCATCCAACATCGAACTCTGGGTTGTCCGAGGCCAGAAGAACCTTTTTCTTTGTTACTGATTTTATGTCTAATAGGAACTCTACGAATTTCTCGATGGCCTCTTTTGGTTTCTCTCCGTTTTCACTGTAGTATTTGAGGGTTTTTCCGCTTGTATACTCCATAGACTCAGAGTCGTAGTACTCTGTCAGTGGTTTGAGCATCACATAAAACGTTCTGCAGATTGTTGGTATTGTTCCCAACACAACTTCGACGGCTCCTATCTCAAGTAGATTGTGATATGGGACTAAACCTCTAAATGTTCTTAGCGGCCCGGAGGTCTCTGTGTCTACGACGACAATTATCTTTGGTTTCTTCAAAAATACCACCCTCTCAAAGTTTTAGGTAATGGTATCTTAATTTTAAAACCTTAAAAAACAAGGATATGAAGGAAGGGGTATGCTGTGTTGGTGGGTCTGGGTGTCAGATATCTTTACCTTGTTGTTGTTTGTATTCACAATAGCAATAATGCTCATTTTCGCGAGAAAAAACTTGTGGCTAGCCGTCTTCGTGGCGGGCTCCCTACTTGCAACATCAGCGAATGGTATAGGCACCATTGCGCTTGCCTTGAGCAAGGCATTATCAATAGGGAATATTCTTGTCTCCTTAGCTCTGCTACAGATACCTGTGATGGGAAAGCTTCTGGAAAGACCGCTGACTACTAGTATAAGTCGCTATGATAGGCGGATCGGAGGGGCTCTGGGTCCAGCTATGTTTGGTCTTCTGTCTATACCTGGGGGCGCCGTTCTTTCGTGTCCTCTTGTGGAGAGTATTATTGGGGAGGATAGATCCGCTGAGGAGAAAGTTGCTCTCAACATATGGTTTAGGCATATACTGTTCCTTGTTTATCCGCTATCAACATCATTGATAGTTGCTGTTATGCTTTCACAGCTAAACATTGTTGGTGCTATGATATATATGTCCCCGCTTCTCATCGTCGGCTTAGTTATAGGCTATCTATACTATCTGAGGGGATTAAGGGGAAAAGGAAGTAGTGGTGAGAAACTGCATATAGGGGCTCTAATAATAGTTATCCTAGCACCTACTATACAGATAGTCCTCGATATGCTGGGAGTTGGAATGGAAGTAGGAGCTTTTATAGGTGTGACTATCGCGATGATACTAACAATGATATACACTAGTGTTGGGCCTAGGGAGGTAGCTCTCATAGCTAAGAGAGCGAAGGTCTGGAGCTTCGCGCTGATATATATCTCAATAATGTTCTATGGCTATGTATTTGCTCAAACGCCTATCTCAGGAATAATATCCAGCTTTAATCCGCCAAGGCTTCTACTTGCTGTTATCCTACCATTCCTAATAGGCTTCGCTGTAGGAAGGATACAGCTCACATTGACAATAATGATACCACTATATATAGGGCTTTTTGGAGCGATGAGCTATTCAGTTCTCGCAACAATGTACACGTCAACGCTCGCAGGATACCTAATGAGCCCAGCGCACCCATGCTTAGTGCTTACCGTAGAATACTTCAAAGCAGACCTATACAGTTCGATAAAGAAAATCCTTGTCCCCTCTGTGATATTAACTCTGATATCCACCACGTATTTGCTACTGTAGATCATACCAACAAATCTTCCCCGTCTATTCGGATTCATAGACATATAGCTGGGAGAAAAAATCCAAATCTCCTCCTAAACAAAGCACAGCTGGAGGAACCTGCAAAGGATTAGAAAAAAGATCCGTGAGGGGTTTGGAGACACCAGATGCTAAAAGCTTTGTTTCCTCTGCCTTCTCCTCAACACATATATGATAATAATCGCTGTGATAACTGTGGAAGCCACTATGGCTACTTGCTCTAGCGAAATCAGATAGCCGTGTGGGGCCCTTTTTTCATATAGCTCTAAGACTTTGAGAATAGCGAGGCCAGCAACCTTTATTTGCTTTTCCAATCTTATTGGATTAACCCAATCATACATCTTTGTGCTCGTTGTGTTGTCATATGGTGTGTGGATCCACCCAACGCGTCCCTCCTTGTCTGGCTCCCAAGGCACATATGGATATGAGCCTATCATAACTCCAGAAACAAATACAAAATCCTCTATGTCTACCTGAAGATCCGGCCAGAATTCCTCCACTAGTGATAGAACCTTATTTGGGTACTCAAATGTTGAGTCGTCTGAGTGGATATAAGAACGATAATGTAATTATACTAAGTCCAAGCTCCTCCGCGGCTTCCTTAATCATGTCTGTTGTATAGTAGTATCCATCAAGAAACCTTAGTGGCTACCTTGTTGATGATGCTTCAAGGGTAAAGCTTCCGAGGGTATCCAGATTTATCACCCCAACGACGGATTGATTTACAAAATCCAGATTGTCAGCATAGAATTTGAGTGACCCCACCAAGCCAGCTTCCTCTGCTGTGAAGAATACAAAGTTATGTTTATTGGTGGTGTGTAGTATCCTTCCGATATTGCTCTACTTAGAACCCTTGCGAGTTCTAGACATTCAGCAACTCCCGCAGCATTATCAGCTAGGCCTCCAGTCATAACACTATCGTAGTGCGCGGTTATGAGAATGGTTTTTGAGGTATCTTCTTCCCTTATTGAGGCGATTATGTTCCTAACTTTTCCCGGTCTCTCATCGATGGGTATTTGTACGAAGGCTCTAATAGTGCTGTTTTCTTGCCATGCATCGATGATTTTATCCGCAAGAGATTTGCTAATCCAGAATGCAGGTAGTCTCAGCTCCTTAAGGATATCTCTTCGGCCTCCAGTCGATGAGAAAAACATAGGGAAATTATGGAAGATAGCCCAAGTATACATCACCGCAAGCGGCTTTTCCTTTCGTAGCTTATTCTCGAATTCTAAAAACCAATCACTATTAGATCTTACTTCTCTTAAGACGATTTTTCCAGATACGTTTGTTTTGTCCCAGACCTCCTTAATGTCGTCTGGAAGGGGCCCCTCCATGAATACTTGTGGGAGTGGTAGAACCCCAATTGTTGTGTTTAGGCCTTCAGTAGGAGTACTGAATGTGTAGTGTAGAGGATAGATCCTCTCTACTGTTGTCTCATTTCCAAATGTAGCCTTTATGAATGGCTCCTCCCCTATATCCCAATTGATGAAGTCAAATTCGTGGATTTTGACATCAAAGCCCCATTCTGAAAGCAAGTTTTTTATGTAGAGGAATACTTGGTATTCTCCTCGAGAACCAGCCACTCTGTAGGAGTACCCAGAGATATCCACGTTAAGTGTGATACTACAGATATCCGATGCGTATCCATACGCGCTATTTGGATCCTCATCAATAAAGCTGAAAAACCAGTCATAACTAGAATTCTCACTGTGGACTACCATGGAGAATAGGAATCCAAAAATAATCACTATGAGAATAAACCACACCTTAGCCCTCATCTAGAACACCTTATGAAACATAGACAAATAGAATAGATAATAAATACCATTCACAGGAGCAATAACACCTGGAAATAATTCGTTATCATTCCAAGCTAGACTAAACCTAAGAGAAGAATTCCAAATATGGTTATTTCTCCTGTTGGGAGAAAAAAGAAGATACAATTATACTCCAAAAGCTAAAAGCGTAGACTCAGAGATAACCTGATGTTCAAATCATACATCACAGAATCCAGATCCGCTATTTTTGGTGTTCATATGGACTTCTAAACTTTCTAACTAGCTCGATAATTCTTCTCGCTAGTTTTCTTACATCCTTTAAACCCTCAACATCGCATTTTACCTCGTTCTTCTCAAAGCCAAAAGTTGTTACTCCCCGCATACCAAGGATCATCTCGTGTTTAAGCATGAACGAGATCAAAGCACATATTGCTCCGTAATGTCCATAGCGTCTACCAACAACAACTATTCCCCCGATCTTGTCCTTTAGTTTACCACGTATACACCAGGTTCTATCTATCAATGCCTTGAGCTGAGAAGGAATGTTATTAAAATACACGGGAGAAACGATTATTATTGCGTCTGCCTGTAGCAATAATGGATAGATTTTCCGCATATCATCTTTAATGATGCACTCTTTCTTTCTCACACATAATCTGCACGAAGTACACGGTTTTATGTCGTATTCATACACACGAAGAATCCTCACTTCTTCTCCCAGTCTCTCTATTTCTGATCGCAATACATCGCAGATAAAATCTGTATTGCCACCCCTACGTGGACTTCCAGAAATAATTAATATCATGGTATCACACCTCAATTTTCTGATACATAAAAAAGTTTTTCTAATGTATCTGGTCGGATATCGCAATAAGCTTTATGCTAGGCTAAACGTTTGAATCTCTATGCAATATAGATGTAATCGTCGAGGTCAAACTTAGATTTGGTGTTTGGGGGGAGAAGCAACAGAGAGATCAACAACGGGCAAATAGGTCTTTTCTCATTTTGGTCTTGGACATATGAGACACTCTGGTTCAGTTTGGTTCGGTACTTCTAAGACTAGGTCTGCATTTATTTCTTATCCCGAAAAAATTTTCGGCTATTATAGAGATATCTTTCTATTGATTATTATACGCCAGTTCTTGTCTTTTGCTATTGCTTCTCGTGGGCCTGCTGGATCTAAAAGCACATATCGCGTTGTTATCCTCACTTTGTTCCTTATGCTTATATCGCATAGTTTTTGTAGTAGGAAGCCTAGACGCTGGTTTATGAACGGGCTATCTATTTTTCTCAGGTATTGAATAAGTTTGTTTGTGTTCATTCTGTTTTTTGCTAGGATTATCGCCTTTAGTAAGTCGTTGAATATTATGTGTCGCCCCAGAAAGTATGTTGTATCTACTATTGTTTTTTCTATGTCTGAAATATTTGTGAGAGCTCCTTGGAAGGGGGCTCGTATGAAACCAAAAAAGTATTTCTGTCTGAGAAAAATAAACCTTATTTTCATGGTTAGGATTCGAAGTTGCTTACCGCTAAAATAGCGTCGAGTGGTTATCACTTGGTATTGTCGCAGAGGCGCATCAGAGAGTCTCCAATAATTCATTGCTGTGTATAAACCAAGGTAATAATTACTTCCTACCAAGCACTGGATTATTAATATTCTTTGGTTGCTTGGTATTAATCTTGGGTTTATCATGTATGTTCCGCGCCAAATCTTTTTCACTAATCCTTTTTTCGCCATGTAGTTTAGTCGCTGATAAGTCACTATTGGTGACCATCCATAAAGTTTTCGAAGATCCTCTGAACGGAAAACGAACATTCTTCTGCTTACGAGCTCTATGACAATATCGATCGTGGATTTCTTCTTTTCTACTTTTATTCACCACAATATAGCGAAAACCATATATTAGAGAGAACATCAATCCCAATATTCTCTAATGAACTTAGCAACTCCACGCTTTACTGTATCGAAATCAGCTCGAATATTCCCGGGAATGTACATCTCAGACAAAACATGGAAATCTCGCTCAGAGATTATCTCCTCAACAACAAATAGAGCCTTCCTCAAATCGAAGTTCTGATTGTACTCACGATTATACCTATCAACAACACCACTAATCCGAGACTCTGGTTCAACACCCTTTATCACGTGAAGGAAATATATATCCCAAAGATCCTTAGCCGTATTCCGATCCAGCAGAGCCACTACCTTCTTCTCCAAAATACGCTCCACAGGATAAGTATTAACATTAAACTCAGCGTTTACATACGGCCTCGAAAAAACCCTGCGAGGTACACCAAGCTCTGAGGGTGCCGCCAAATCAATGTCAATTCTCGTTAATTCGTCAATATCAAAAACACGATAACGAACATTAAAGAACAGCCACGAGGAGGTAGTTATTTTCTCAACATCATAAAAATATATGCTGCCCAAAACACTATTAACTAAGCTTCTCAACTTCTCTTCAAATGCTTTTTCGAAACCCTCATTAACATTGGAGACCACATCAAAATCAAGATCGACAGAAAACCTAGCATCAGGAAAATACACCTTCTTTATCGCAGTTCCGCCTTTAAAGACCATCCGATCCAAAAGCCCATTCTCAACGAGGAAATAAAGCACAACAGTAACAACATAATCCTGAACAACAGCAACAACATCAACACCCCCATCCAAAGCCATATCCTCCAAGGAATCAAAATCCAGAACAGACACGGCACTCAAGATACTCACCAAATGTTCATTACAATATAAGAAATAATCTATATAAATCAGAACAAAAATATAAGAAACTGGCGCTAAATACATATTTTATAGTTAAGTTGGTTTTTGTTTCATTAGGTATGAGTATTGATGATGTATCGTGGAGATTGCAATTACGGAGCTCCTATTAATGGTGCTTAAGGACTTAGCTAGAAGTGCGGGTAAGGATGTTGATACTTATCTAGCAGAGCTCTTAAGCGGAAGATCAGTCCAGAGGAAAGAATGAGGATATATCTAGCTCTGTATGCTAAGTTTATTAGAGAGGCGAGAGAGCTAGAAAGAAAAAAGCATTATAATCCATAATATGACATTATATATTGTGGAAGCTATACAGAATATCTTTAGTATGGACGAGTGGTGTCTGGTTTGGGTGTTTTTAAGGTAAGGTTTTGGATTGGGGGCTTGGATCGGAGAAATATGGTTAAGTTAGAAGGGTATGTGGATACTGGGGCTACATACTCTATTGTCCCAGGGGAAATATTGGATAGTGCTGGTGTGAGGAGAACGAGAAGGCTTGCTGTTAAGGGGATTTGCTGTATGAAGACTGTTGATGTTGGGGATGCCCTCTTTAGGGTGGAGGTTGATGATGAGGTCGTAGAGGGAGTATCATCCGTTGTCTTTGGGGATGACCCAAACTTAATTCTTTTAGGTTCCCACACACTTGGGGCTCTAGGATTAGAGGCAGATCCAGTTAATAAGAAGCTGAAAAAGGCGTCCTACATAGCAATGTACTAATACTTGAAAACCCATTAGGTTCTTCTAGCTCAACATGACTTACGCATAATAAAAGAACAGAATTTAATCTGCTTCTACGAGAGGGAATCGAATCTCCAAAATTTGGGGTCCCCCACAACGAGTTCAGGTTATGCTAAAAAATGAAGAAAAATAGTGTGCATCCAAAAACAACATCGGTAGTACACCCTCCCAATTTTTATCCGAAGCGAGCTCCGCTAAGCTTTGCTAACCTGGAATTATTTCTATGAAATTTTTAATTAGATTTGATTTTAAACAGTAAAAAAGGTTTGTTGTTATGTGTTAGGATTCTGTTTTCTGGGCATAGACCGCAGGGGGTGCATTCATTGATTGAGGAAGCGCGCTACAAGCGGTATATAGACAAGCTATCTCTAGCGATCGGGCGCATAGACCTGATTGATAAGTGGATTGAAGAAAAACCAATACGTGATTTGATTCATGATGAGAAAACAAAACTTGCGATATATAAGGCTTTCCAGGAGGTTGTTGAAGCTCTAATGGACATTATTGCGATGATCTGTAGAGACATAGATGTGGGGCCTAAGGACGACTACACAAATATCGAGGTTTTGGTTTCCGAGGAGATAATCCAGCCTGGTCATGCAAGAATTATAAGAGAAGCAAATGGCTTAAGAAACAAACTGATTCACTGGTACAATAGAATTGACGACGAGATAGCTCTCAGATCCATTCGTCGCTTAAGGACACCTCTTAGAGATATTCTCAAGGTGATTATTGGATGGCTAAAAAAACAATTGAGGAAATAAAGAAAGAACTGAACTGGCTTAGAAACATTGAGACAATACACTCAGTACTCATTTTTGGGTCATACCTCCGAGATAAAAATCCACGTGACATAGATATATGTTTAGTAACACTGGGAAAAAACCTAGATCTAGAAACCTACGGAGAGATTACAATGAGAACGCCCAGATACTACGATGTTACGGTTTTCGAGGAACTACCCCTCTACATGAAAATCTGCGTGATAGAGAACAACATCATATTATTCTCCAGAGACAAACACGAGCTCTACGAGTATTTCTATAGATACCGCAAAATATGGAGAGACCAAAGATACAGGAACAGAATGACGAAACATGACATCACGAAAGCACTAGAAAACTTAGCCATGAAAATTTCAAGGACAACCTAAAACTACCCACATTGAAATTAAATACTGCTCGCATCCTTCTCTATGTCCTCTGTCAGGTCTGCCCATGATTCTGATCTCAGCCCTATTACCGCCTGTATTCTTTTTGGTTCTCCCCCCGCGGATACTGCGGATATGTTTGCCTCTCCTATGTATGGCGTCTTTGTGCTCCATGTCCCGCTCATCACCGCTGACGCCACGTAGTTGTTTGCCCATATTTTCTCTAACATAAAGGTATCTCTTTTTCATTATTTCTATCGTATATTATGATAAACTTTTAAATGTGCAATTTATACTATAATGTTATTGAATATGTGATATTGTGATATAAAATGTGGGAACGCAGTGTGGCTGGGAGGGTTATGCGTTATCTGTGGTCGATGGGGACAAGGTTTGTGGATAGTAGCATGCTTAGGGAGGTCGCGGATAGGTATGGTGCCGACTACCATTCTCTGATTAGATATCTGCTTTCACGTGGGTATTTGGTGAGAGTTTTTAGAGGGTTTTTCTATGTTAAGAGCCCTGAGGAGCTTGTCCTCAGAAGGATGAATCTTAGTCCGATGGAGCTCGTTGCGGAGGCGCTGAGCTTCCTTGGCGTTAGGAATTGGTATTTTGGTCTCTACACAGCACTGTATCTTGGTGGCGTGACGCACGAGTTCTACCCAGTAATATACATCATAAGTGATAGGATTTATAGGCACAAGATAATAAGCATAGCGGGGGGGAGGTTCAGGTTTATTAAGGTTAAGCCCAGTCTTTTCTTCGGTATAGTTAAGCGTGATTCCATAAGGTATTCGGATCTGGAGAAGACACTGCTGGATTTCATCTATCTGTGGCGGTACGAGGGGCTTAACCCCAACGAGATCATTGCTGGTATTATCCGGTATTGGAGAGGGGTCTCATGGGGGAAGATTTCTTCGTATCTAGAGAGGTACCCAAGCTCTGTTCGTCGGATCGTGATGAGGATAAGGAATGAGTTCGTATGAGGGGCTAATTAGGGAGTTGGCTAGGATTCTAAATGTTGATGTTAGGTTCCTTGAGAAGGACTTCCTGATGCACAACATACTTATCAAGCTTACGGAGGCAGGGTTTTAGAGGGATTTCCTATTTAAGGGCGGGTCATGCCTAATAAAATGCTATCTGGGATACTACCGGTTCTCGGTCGACCTCGACTTTACCTATGCGGAGGGGGAAAGATTCTTGGAGCTCCCCCAAAAGAAGGTTAGACGGGAACTCTCTGAGAAAATCAACGAAATCTGCGGCGTTTTCCTGCGGATATCAAAGTCGCTGGGACTCAGCTTCGCGTGCGACAAAGGAGATAGACGCTACATAGAGATAGGAGGAAACAACAGGTTCCTCACCATGAAGCTGTGGCATAGAACACTAGCTGGGCTTGAGGACTTCATAAAGATACAGATAAACTTTGCTGAGAAAATACTGTTCGACCCTAATAGGGTCACAGCGTCCTCTATCTGCCCACAAGACAAACGCCTATCGATCTATGGGACCCACTACCAAAACTACACAAGGAAGATCCAAGTAAGAGCATATCATCCATACGAAATACTATGCGAGAAGATCAGATCCATACTGACAAGAAAGGGAGTGAAATATCAAGATTTCATCGACGTTTATATGATAGCTAAGAACTATCAGATAGAGCCCCAGAACCTAAGAAAGCAAATCATCGAAAAAACCAAACCGATGCTGAAACTATACCAAAAATACCGCAGAAACATAGCCACAAACGCAAAGCTCCTACCAGACATAAGGCCAAAAACAATAGCGATGCTCGCCGAGGAAGCCCTCCTAACGAACATAGACACAGACAAATTCGAAGCATACGTAGCGAACCTGAAGAAGTTCCTATTAGACCTAATACATGAGCTCACAGCAACAGAATAGCATCACCACTAAACAACCGTTCCATAGTCAAAAACCATGAGTTACCCCAAGCCCCACAAATCACACCGCAAACACCAACAGACAACAAATAATCATCCCCTAGCCGCCCAAACAATACGAATACCCCACCAATAACACATACTCCACCTACAGCAAATAACAGTCAAAGCAATGAACAATAGGAACAAAACTAGGGACACAGACAAGCAGTCTCAATAAAAAGCAGACAATAAAAAAACAAAAACCTTCTAGGCCAACCACTAGTCCCCCTCCACATTAGACCCAGCGACGCCATATTCTCTCCCAAGCACCCAGACAAGAACAACACAGAAGACAAGGTACATCGCCGCGTAGACAAGCATAAATGCGGTGACCAGCGAGAGCAAAGCGGCTAGAACAGAGAGAATAAATGCGGACGCAACAGCAGAGTAGGACTTCCCATGCACATAGTACTGCCGCGCTATTAGTGGCAGGAGTGCGAGTGGCCAGAAGAAGGCCTGGAGAACATAGAAGAAGTCCAGGAGACCTATGGCTACCGAGACCAGCGGAACCGCCCACGAAACATAGAGGATGACTAGCACGGCGAACAGCGTAGACGCTGAGGAGTACACGAGGATAAGATGAGTTCTTATGCGATACGCTACCCCCACGGCCACAAGCATGAAGAAGAGCCCAGCCACGAAGAGGACTACGGATGGCAGGGGCATGAGGAGGTATGCCAGCACGCAGGAAAAAAATATGAGGGCTGAGTGGAGTATCATTGGGAGCCTCAACTCCCCCTCACCCCGTACCTCCTGCTGAGCGCCGCCACCACAGCTATGAGTAGCAGTGGGAGGAGAAGAAGTGCGAAGAGCGTCCACGGCCCCACCGTGTACGCGAAGACCATGACTGTGAACTCCGCCCCATCGACAAGGATCCTCATAAGCCCAAACTGCCACAGCTCGTAGCACCTAAGTACGAATATCCCTGCGGCCTCCGCGTCCTGGCTGATGGTTACGTTGAGCTCGTCGATCCTAACCATGTGTCCAGAGGGAGCTACGATAAGTGTGAAGCACCTCTGGAGCTTCCCCTCCTCCGTCCTTATCCACGGTATGTGAGGCCTGCCCATAAGCGTGTAGTAGTGGGACACCACGCCCTCTGGCTCCACTTTCCCCTCGATGTTTATTGTGGTGATTTTCGGCTTCTCCAGTATGGTCGCGGTGTGGCTTCTCATACCTGCTTCATACCCATCCGTATCCTCGCCCATCACCTCTACGTGCTCGGTTTTTTCAGTTTTATTCACTATTATCCACACTGTCGCCTCCGACACTACCCCGTCTCGGAAAACCGCTCTCACTGTTATGCTGTGGACTCCGTCTGTGAGGTTGACCAATGTGTAGTTCCCCTCCACCGACGTTGTTTTGATCTCCGCTACCTGCTCCCCGTCGAGCAGTACCTGGTACTTCTCGGGGCTCCTATATGTCCTCCAAACCACGGTCACGTTGTCCTCACGGATAAATGTCAGGTTCTTCGGCTCCAATATCCTCAGCACTGAGTGAACGTAGTCCGTGACGTTCCATATCTCCCAGTACGCATTCCCATAGTAATCGACGGCGACGACAACCAAGTAGTAGCAGCAATTCGTATATATCTCCACCCCAGCAAAGTCGGCATAGCCCCTCATCTCCTCATATGGCTCATCCAACCTACCATCCACAGGATTAACCCCCGTGTGCGTTGCTTGTGTTATGTCCACAAGCCCGCTGTCGTCGGATGTGCCCTGCTTCCCGTCGATGTTTCTGAGCGGGATATCCACCTTGTAGTCCAGCCCGCTGGTCAGATCGTGCACCCAAATCGATGCACACGGTGCTATTCTCTCATTATTACTGATATTTGTTCTGAGCAGAAGGACCTCTGTGTCCAGTATCTGCGAGTCCCCTCTCCCCCTATCCGACACGGTGTAGCTGAAGTATAGTTTTTCGTTTCTCAGTGCGATGTTCGTGTCTGGGTCGAAAACTATTCTTGGTGGTTTCAAGTCGACCTCTCCCTTGAGCTCCTCGGCGCACCAGAACGCATAGTTGCGCGTGTAGTTGAGGACCATTGCCAGACCGAGGATCAGCAGCGCCGCTATCAGAATCCCATACACAGCTTCTTTTTCCTCTTTCAGCATGATGAACCCCACAGGAAAAACAGTATCGTAAATCCCAAAGAATCTGAAGAAGTATATCCATATGCTACCCTTAGACAGATGGCTAGATAGGAAGGATGCTATGCCGACAGCCCATAGGGCCAACTCCCCCTTATCCTTTAGAAATACTAGAGCAGGAACAAAAAAAGCGGCATACGCCATTGCGGCCCACATAGCAAAGTCAATGACCTCTCTGAGCCTAACCAGAGCACCATACATTTCACCGTCGTAAAGGAACTCTATTTTGGATACCAAATAGTTGCGTAGGTCGGCAAAAACAAGGCCAAAAGAAACAGCATAAGCAACGATGCCAGCTACCGATAAGAGGGGATGAATATTAGCGGCGACGAGAAAAGCCCCTAAAGCCCCAGCAGCAATGGCTGCGAATATCTTAAGCTCTAAAGTATCGATTACTGACGGCTTCATGGCCTCCGTCAACACATAAAGACCAGACTCTGGTCCTCTAAGCCTCCATGAACCACTACTGACAAATCTTGAGCCCCCATCAGCGGGATTCTTGACATCCACCAGGTCGGTATGCAAAGAGATAAACTCCGCAGAACCAATGGTCATGCATACATCGCCGAAAATAAGTACTACCTTATTGCTCACAGTTAGCGACATATTCACCATGTCTACCCACAGAACGGTGTCGAGAACGCCAATATATTTTTTAAGAACTGCGACAACGGCATCGATCACAATGTCCGCCCCATCGGTTAGGAGGCGTACCCTCGCATGGAATTCGTAGTCATTTAGTAGTGACACATCAAATCGCTCAGACTTATAATCTAGAGCCGCACCGACAATCCATTTAATTAATCTGAGCACAGACTTATGGAATATAGCTCCACACCAAGAAATCCAATACAGTACATGCTTAAGAGCACCCACCACGATATCAGTAGCATTATTTAGCATCCCTACGAGCCGCTGTCCGAATTCTCTGAGCATTAGCGATCCGTCGGAGAAGAGC
>Ga0190312_1000254_pt1 | contig 19112 bp, 19 predicted proteins | sample 487007910_MG_FD_165046 | JGI IMG/M metagenome (GOLD analysis project Ga0190312, IMG submission 165046) | Hydrothermal vent sediment bacterial communities from Southern Trench, Guaymas Basin, Mexico - 4870-07-9-10_MG | ecosystem: Environmental > Aquatic > Marine > Hydrothermal vents > Sediment ... | reverse complement strand
CTATTATAGTTTATAAAGTGTATAGTTTACCTATAACTAAACTAACAATACCCTTGTGTATAGAATGTGTATAGACATTATAGACTAGTTCATTATAGCTCTAAGTATTTTCCTCTCACTCCTTAATGCTAACAAATACTATTACACAATACTATACAATCAAGTATTTTCAGAGATCCAGCAATATTCTATCTTAAACAACTTAACTAGTTCTAAACAATCCATAGCTAATATAAGGAATACGTTCTAGAAATACATGGGGAAACCAGGTTGACACACTATACTATGGTTTAAAATAGAGATCTTAGGTACTCTTATAAGTGTTTCAGTATTATCTCTGAAAGCTTCTTAGTATATGCTATTTAGTAATGTGTATAGTTTTTTAGAAACTTATAGCAGTACTAGATAGACTAGTGGTGTAGAGTGTATGGGTTTACAGTTACTTACACCTATTGATATAATTGTTGACTCACGTGAACATAGTAAGCATCCAGAGTTTGAACACGAGTTTAAGAGACGTGGTTTAAAAGTTGCTATACAAGTTCTTAAAGCTGGTGATTTCCTACTACTTGCACCTAATGACAGGAAGCCATTACTTGTTGAAAGGAAGACTGTAAGTGACTTCCTTAACAGTATTCGTGACAACCGTGTATGGGAACAGACAAAGTTGTTGAGAGAAGCAGCTGATTCTGATGGCTATCAGCCTTTCATTGTTCTTGAGGGATGGCTTGGCGTTGTTGAGAAGTATAGGGGTTGGAGGATTCAGAGTGTGCTACGGGTTATCGACACTATTCTGTTAGATTATAACGTACCAGTTATAAATACTCCTAATAAGAAGGCTACTATAGAATGGCTTATTGCTAAAGCTAAGAGTCTTGGTAGGACAAGTGAGAAACGTGTTTATAGATTGAGAGTTGAGAAGAAGCCTCTAAGTCTACACAAACGGATACTCTATGTAGCTGAAGGACTTGTAGGGCCTACTCTAGCTCGTAAGTTATTAGAGCATTTTAAGACCTTGAAAGCTATAGCTAACGCTAGTATACTTGACCTTATGCGTGTTGAAGGTATTGGTGAGAAACGTGCTACAGAGATCTATGCTATATTCAATACTCCATGGCATGGTTCTAAGTAGTTGGTGGTTTAACTCTCAGTATCCTTAGCAACAGATTTGTTTCAACATCTCTATGTCTTAGATAGTGTTCTCTAAGCCTTTTATTCAACTTGGCTAATAGAACATATACATAAACACCTAGTGTTACAATAGATAGTATTATAGACGTAATGTTTAAAGGCTCTATAACAAGTTCTTCAAATCCTTCTAAACGAGAGTCTAGAGCTTTCATAATATTATCTAGAAACTTTGTTTCAATAACTAAGTGTTCGTAAAGTGTTTTTCTGAGAACTAGTGTGTTAAAGCATATAACTATAGTATATATGGTAAACGATACTACAGCCAATAATATATCTAGACTAGCCATTAAGAGAGCTAGAGTTAATTGCGGGATAATCCAGTAGTAGCTCATTTTCCTAACACTTACTGATAAAGCATCTATATCTTTTACAACATTTTCAACTCTATTACCAAACAGTGTATCCAGTAGATCTCTTGTTGTCCTAAATAATAGAGATATTCTCTCAACATGCTTGTTCCAAGAATATATAGTAGATATATAGATAAATGATACAGTTAAACCAAGCAGTAAAGCTATAGACTGTACTACTACATAGTGATCCCCACTTATAAAGCCTAGAACACGTAGTATTATAGACAATATGTATAGAAGGGCTAGTAGTGGAGCTAGGAATAGTATTTTAAATGTAAAAGTATACTCGATCTCGTCAGATGCTTGATAGTGTCTTGAAAGCTCTCTAATAAGGATCTCGTATCTCTTAAACTCCATACTCATCCATCTCAATAATAGTTAGTTAAGACTTTAAGTATATATAGCAACCTATACCATAACTATGGATTAGCAAGTATAAGAACCTAAGGTGTCTTTATGAAAGAGGTTTTAGTAAGCATTAGTGATGAAGCTTATGGTAAGTTAGAAGAATTTACTAGTAAACATGGTGTTGAACTAGATAGGTTTCTATCAAGAATTGTTAACGACTTCATACTATATGATCTTGATGAAGTAGCTGACTATATTAATAGACATGATTATGGAGAACTACCAGTTCTAGAGAAGCTTGTCACAGGTTTTCTAGACATGCTAGAACTTGGTATAATAACACACTCTAATCTAGAACAGTATATTCTAGATGCTCTAGAGACAAACAAGTACTGGCTTGAAGACTACGGAATAGACCTTGATGGATACACCATGTGGTTTCTATTTACAGGTTCTGGACTGGTTGAGGAGTTTATTATAGATGTTGATACTAGTAGTGTAAGTATTGTATGTATACATAGTATTGAGGATCTTGTTTCAGAGAAGCCTAGTATTGTAGAGGAGATAGGTAGAGTATTAGATGAAATAAGTATAGTAGAAGGTGTTAGTGTAGTTCTTGAAGAAGATGAGATAAAGCTTATTGCTAGAGCATCGTCTTTAAGTGAGTTGCCTAAGATGAGGGTTTTTGAGGAAATTGTTAAGAGTATATTTGACAAACTAGGTGTTGAGAGAGAATAATTTCCTAAGATCTCTTACTAAGGATTATAGATAGTACTGCTATTAATAACATTAAACCTATTAACACATATACACTAGTGTCAATATTGCTTATACCACTAGTATTTGAAGCATTACTTTTCTCTAAGCTACTATACGTTTCCGTAATACTAGAGCTAAATGAGGTAGAAGGCATGCTTCTACTTGTCTGAGACTCTGTTTTAGTAGAGGTTTTAGAGATGTATGTATTTAATGTATTACTTGTTTTAGTTATTGTAACAGTTGTTTTAGGAGTACTTGATAATGTGGTTTGAGGCACTGTTGCTTCAGTACTACTTAGCTTTGTTGTAGTTATGTATCCTCCACGTTTATCAATTATTACAGCTAGCTCGTTATAGCCTACAGTATTTGAGACATATACCTCTCCTCTAGAAGTGTATATAGTTGTATTATAGCCTAGTTTATGATAGGTTTTGATAATAAACTCTACATGATCCCCTAGATCTACTGCTGTTATATTGTTTAAACCCTTATGTAAGTGTGTTAGTACGGTATATTCTACACCATCTATAGTTATACTTGTCCTAAACGGTATATACATTAAGTTGTTTCCATAAACATCCTCTACGTTATTTACAGTAACAATTACTGATACTCTACCACCACTACTACTTCTCTCAATATCATAACTAAATGTTTCAGCATCAATAGGTAAGACCTTGTACACACCACTAGGTTTTAAATAGACTACTACAAAATGGAAGGGCTTACTATGACACTTTGGAGCACCTCCACCGCCAGTGATAATGTACATTGTACCACCATAGCTTCCATCATAATAGCAGTGCTTATGCCCCTGTAACACAATCTTAGGTCTATACTGGTTTAGTAGTGGTATTAACTCATCCTGTACTTCTCTTATAGCTTTACTAGCTTCTCTTATAGGTTTAACTGGTTCATGAAAGACAACTATAAGGTTTCTACTTGTATTAAATGCTTGGTTTACAAGCCAGTTCTCTACAGAACTCCATTTCTCATCAACTGGATAGCCTGCTCTAAGGTTTATGAAGACTATTCTCCAACCAGGTATGTCGTCTTTATAGTACAGGTCTGGTGCTACATGCTGTCTCCAATACATAACTCCTTCATAGTTGCGGCTAGTCTCTGTAGGCTCGTTATTCCATTCATGGTTACCTGCAACAACCCATACATTAGGTAGGTCTTCTACAGTCTCTATGAAGTGCTGTATTTGGTCAATATAGCCGTTCCACACATGGTCCCCTACACCTATTACAGCAAAGGGGTTTATGAAATCCATTTCATCAACAATTCTATAGAATATAGGGTTATACTCTACTTCACCAGACTCGTCTGGACGGTTGTCTCCAAAAACTGTTATAAAGTACCATGGAAGGTTTTGTGGTATACTCTCTTTAGTACCAATCCCTACATCTTCATACCCACCTATAGCGTCTAGTGGAGTAACTGCTATAATAATCAATAGTATTACTAGTGATGAAGCTAGTCTATGCATAATCCTATCAACCCTTTTCCTGTAGGGATTTTAATAAATTGTCAACCTTATATAAATACCTTGAGGTCTTAACTGCTTTAGACATAATTTCTCTAACAACACCCTTGTATACTACATAGTGTCTTCTCTTAACCCTATCTTCAATACCCATGAACTTGAATACTTCTTCAATAACCCAGTGTAGTTGTGTACAGTGGAGGCTTCCATCAACTGTTAGTACTGCTACTTCACTATAGTCTCCACGTGCTAGTATTCCAGCTAGTTTAAAACCAGCCATGTTAGGGTGTTCTGCTTCTAGACAGACAGATAATGGCTTATATCCTTTCTTTATAAAATCCTCTAGTATTCCTGGATGTTCTAACTCAATACACCTACCGATTACCAGTAGTTTACTGGTTTCTCTAAAGATTTTTGAACGAGCATTAACGTCTAGTAGTCTAGGAATCCTATACACCATACAATACACCTACTCTAAATGATGAATGCTAAGACTAAAATAATTGCTCTAAAGCCTATAAACATCACATTAATATAGTCTTGTGTATAGATTATTCTCTATAGGTGTTCTAGGCTATGAGTAGGGAGAGGGGGGCTAGTAGGATTAATAGGAATGTAGCTGTGGTATTGGTATTTATAGCTGTAGCTGTAATATCAATAATATTCATACTACTAACGCCGCCATTAGGTGAAGAAGCTGGTGAAGCATACTATTTAGCTATAGATGATGTACGTTTAGCAGTTGTTGGTAGTGAAGATGATTATGAAGTAAGACTCTATATTAGGCTGAGAAGTACTGTTGGAGACGTAATTAATGTTACAAATATTATTGTTGACAAGTATGTTGTAAAGGATTTCAAACCATTTAATGTAACAGCCTTGGGTGTTGAGAAATACTTTGTAGTTAAGAAAGTACGTTCTCCATCAAATAAGTGGGGTATTGGTAGTGACCACGTTGTCACTATAAAGTATGTCTATAAGGGTAAGAGTTATACAACAAGTATATCTGTTAAACTACTTGCTTCCTAGAAGCTTCTTTATCTTATTTATAAACTTGTCTTTATCAACAATATACCTCTCGTGAACCCCCTCTCCAATAACGATGTCCTTCCATAAAGCCCTTACTTTAAAAACTAGCTTTCTACCATGGACCTCCATAAGCTCTGATTCAACAGTTATTTTAGCACCTATAGGAGCTGGTGCTTTATGTTCAATACAGACCTTGGTACCAACAGTAGTGTGTTTATCTAGTAGATACTTCTGTACACACTTCCAAGCAGTAGCTTCCATAAACAGTATCATTGATGGCGTTGATAATACGTCTAAGTCTTTGCCAAGAACCCTTGCTCCATGTTCTCTCTTAACGATATACTCTTCTCTACATACTACTCCAGTAGGTATGTTATAGTCCATGTTTTTCCACCAATAACTGTTCCAGTGATTTCTCTGTCTTAGTATCAAATAAAATTGTTTTCTCACTATAGGGGCAGACACAAACCTTCTCTCCAACATTAAATACTTGTCCTCTAGGTGTTAATGCTTTAACCATGTGTTCACCAATAGCTATTGTGACAATATATTCTCTACCAAGTGGTTCAACCGCATAGACTTCTCCATGGAGACAGAAATCTCTAGGACTACACTGCTTCTCAATAACTATGTCCTCAGGCCTAAAACCAATAACTACTCTATCAATCTCTAGTTTAGACAGTATGTTAGTGTATTGTTTTGGAACAGATACTTTATCCATATTAATAACTAGGTAGACACCCTCTCTACCACGCTCAATAGATGCTTCAATAAAATTCATTGGAGGATTACCTAGGAAGCCTCCAACAAATCTACAGCTAGGCTTACCATAAACCTCTTCTGGAGAACCTACCTGCAACACTCTACCTTCATTAATAACAGCTATACGGTCAGCCATTGCAAGAGCTTCAGCCTGGTCATGTGTTACATAGACTGTTGTTATACCAAGGCTTTTCTGCAACCTCTTAAGCTCTGTACGCACACTAACTCTCAACAAAGCATCAAGATTGCTTAAAGGCTCATCAAGTAGTAGTACAAGAGGCTCCTTAACTAGTGCACGAGCTATAGCTACACGTTGTTGCTGGCCACCACTAAGCTGCCATGGATAACGATCTAGTAGATGGTTTATACGAAGCATCTTAGCTACTTCAACAACTTTTCTATAAATATTGTCTTCTGATAGTCTCTTGAGACGTAGTGGGAACGCTATATTGTCGTAGACCTTCATGTGTGGGTATAGAGCCCAGTTTTGGAAGACTAGCCCAATATTCCTCTCTTTAGGAGGGAGATCAGTTATATCCTGTTGATCAAAGTATATTCTCCCACTAGTAGGTTTATAGATACCAGCTATAAGGTATAGTATAGTGCTTTTACCACTACCGCTTGGACCTAGTAGTGCGAAGAACTCTGAATCAAGTATGTCTAGAGATATTTTGTCAACAGCTACTACTCTACCAAACCTTTTAGTCACGTTTCTAAGCTTTATACTAACCACTCTATATCACCTTTTAACACCAGCTAGTGTTACTTTTAGTAAGAGCTTTTGTGATGTAACAAAGAACACTATGGTTGGTAGGAGATAGAATGTTGCAACAGCAGCTAGTAGAGGCATATGGGAATACTCTGCCTCTAGATTAGCTTCTATAAAAGTAGCTAGTGTACGTTCTTGTAGGAAAGTACGTACATATATTAGGTCCTGCCATCCAGCTAGAAAACCGAACAACATAATAGCAGCTATACCTGGTTTAACTAGTGGGAGCATAACCTTCCACCAAACCTTTATACGTGATGCTCCATCAACTATAGCAGCCCACTCAATCTCCCATGGAACTAGGTCGAAGAACCCCTTCATAAGCCATATAGCCATGGGTACTTCTAAAGCTGCACGTGCTATTACTACATAGAATAGTGAATAGTATCTTATAAACTCAGGGTTACTAGGCATTGTTACTATGTATATAAGGTATACACCTACAATAAGTACTGAACCCGGGAAAGCGTGGAGTAGGAGTAGGAGTAGGAGGAGTTGTTTACGGTAACGGAAGTTCATACGTGATATAGCGTAGCCAGCTAGTGTGCCTATAAGTGTTGTTACAAATGCTACACCAAGTGCTACAATTAGTGTATTTAATATAATGTTTATTACTGATATACGTACACCACCAGTAATAGCCATCCTACCCTCTAGAAACCTAACCCAGTTTATTAACGTGAACTTGAAAGAGTTTGGGTCAAAGTTTGTAACCATGTGCTTACTAAAACTTGATAATGTGAGTAGAGAGAATCCTATAATCAATGGTGTACTAGCAAGTATGATAGCTAGTAATAACACAGCTTCTATCTTACGACCCCTTACTTCAACATCTTTAAGAGACACTATATATCACCTCTAGGACGAGTAATCATTCTATCAAAACCAAGGATCTTTAGTGTAATCCATCCAAGCACTCCACCAATAACTACTAGTATAACGCCAGCAGCTGCTGCCAAACCCTGATCGAATGTTCCAGTAAAAGCAGCATTATATATGTAGAGAGACCATGTAGTACCATAGTCTCTATGTACAAGATTCCATTTTACAAGTAGGAATATGTGTGCATAAGTTGTTAATAGACTTAGTAGCTGCCATGTAGTCACATACAGTATATGCCATTTCATTAAAGGTATGAGTATTCTACGAGAGATCTGCCAGTTAGTTGCTCCATCAACACGTGCTGCTATAACTAGTTCTTTAGGTATATTGTTTATAGCTGATGTAAAAACTATCATTCCAAAACTTACGCCAACGAGTCCATTAACAAATATTATTATAGACCATGGACCCCATGGTATAATCTTCTGCCCTATATCAATAGGCTTATCTATCAACCCTATAGATAGGAGTATAGAGTTTAATGTACCTATACGGCTTGCGTGGAAGAAGTAATACCATACAAGACTATAGACAGCTATTGGAGCCATTCTTGGAAGTAGCCATAGAGTTCTTATAAAAGCTGAAGCTTTCTCATATACAAAGAATGTTGCTAATGCTAGAAATAATCCTCCAAGAACGTTTATTGTAAGCGTTACTGCTATAAATACTATAGTTGTTAAGAAGACACTTCGTGTACCCGGGTCATGCTGGATCATGTAGAAGAATCTATAGTAGTTATTAAACCCAACTATTTCTCCAAGATACTTACCTATATTCCAGTTTTTAAGTGGTGTAAAGCTTATATAAACTGACAGTATTACAGGGAGTATAAAGAATAAGAAGACGATAATTAGAGCTGGTATTAGAAAGAATAGTGCTTCAAACCTATATAGCTTGTGAAAAAAATTATTTAGTTTATACAACAATGCCGATCACCGTTTTATGGAAAACTCCATCCACTAGGTATTTCGCCAACAATCTTTACTTCAGCCTTAATCTCTGGATCAGCGTTTACTTTATCAATAATGTAGTTAACAGCTTGCTCAGGATCCATTTCTCCACGTAGTACTTTATCAACAGCTTCAGCAAAGAACTCTGCAACCTTTGGATAGACTGGATGTGATGGAGCAAACTTTGTGTATTCAAGCATGTAGCCTACATTAGCTAGGAATTCAGCATTTATTGAATGAACAGTTGCTTCTACAATATCCTTGATAGCATTCTTAACTTCGTCACATAAGTCTATCTCTAAGTTCTTGAGCTTGTCAAGCCATGTACTATTCTTTAATAGATTAGCTGCTGCTTTACGTACTGGTAGGTGTGAGCTAATAATACTATGTATAGCGTTTATATCTGGATCACTAGCTTTAACTATAACTAGGAATGCTAGTTCGTGGTATAGCTCTTTAAGATCATCATATTTTGGATTCTGCTGACCTGCTTTAGAGTTTATCATCCATGCAAATGGCTGGCTCAGTGTTACTGGCTGTTTACCAGACTCTCCAGCTGGGAATAACGTGTAGTAGAACCATTCCTTAACCTCTTCTGGCTTTAGCCCACGTGTCTCATTAGTCTCTGGATCTGTGTAGTACTCCTTTGTCTGCCATTCAGTCCAGTACCATGTACCACCTATATCGAATAATGTGTTTCCACTAACTATTGTTGGGTGTATCTGTTTAGCCCAATCCCAAGCCATTATATCCTCTGGCAATAGCCCGTCTCGTGCAAACTTCCATTCAACATATAGCCATTTATATATAGCTTCCTTATCTATAACAACCTTGTCTTCATCAGGATCATATAGTTCTCCGCCAAAAGCATATATGAACTGTACTAGGTCTGGATGAGCTGAGCCTTTACGATGCACTAAACCCCATTCAGCACAACCCTTATCCTTAGCTTGTTTAGCCCAGTTGTATACATCACTCCATGTAAATTCGCCGTTCTTGACTTTCTCATCAAGATTGCTTAGATCTAGTCCAGTACACCCTGCTACATCCTTTCTTATATATAGTGGCCTAGCTTCAGTATCTTGTGGTAGTCCATACATTCTACCCTTATACTTCATAGCATCTAGTAGTGTTGAGTAGAAGTCTTCTAATAAGCTACTATACTTGTTAGCATAATCTGTTATATCGAGGATATATCCCTCTTTAGCAAGAACTGATATAAATACATAAGAGTTTACAAAGAAGTCACCTGCTTGTCCAAGAGGCTGCTTACTAAGATATTCTTCATACTGAGCTTTAAAGTCAGCATCATACTTCTTATCAGTAATCGTTATCCTTACATTTACACCATTCTCCTCCCAGATCTTGTTTATACGTTCAGCTACCTCAACTATACCATAAACTCTCATAACACTATTAGGATCACCCGCACCCCATACACTATACTTAACTTCAGATATACCATTAGCTTCCAACGCCTTACCAACTTCTACAACATCCTTTTCAAAATCACCAGTAAGCTCTATAGCCTTAGGTGGTGTAGTAGGAGTAGTTGTAGGAGATGTAGTTGTAGGAGTAGCAGCTTCCTCTTTAGGCATCATATATACTGCAGCAATAATCGCTACTATTATTATTACAACAACTATTATAGCAACAGCATATTTAGATACGGCTCTATATCTACCCGTCAAATATGTTCACCCTATGTGTAAATAGCCTTACACTTAGAATTACACCATATTATATCTATTTAACTACTTATTAGTTTTCCGTAATAGCTACAGAGGAGCCATTTTTATATCTTTAAGAACTATAAATAATAGTTTGAGTACACGATTATATACATACTAGAACCATAACATGCTACTTCAACAGTATAGGTAAGATAGGTGAACGGGTTATGAGTATAGTTATTGGAATACTCCAATTTAGTTCAACATCTAATTTAAAAGACAATGTAAATAAAATACTAGAGCTTCTTAATAAGAGACATGTACAAGCCGATCTAGTTGTTTTACCAGAGTATTCCATGATCAATATACTGGGTGGTTTAAAACCAGTTGATATATACAGTATTGCTGGAACTCTTAATAACAGCACTTATCTAGATAGCTTGTCTTGTCTAGCTGTAAAGTATGGAATACACATACTAACACACTTTATTGAGAAGACGAGCTCGCCACCAAAATGCTATAGTTCTAGTGTTTTAGTCAAACCAGATGGTTCTAGAGAACTCATCTACCGTAAGATACACTTGTTTGACGCCTATGGTTATAGAGAGTCAGACTACTTTATACCAGGAGATACACTGTCTGAAGAAGTTGTTATTAATGGAGTTAGGATACGTGTAGCAATATGTTTTGATATAAGGTTTCCAGAGCTGTTTAGACGGTATGCTCTCTATGGAGCAGAACTTGTTATAGTTCATAGTGGTTGGGTTAAGGGACCGCTTAAGGAGGAGATTCTAGAGTTTCTAGCCCGTAGCCGTGCTCACGAGAATACTTATTGGGTTGTAGTTGTTGACCAGTGTGGTAGAGGGTATGTCGGTAGGAGCATGGTTGTTGACCCCTATGGTGTTAAAGCAGTTGATCTAGGTTTTAGAGAAGACTATATAGAGTACACTATTGATACAGGTCTTGTCTATAAGGCTAGAGAAACTATACCAGTAGTTAGTAAGGCTAGAGATAAGTGGAGGATAGAGTTTAGAGAAACTAGATAGGTTTAACTCTAGATACTCCATTAGCTTGTTTTGTAACCTCATAAACTTGATCAGCTGCATCTTCTACTTCACGATTATGCGTTATAACTATGAGTTGTGGTATAATGTGTCCACCACGGAAGTTCTTAAATATCTCTATAAGCTTTCTCCTACGCTCTTCATCAAGGTGTATAGTTGGTTCATCAAGAACTAGTAGTCCAAGCTTACCCTTGCTAACGACACGGTGAAGCGCTAGTATAAGTGCTATGATAACAGCTACTTGTTCACCACCACTAAGCTCTGGTAAACTACGTGTTGTATATGGTGATGAAGCAACTATGTCTAAGTCATCAGTTATCCTTAAAACAGTATAGTCTAGTTCAAAGCTGTTTAATATACGGCTAGCCTCTTCCTCTATAACACGTAGTGCTTTTGAACGAATAGCTTCTGGAGCTCTATCTATACGTATAACTTCTTCACGTAGACGATACGCTGTTGAAACTATCCTGTAGATACGCATTGCCTTATCAACAAAGGATCTATGTCTACTAAGCTCCTCTTCCCTCTCCTTAACCCTACCCTCATACTCACCTATAAGTGCTTCCAACTTCTCCTTCTTACCATAGAGACTCCTATGTTCTTCTTCAACTTTAGAAAGCTCTTCTTCAACAATCTTAAGCTCTCTCTCCATAGAATCTAGATCCTTCTCCTTAACCTCTTCTTCAATAACCTTGATCTCATCTACTATATTAGCCAACTGATCCCTACATGACCTAATCGAGGGCTTTATCTCATTGTTTAGAGTATTTAAAGCCTTATCATACTTCTCTCTAGCTTTTGAAAGCTTCTCCTTAACCTTATCAAACTTCTTATATAGAGTATCTAAGTCTAATCCTAGTTCTTGTGAAAGAACTCTATATTGTCTATCAATATCTTCTTTAATCTTGTTAACAAGTATGCTTGACTTAGATAATTTATCCTCAATAACAGGTAAGTCACTAACACCATATTTATCTAGCGTAGCAATAAGTACTTCATACTCCCTACCAAGTTCTTCAATATTCTCTCTTTCATAAACATCTATCTCTCTTTCCACAGACTCCTTTCTCTCCCTCAAATCCTTTAATTCACTACTTATCCTAGACAACTCTGCTTCCTTCTTCTTAAGACTATCTATAAGAGCTTCTCTACGAGATCTAAGGCTATTTAACCCGTCATACAAGGTTTTTAGCTCAGCTTTTTCTTCAACAAGTTCTTTATACCTATTATCAACTTCCATAAGCTTTTTCTTCAAAAACTCTAACTCACTAGTATTCTCCTTTAACAACCTTTCACGATGTTCTTTAGTAAGCCTTCTCTTACATACAGGACATACTGCTTCAGCCTTGTTTAGTGCATCAATAATGTTCTCCAACTCCTCAATTCTATTCATCAACTTGGCCTTCTCCTCACCAACTTTACTAATAGCTCCATCGAGATCCTCTAGCTTTCTACCCTTAATCCTCTCTAAATAACTCTCAACCTCCTTATCAACACTATCAACTTCCTTCTTAACACTACTTATCTCACCTACAATACTGTCCTTATGTTTTAACAACTGTTCTAATCTAGCATTTAGACTAACAAGTTCTTCTTTAAGTCTATTGTATTTAGATAGTTTCTCTTTAACACCTATAGCATCTAGTTCTTTAACTCTTTTAAGTTTATTATAGATTTCCTCATACTCTTCTTTCTCCTTAACAGCCATACTATAATCCTTCATTAAACTCTCTATAGAGACAACTATATCATGTAGTTTAACGTATTTCTCTAACAACTTAATTCTTTCAACAAGAGCATTTTCTTGAGCTAGTAATTCCTTTAACTCCTTCTCTAATCTATCCTTCTCTACGTATAGTTCTTTTAGCCTTCTATTCTTCTCGTACAGTATATTGACTTCTCTTAAGAGCTCGTCTCTCCTACTCTTAAACATATTAACCTTATTTACAATATTCTCTATCTTCTCTTCAACAGTACTATACTCTTTCTTCATATCAGTAAGTCTTACTTTAAGATCACTTATTTCTCTACTAAGAACACCTATTTTATTCTTAGACTGTTCTATAAGTCTAAATAAGTTGTTAACATCATTTCTTGTAGGAGAGATCTTTAATCTAGCTTTGTCCGGTGTTTCAACATAATATGTTAGTAAATCTTTTATTTTCTCATAAGCTTCACGATACTTGTATAAGTCAAGTAGTTCATCAATCAACTCCTTTTTCTTAACCTTCTTACCTGATGAGAATAGTGCTATTAGCTCATGGAGCCTACCTTGTCTAAGGACAGCTACTGTGTTTATGGTTTTAGGTTTAACACCCATAACCCTATATAGTTCATCAAGCACACGTGACCCTATTACTAGAAGCTTTTTCTTACCATTAACGTATTCAAATAGCTTTCTATCGGCTGGGAGCTCAGTCTCTTTTAGAGACACCGTCCTTTCAACACAATACCTCTTATTACCAATAAGGAACTCTACAGTTATGGATGCTTTAGAAGCACCGTGTCTAACAAGATTAGACTTCCTACCACGTACTCTAACATCTTCTTTATCTCCAAAAGCTACTATTACAGCATCAATAATGCTTGTCTTACCAACACCATTATCTCCAACAATAGCTGTAACACCTGTTGGAAACTCTATCAAGGTATCTTCGTGGTTGATGAAATCCTTCAATCTAACACTATGGACTACTAAAACCATTACCTAAACACCCTACTCTACTAGGAAATATTATATCTATAAGTTTATCAACTATTCTAACTATCACACCACTATATATTACCTAAACTACTCTATAGCCATTTACACTATATTAAATACCACTAATTACCCACTTGTAAGATATTGCATCAGATCCTTCTTCAGCTTCTCAATTCTTTCCCTAACTTCATCTCCTCTCTCCATTCCCTTTAACAAACTACTTGTCCTCCATAAATCTGCTATTCTCTCCAACCTCTCTTCAACATATTCTTTAGAAGCTGTTCCAGAAGCTATAGCTTCAACAATCTCATAAACTAGCTGTGCTACTTCACGTGAAGAACCCATGTACTTAGCTAAAGTATCTACTTCATCATACTCTATACTATAATCTACTTTAACACTCTCTCCCTCCTCAACATACCTTATATCATATCTTATAACTGCTAGTTCTTGTGGAATCTTCTCTACAACACGGCTTATATCAACTCTAGAACTAGGCTTAGCCCTTATAGTTAAGTGGACTATCACTGGCTTTTTAGAAACACTCTCTAACTCTCTATTAATCCACTCTAAAACATCCATAAGCTTATCACTAGATACTTCATAGACGTATTGTCTCCTTATATCTAAGTCTACCCACTCAATCATAGAAGGATCGGGTTCTTTAGATAGATCAACAATATTGTATCCCTTACCATGCTCTCTCCAATCAACTATATCCTTAACACTAAATATGTCAATACTACCTGGATAAGCTAGAACACCTCCTTTAGGTAAGAGAGTCTTTACACGATTGTGTATGTGTCCAAAAGCAGCATAGGTTACCCCTGGTATATCACCTATTTCTAAAACAGCATCAAATGGTAGATACTCTTTAACACTATAATGTGCTAAAAGTATATGTTTTAAACCACCATTCTCTCTAAAGAAGTTAGTAGCATCTATTAGAAAACCTGGTATAAGTTCACGAGCACGCTTCTTAAAAGGTATATAGGGTAGTGCATAGAACACTAATCCATACTCTTTAGAGACATACCTTGTACGAAACTCACGCTTACTAGTAGGTACACCAAGTAATACAACATTATCTAGTACATCCTCTAATACATAAAGCGGTAGAGTATCCCTTCTCTTAGGATAATCGTGATCACCCGGTATAAGGACTACTTTAGCACCGTGATTTGAAAGTTCTTTAAAACAATTAATGACATTTCTTAAAGCTCTGTTACGTGGTCTTGGTTCATCAAAGAGGTCTCCAGATATAACTACCAATCTTATATGATCTCTTATAGCATTCTCAATAACTTCTCTAAATAGTTCATATCCATCAAATTCTCTAAACTCGTAACCATACTGTTGTTTACCAAGATGAGTATCTGCTAAGTGTATTAGCTGCAAAGTCTATACACCTTTAATTCAAGCATTTTCTTCATAAGATTCTACGATATTACTGAAACAGCCATATTTGATCATACACTGATTCAAGGATTCTAGAAAATCAGCAACATTTTCTTCACAAATCTCTTTAGAAAGTATCTTGTCTAACTTACTAGAGCATTCACTACCACATTTATCCTCTAACAGATTCTTTAGAGAACCTATTTTATCAAGAAGACTAGTTGTTCTTAAAGCTAAGCTATACTCTAGTCCAGAGCCTTTTGTTGATTTTAGAGTATACAGTATCATTACAAGTTCGGCTAGTTCACGTAGTTCTCCACAAAAACATGGTTCACGTCTAGACATGCTTTCATCTCCACTAGATACTAATCTAGTACTTATACTAGCATTACTATTAACTATTCTTGGAGGCTTCCTCCAAACAACATAGTTTATAGCAAATACTATAGCCCATACTATTGTATAGGCCATGTATTCAAAACCATAGCCTAGAATATACAGTGTTATTGAGAGAACTGTTGAAGCAATAGATATAGATACAGCTGAAAAACCAAGCCAGTAGTATAGCTTCTTAATAGACTTCACAGTTAACCACTAGGCATAATGCTATAGTATCTCTCTTCTAACTCATACCTAGTACTAGGTTCTAATAGTACTTTACCCTTATAGACAACATACTCTGGTTTAACACTATTAGAGTTATAGACCAAGCCTTCAACACTATATAGGCTACCGGGTATACTAGATACAACAATACATGCCTCTAGCCCTTCTAAAACAGTTTTAGGTGTGCTAAACAAGTCGTTATTATTCATTAATATCCTCCAAACCATAAAGCTGTCAAGTCTTTCATCCCAATAATTGTACTTGTAGAGTAGGTAGAGAAGCCTCATTTCATCAACTATACTAGAGTTTAAACCACTAGTTGTTAAACCAATCCATAAGCCTTTACCATAGATCTCATATACTGGTGTAAAACCACCTGTTGAAGCCCATAGTGTCTTAGATGGAGATACTATAGCCTTAACTCTATCCCTATATCTACTAATAACTTCTAAATCCATGCTAGATAACCAGTTTAAGTAAATGAAGATATACTCTAGACCCTTACTAAATAACCCTATATTATCTAGGTATGTAAAAGGCCATTCATTATACGTTCTTTTAAAGTAGAAGGGCTCTCTTCTACTAACTAGAAATGGTATAAATAACCTAGTACCACTATTTAGAGAATTTACTATCCTAGACCACTCCTCAACACTATACCCTTCTAAACTAATTCCAAAAACTTCTTTACTAGAAACATCCCTACCTGGTTTTATAAGTACATAAGAGTCTATGAGTTTACAGTACTTACTATCTAAACTAGATATGCCGTCAAAAACTATATTTGTTATACCATGGAGTATTGATTCAATACAAGCTATTTCAACAACTCTATCTATACTTACACCAAGCCTAGACACTAGACTATCTAATGGTATATACGGGTTTGATAGACATGGATAAACTATCCTACCCCTACAATCAACTACTTCATATCCTTGAGGGGGACAATCACCAATACAGTCTATTACACCATTTGAAATCCTTATATCAACATTCTCTCTAACACCATTATAGTCTATAAGGAGTCTTACATTCCTAAATAACAAGTTTGTATCTCTATCCAACAAGCTTCACCATGATTTTTCAATAACATATTAATATGTTCTAGTGACTATATAGCTTATTAGTAGAGAATATATAGCAGTATATAAGACTATATAGTGTGTACGGGGCGGTGATTTATGGTATCCCAGTATCTTAGAGACTTTATGTTAGCATTAATAGCTTTATTCCCATCAAGAAACTATATAACACAGATCGTTAGACTACTATATGAAACTGGAGGTATTGATCGTAAGACATTTCATCAAATGTATCGTGACATAGTTGATCCTGATATGGAGTATATGCTTGAAAAACTAGGTGTAGTATTTAGTGAAGATTATGTTAAACTAAAGTTTATGAGCCCTGGATGGATGCTTGCATCACTGTATGATGATATATTCGGTATGCTTGATAATGAAGATTTTAGGAAGAGGATTAGTGAAGCAGTTGATCTAGAGATACATGATCCTTTTGAAGAATGGCTCTATATAAAGATCGATACTGTATTAAAGGATCCAGCTCATGGATATAGTGCCCGCATAGCTCTTAAAGAACTCGTTAATAGGAACACTGTTACATCTAAAGAACTTGTTGATAAAGGTCTTACACCTGGTGAAGCATATGCTGTTGCTGATGTACTTAAGTACCTTGGCCTTGTAGAACATCTTGACGGCGTTATAAGGCTTACTTCACCACTAATTGATCAAAGGGATAAGTTTGAACGTGTTCTTAAGAGAGTAGGAGTTCTTGGTGGTGAATAGCTCTGAGTTCTAGTAGAGAGGATGTCAAACTAGTTACTGTAGAGCCTATATTATTAGATGATGTAATTGTAAAGTCTCTAGAAATTGAGCCCTTAGACCCTTTGGTTGTTGAACCAGTATTTATTGATGCTCGTGCTCGTTTCCCTAAACCATATGTTGTTGAACCAGTTATTCTTGAGAAGATAAATATTGTTAGTACTGAGGATTTAGGCTTAGTCTTCTCTCTAAAAACAGCTCTTGATCCAGATAACCTTGTTGTCCAGATACCATCATTAGAGGGTGTTGAGAAACTAGTTGCTTATAATAAGAAAGTTGTTGATACATTAAAGACTCGTTGGAGTAAGATATTCAAGCCTATAGAGAAACTTGAGACTATACAAACTATTGAAGTACCTCCAGCACTACCAAGATATATTGATGGGTTGACTGAAGTCTATGGTATAAGGCTTAGAATAACTGGCCTACCATCAGATGAAGCTGAAGAGATACTTAATACAGAGTTCTTTAAAGAGTACAGGATTACACGTATACTTAAACGTATGGAGATAGTTGTTGATCTAAAGCCTTTTGTAGAGCTCTACCAGAGTATGAGGAAGTTTGAGAGAGAAAAGAAGATAGATAAACTACGTAAGACTAGGAGGAGAAGACACTAACTCTTCTTCATATAAATACCCGTATCATCTATTCTTAACACTAGCCCTTCAAGAGGGTGTTCCGGTGGATTAGGTATTTCTGGCAACGGCTTCTCTCTACCAACATATACCCATTTGATTCTACTAGTTCTACCCTTCTTACCAACATATTCTAGTCTATACCAGTATCTACCATAGTATACGTACTTGACTACTCTACCCAAGGATCTCTTATAGACTATATGTACTGGTTTTAGATAGTAGCCAAGTCTTCTTATAGACCTGTTGTATCTATAGAGCTTTAACTTATACTCATCCAGTATTCTCTGAAACTCATAGTATCTCTCAACACCTATCTTTATAAAAGACATTATTGTCAGCCCATGGGAGTTACATCACTTTTCAGACACTGAAACAGTACATCATCCCATGTGGTTGCCGTGCATGATATTTAGGTTATTTTCAATGTTTTGGAGACTTGCACGGGCTTCTCTCCTCAACCACTTCATCTTTGTCAGTGGTTCATTGGGAGCTACATCCCCACACACTACAGAGTGTGGGTTACAGGGGTAGTGCCGTCATCAGGCACAAGAGCCCATGATAGCTCCACCATCCAACCAATTACAGTAATAAAGTATTTAAATGTTACCCAAATTCCTAAAACAACCTAAGCACTCAAATAAGCAAATAGTCTA
>Ga0190312_1000252_pt1 | contig 19198 bp, 18 predicted proteins | sample 487007910_MG_FD_165046 | JGI IMG/M metagenome (GOLD analysis project Ga0190312, IMG submission 165046) | Hydrothermal vent sediment bacterial communities from Southern Trench, Guaymas Basin, Mexico - 4870-07-9-10_MG | ecosystem: Environmental > Aquatic > Marine > Hydrothermal vents > Sediment ... | reverse complement strand
TCTAAATACTATTATGTTGTAATTAAGAGCTATTTTCTTAGGCAATTTTATAAGTTTAGTTATTTTAATAATTGATGCATCAGATGCTATAGTGACGGGTGCACTAATGTATGGTTAATGCTGTAAAGGTATTGTTTATAATGATTCTCCTTAGCTGTATACTATACCCTTTAGAGATAAATGTTGTGTATAGCAGTAGTGATAAACCATTGTATGTAGCTATTATATGGCACCAGCACCAGCCTTTCTACGAGGATCTTAGTGGTAGAGCCCGTATGCCTTGGCTTAGACTACATGCTGCTAAGGATTATTTTAAAATGGCTTGGCTTTCCCAACTCTATCCAGATATACATGTCACTATTGATCTCACTGGCTCACTATTGATACAGCTTCAGGACTTTGTTAATGGTAGTTGCTGGGATCAACAGTATATTATATCGTGGAAGCTTGCTAATGGTGAGGAGTTGTCTATAGAAGATAAATGGTCTATGCTCCAAATACCAAGTGGTTTCTTTGATATAAACTGGGGTACTATTGTAGAAGAGCATGCTAGGTATAAGGAGATACTTGATAAGAGGAATGAAGCTTTCCAACTATATGGCGGGTTGCCTCCTAGTGAGAGAATGGAGAAGATTACAAGTTATCTAAGTGATCAAGACTATCTAGATCTAGCTGTAATGTTTAACCTATACTGGATGAACCCACTTGTAATAGAGAACATGTACCCCGATCTAGCTAGTTTATGGAGTATGGGTGACTATAGGAGTAGCGATCTAGGCTATACACCATATACTAGAGAAGACTTAGTTAAAGTATTAAATGCCCACTTAGACCAGGCTATAAAAGCTTTACAAATACATCGTGAACTACAGGATAGTGGAGTAATAGAGGTAGTTACAACACCATACACTCATCCACTATCACCACTATTAGTAGATCTTGGCTGGAGAGATGATCTAGAAATACATATGGTGAAAGCTATTGAAATGTATAAGAAATTGTTTAACAAGACACTAACTGGTCTATGGTCTCCTGAACAAGCTGTTAATCAAGGTAGTTTAGAAATATTTGTTAAATACAATATTTCATGGACTGTAACTGACCCACGTGTTGCAGCTCATGCAGATCCCTCTTTCCTATATAGTGGAAGCCCTAATTATGATAAGATCACTAGACCCTATTACGTAGAGTTTAACGGTTCAAGGATCTATGTATTGTTTAGAGACTGGGTTTTATCTGATAAAGTTGGTTTCACATATTCTAAAATGAACCCTATAGAAGCTGTGGATGATTTCATAAACACTATACTCTATGTTAAAAATATTGTTGGTGGTGGAAGAATACTTGTTATAGCACTTGATGGAGAGAATGCATGGGATAGCTATCCCAATGATGCATTAGAATTCCTTACAGAACTATACGAAAGACTATCTCTTCTACAAAGTCAAGGTGTTATAAAGACTGTCACAATTAGTGAATACCTTTTTGAATATAGTGGTATAGAGGAAGCTGTAGAGTTTCCAGAATCAGTTGTTGAAGTACTTGATCTAGAGGATAGGGATCTAAGTATCTATAAAGACTATAGTGAACTACCACGTAAGAGTGTTCTCCAAAAGTTTCCAGAGGGTTCATGGGCTGGAGGCTCCCTAGATCTATGGATTGGCGAGCTTCAGGAGAATATTGCATGGATGTTTCTAAAGAATGCACGTGATACATTATATGGCTATGTATTGTCTAATGGGTGGAGCTGGGCTGAGCCTTGGACATGGAGTTTGGAGGCTAGAGATGCTCTTGAGTATTTATTGAGAGCTGAAGGCTCTGACTGGTATTGGGGTTATGGTGTTGATATGAGTGGTGGTTATGATTATGTAGGTGATATTCTTGTAAAACTCTATCTTAGAACAGTTTATGAATGTATAGGTTTAGAGCCTCCACCCTACCTATATACAGACTACTATCCTGATGGACAGCCATACTGGCTTGCTACACCATTTAGAGAGGGGCATGGTCTAGTCTCTCCAGTTGTTGATGGCTTTATAGATAGTGTTGAGTGGGGTAATAGTACATTGTATATGTCAGTATCTAGTATTCCAGAACTATATGTTGGATGCGATTATGAGAACCTCTACATAGGCTTATTGATCAACTATACTGGAGAGTACAGTATTGTTGTTGATATTGGTTTTGAAGAGAGGTTTATAGCTAATTATCTAGACTACCTAGGCTATAGTGTAGGGTTCAAGGTTTCATATAGTATTCTAGATGATAGAGTCTATAAAGCAGTTGGTAATGAGTCATGGGGTTTCCTAGGCTATGTAGAGAGAGCTCTTAGTAGTAGTGTTGAGTATAGGATACCTTATGAACTACTAGGTATACCAGATACTTATACATCAAAAATCTATATACGTATACTACTAATCAACACTAGCAACTGTGTTATTGGAGTAGCTCCATACGACTACCCTGGATACACTACTAGGAAGATAAGTGTTTATGGTGAATTAGTTTTCTCTTACAATGACCCGATTGGAGACGATCATGGTCCTGGAAACTATACCTACCCACTAAACCAAGTATTTGTTGATGGTGTATTCGATCTACTTGAATACCGTGTATATGACCAGAGTGATTCTATAAGATTTGTATTCAAGTTTAGAGAACTTGGAGGTAATCCATGGAATGCTCCATATGGTTTCTCACTACAGATTATAGAGGTCTATATTGATGCTATTGAAGGACATGGAGCTACATGGTGTTCACGTGGTTCAAACATAGTTGTAGCTAGAGAGGATGCATGGGAGTATGCTCTTAGAATAGCTGGTTGGAGTTATGGAAACCAGTTATGGCTATGTGATGGCGTGATAGTGTCTAATATACTAAGCTTCTATGTTGATGAAGCAGGTAACGAGATCCATGTTATACTACCTAAATCTATAGAACTAGCTAATGGTACAGTACTAGAGATTAATGGACCATATAGGGACTGGGAGTATGTAGTAGTTGTTGGCAGCCAGGATGGCTACGGTATTGACTATTGGAGACCAGTAGCTGTAGAAGCTGGAGAGTGGAAGTGTGGTGGTGGAGACCCAGATGCTATAGCTGTTGGTGTAGAACCACGTGTAATGGATATGCTGTCGCCTCCATGGACTACACAGGAAGAGATGCTTAGTAGCTATAATCCTCTAACAAAGTCTAAAGCAGTAGTTTATGGTGTTGGGTATGAGTATATAGCTAACCAGACAACAACTACTACAACACCACAGTCCACTACTACAACTCCTATTGCACAGTCGTCACCAGTAGAGACAACTACTACAACCTACCTAACAGAAACATGTACAACAACCCCTACTACACAAGAAACTCTAGTAGAAACAACTACTTCTACTACACCATCTACTACAACAACACATAGCCTATTACCAACTTCAACATCTCCTCAACAGACAAGCTATATAGAGTCTATAGAGACAACTACGGGTATTGAAGAATCTAGGCCGTATAACGTGTTTGTTGTTATAGCTATTGCTATAGGATTAGCTACCATATTATCCTATATATGGTTTAGAAAGACTAGATAGCTAGTGTTACAATACTATATACTTAGCTATCTTCTTCAACCTATAGTCTCCATATACTCTTCTTAGAAAACCATAGTCTACCCTATAACCCTTCTCTCTAAACTCTATAATCCTCCTAGCTGTTTTTGGACCAATACCTGGTACTCTAACAATAAGCTCGTAGGGATCATTATTTAGATCTACTGGATAGAGCTCTCTATGTAGTTCAGCATAAAGAATCTTTGGATCACGGTTTGGAAGCATACCATTATCGTCTAAAAGCTCTTTAATCTCTTCAAAACTATAGCCGTATCTCCTCATAAGCTCTACTGCTTGTGTTACACGTAACGTCCTCCACTTTGGTGTTGGAGGATGTTTCTCTAATGGAGTGTTTTTGTATGGGTGGAAGCCGCTAATATAGATCCTTTCAACACCTATCTTTAAAAGCATCCAAGCAGTTTCAAGAACATCCCGGTCGCTCTCACCACTACACCCAAATACAAACTGTGTATCAACACCACTTGATATATAGCCTGGTCTACGGTAGCCTCTACTCCTAAACATATTCCTCAACCTTGTAAGCCATTCAATACGTTTAATAATGTCTTGAAGCCAGTCAGCTTTACTAGGAGCTATTGTGTTAAAATAGTCTCTAGGAGCCTCAACATTAACACCAATCCTATCACTATAGACTGCTGCATGAAACAATAGATCATTTGAAACACCAGGCATAAGTCTTAAATGAATATACCCTCTATAACCCCTCTTCCTAAGCTCTTCAACAACAACTAGTTCATCTTCAACAACACGGTCTGGGTCACTGTATAAGGTACTGGTAAGGAATAGTCCATGAACTCTCCTAGACCAGTATGCTTTAAGAAAAGCATCCACTAGATCACTTGGTTTCCACCTAGTTCTCTCAACTCTAGAATACCTTGATAATGGACAGTATCTACAATCCATATGGCAACTAGTAGACAATAGTGTTTTAAATAAACAATAGCCTCTACCATGATATAGTGGTACACGATCTAGGTCTAGGTTAGCGTGCTGGATTAATACTCTATGTTCAACAACCATATGGTCTAAACCCTACTTATGTCTCTATTTTAGGATAGAGGGTATTTAAAACGTATTAGCTTACCAAATTCCTAAACTCTCTAGGTGTAAGCACTACATTATCTACTCTATAACCTTGTTGTTTTAGAAAGTTTATGAATGGATAGTCTATTGTTAAGAAATAGAGTTTATGATTAATAGCTGTACAATAGTGTAATGCATCAATAAAGTCTCTATGACCCAGATCATATATTCTAATAGCATCTACATATGACTTATATGATGGAGTGACTAGGTGATAGGTTCTCCTAATAGCTTCTAATCCATCCTCTACAACTTTAACTTTATCTCTTACAAGAACTTTAAGAACCTTCCATAATGCTTCTAGAACACCAGCTTCTATATAGAATACTTTAATCTTTCTAAATAAAGGTATAGTCTCCATAGCTTCTTTCTCAACTCTTACACCAAGAGTTGGTAGTAGGAAGGTTGTGTCAATTAGTACTCTCAACTTCTCCAATATACATCCCCTGTTGTCTAATACTTTCTCTCTCCAACTCTTCTAGAGTTACTTCGGCATACTTCTCTCCATGTAGTGCTAAGTATATAGCATCACGTATTGGTTTGAGAATAATGGTTTCTCCATGGACTTCTAGTTTAAGTTTAGAACCCTCTACTATACCTAGTTCTTCAACAACAGCTTTTGGTAACACGATAGTTCTCTTCTTACCAACCTTTACTTCAAAAACCAAGCCCATAGTATATTCACCAGATACTAGCTATGTTTCAGACTATTTAATATGGTTTCCCTTCTTCATAAACTAGTTCTAATTGTTTTGGGATAGAGTGTAGTTAATATTATTTAGGTACACCATAGATCATATTATAGATTGGTGAGAAGGTTGTTTAAACGTGTTCTAGTAGCTTATGATGGTAGTAGTTTTTCATGGAAGGCTCTACTATATGCTTGTAGAGTTGTAAAAGCTACTGGCGGTACTGTTAGAGCACTATATGTTGTTGATGCGTCTCGTGCTCGTGTAGTATTATCTGGAATCCTTATTATTCGTGAAGAAGAGCTTAGAGAAGCTGGTATGGAGATGCTCAAGAAGGCTTTAAGAAAGGCTAAGGAGGAAACTGGTGTTGATATAGAGGTTTCTGTTAGAGTAGGTCATCCAGTTGAAGAGATACTAGAGGAGGCTAAGGAGTGGAAAGCAGACCTGATAGTTGTTGGAGCACGTGGAACAGGGGGATTCCGTGAACTAATACTTGGTAGTGTAGCTGAATCACTAGTAAGATACTCACCAATACCAGTACTGATTATCAAGTAAAACATAGATACAGAGTACCATATACAGAACAGAACAAAACATACACAACATATAATATAGTTGGAATACAGAGAAGATACATGGCGGCTGGGAATAAGCCATGGTTAGTGGCTTATCAAGCCTTCAGAGACCACAGGGTTCTCGGACCCCGTGTTCTCTGGTGGTGCTCAGCCGTCCCCTCTCACATAAGGTACCCTATGGTTCTATGTGGGAGGGTTATCTCTTCTACGTTTTCTCTAGTATTTTGTAGGTAAATGTTTTAGCTTCCTTTATACAAATATATTATGTGTGTGGTGTGTATGTCTAGGTTCGTTAAGTTATCTATTATACTATTACTACTGTATTTACTGGCAAGTATTATACCATGTTGTAGTGACTCTGGTATAATATACTATGATGTCTATAGGTATAGTGGTTATAGATATGGCGGTGTTCCTAGGCAGAAAGCATTTATCCTATGGGATAATGGGTATGAGTTATTGATAGTATTTACATACTATAGTGTTGATTTTGAAAGCAATATGTCTCTATACTATTTCCCATTACCAGATAGGCCTCTACTATTTGGTGTAGTTGTTACAAGTAAGGATATGAATATACATGTTATAGGTAGTAAAACTGAGTATACAGACTATCCAAACATTAATGTTATGAGTATAGTTTATCCAACAATTTTATTAACGAAATCTTCACTAGCTGGGTCAGAGCTTGAAGAAGTAGCTAGTATTAGGAAGCCATCAATAGATCTATGGGTTGTAGAATCGTCTCATCCAACAGTTAATGATGTAAAAAGCTTTTTAGTTAAAAACAATATGCCTACAGAGCTTCCAAACGGTTTTGAAGAAATACTAGAACACTATAGTAGTATTGGATGGAACTATATGGTTTTAGGTAGGCTAGATGTTAAACCAGAATCTCTCTTAATAACATACTATCTATTTAAAACAGATCATGTAGTCTATCCAATATATGTTGATAAACTAGCTCCAGGTAGTACAGACATATCTATAACAGTACTAACTAGTAGTATTATAGATAGGTATAGTATAGAAACTGGTGTTGATAATAGAGATTATAGAGTAGTTAGTTTAGTAAATATTGGTAACCAGTACTTACAAATAAACTGTGATACTAGTGTGTATGAGGAATTCTATAGCCTATTTAGTAATGCTACAAAGTTTATGGACAACACTATAGCTAGTGTTAAGGGTAGGTATGGTAGGGAATATGGTTTTATAAAACTATCTAGTTCTGGAATACTATATAGTATAGATTATGGTAAATTCCAAACAAACAGTATTAATGGAGACTTTATAGCATCTGTTGGTGAAACACCAGGTATGGTGCATAGTTATATCCATAAATATAGTCTTATACCAGGCTTGTTTATGGTTAAATCATACTCCTTATTAACTATTCTAATAAACCCCTTTGTACTAGTGTTTATAATAACAGCATCATTTTATATGATGTGCTTGCTAGAGTTTAGGGAGAGTAAGTTTGAGAGCTTACTTATTATCACTATAGCTATGTATCTTATAATGTTTATAATAACACTAGGGATTATATGGGCTATTACTAGTATTAGAATAGCTAGATACATGCTGTTAACTACAACATATGTTATACTATACAATATTGTTCCAATAATAGTTTCTGGATATACTATACTATCTATACTATTTGCTAGTAAAGTAAAGACTGTTTCTACTAGAGAACTTCTATTAAACACAACTGCAGTGTTGTGGGTGTTATGGATTTTAACAACTATTATAGTTCCTATAAACTATTATATGGTGTTAGTCTTCTATATAATATCTCTAACCCTTTTAACAATAGTATCCTACACTATTAAGAGATATGGTATAGTTTTTAATTGGTTTCCAATATACGTTCTAATACCAATAGCTCTATCAATAATAGTTTTTGAACCACTAATACTATACATACACCCCATACTAGAAGCAATTACGGCATCACTTATAACAATAACACCAATGCTTATCACTCTCCTATACTTTGGAGAAAAAGCTGGGACAACAACTAGTATCTAAAAACTAGAGAGCATGATTACTAGTTCATAGACACTATAGAGGTTATTACCATATTCTCTTATTTATATTAACTAACTCTATGTAGGCTTATGGTAACCAACTTATCTAGAATACACTAATGTTTAGATAAGAAGAGGATGTGGTGTTTTTGAAGGAGGTTATACTAGATTCTTTCTAACAACTAGTTCAGCTATTAGTACAGCTGTACCAGCAGCACCACGTATAGTGTTATGTCCTAATACAATAAACTTTAACCCACCTATAACATGATCTATTCTAATCCTACCAACAACAATACTCATACCTCTACCCTCCATACGGTCAAGCCTAGGCTGTGGTCGATCAATTTCGTTCCTTACTATAACTGGTTTATCTGGAGCTGTTGGTAAGCCCATACCCCTGATCATGTTGCAGCTATATTCTTCTAAAACCTTCTTAACATTATCAAGATCATCTACTTCTCTAGTAGTCTCTACAAAAACTGATTCAAGATGTCCATCAAGAACCATTACACGGTGACAACTAGCTGATACACCTATATCAGCATAGTCTACTCCACTACCATTAAATCTTCCAAGGATCTTGCGGGTTTCACTCTCAACCTTCTCTTCCTCACCCTTGATAAAGGGTATAATGTTGTCTAGAATAGCTATTGATGGTACACCATAGTATCCAGCACCAGATAATGCCTGCATAGTAGATACTATTACACGTCTTACACCATACTCCTCCACTAATGGTTTTAAAGCTAGAGTCAATATAGCTGTTGTACAATTAGGTACTTTAAACAAGAAACCACTCCATCCAAGCCTCTCCTGCAACCTAGCAAGCTCTATATGGTCAGCATTAACTTCTGGATTAAGAACTGGTACATAAGACTCCATCCTATATGGACTAGCATTAGATACTACAACCAATCCTCTACGTACAAGCTCAAGCTCTACATCTTTAGCAATAGCTGATGGTAGTGCTGAGAAAACAATATCTGGTTTATCACCAACTATACTGTCTACATCAACTTTTGATACCACTATATCACCTACACTATCTGGGAAAGGCTCATCAATAACCCATTTAACAATATCACCATACCTTCTACCAGAGGACCTCTCTGAAGCCATTAGAGACTCTATATAAAACCATGGATGCCTAGATAGTATTGAAACCATTCTCTGTCCAACAAGACCTGTTGCTCCCAGAACACATACTCTATACTTCATAACCATTCAACTCCAATACAAGTTTATGGAGAGTATCTAAAGCTTTAACAAAACTATTTCTTTTAACAATGAATACTATTGACGGCCTATTCCTAAAAACATATAATCCCTCATAATCTAGTCTAGAGTCTACAATATAGTCAATAACTTTATCAAAAACACCGCGTTCATAAACTCCTTCACCAATTAAAGCAACATATACAAGTCCATTATAGCCATACTTGTATGTTACAAGCTTTGGTCTACCATAATACCTCTGGTCAAGTCTTCCAACAATTGATGTACCAAAACTATTGAAGGAACCTATATGTACTACACTATTATAGAACTTTGTTAGTGGATGGAATGTTCTTGGATGAAGTTTTTTACCACCATAGAGTGATGCTTCATAAGCTTCAATATAGCTCATTACAGGGACTATCTTTGTTGAAGAAACAATACTTGGATCACTAGTTAGTATCCCCGGTACATTAGTTACTAAATAAACATGTTTTATCCCCAGCAATGCTGCAATAGTTGTTGCTGTATAGTCTGAACCACCTCGTCCTAGTGTAGCTACTACACCATGATCGCTTGATCCTATGAAACCTTCAATAACACAGCTAACCCGATCATTAACAAATTGTGGTATAATACTATAGAGTCTCTTCCTAGTCCCAATATAGTCTATAGAGGCGTTACCATGTACTCCATTAGTTTTAATAATATCTAGAGCATTTAATCCAACAACTCTTACACCAATACATGATAGTGCTTCAGTAAACAATATCCTACTAATCCTCTCACCAAAAGACAATACATAATCCTTTATAACCGGATCACGAGTAATAAATGGTTTAAAAACAATTTCAAGTTTCTTAAACTCATCTAAAACACGTTTCTCAAAAACACTACCACTAACATATCTAGCAGCCTCTACATAATTCTCTAAAACACTAGATAATAGCTTATAAGAACCCGCATAAGCTTTTAATAAACAATCTGTAACACCCTTCATAGCTGATACAACAGCTATAACACTAAATCCTCTATCTACAAAACACTTCTTTAACATAGTAGCTGTTCTAACATAGGATCTGGGATTGTCTAGTATAGAACCACCAATCTTAACTACAACAGTATTCTTCAAACTCTAACCACCTCTACAATATCTATAAGATCATCTAGAATAGAGTGTGCAGTTTCTAAACCACCAGCACCCTTACCAATAACAGTGATCTTGTTCACACTAGTGTTTATTAAAACACCATTATAGAGTCCATTAACACTTGCTAATACGTGGCTTCTAGGTATACGCTCTATCTTAACATAGGCTTCCTTACTCAATAGATCTAGTTTAGCAAGAAACTTTATAACAAATCCTTCTTTAATAGCCTTATATACATCTCTAAAATCAATAGTGGATAAGTCATCTCTACTTACATCAGTTAGTCTTATAGGTTCACCAACTACATTAGATATGATAACTAGTTTAGCAGCTGCATCAACACCTTTAACATCTAGATCGGGGCTTGTCTCAGCTATACCGAGTGCTTGTGCTTTCTTAAGAGCTTCATTATATGTTATAAGGTTTTCATGCATTTCTGTTAGTATATAGTTTGTTGTAGTATTCAGTATCCCTTCTACACTCTCAATCTCATACCCTTTTAGATTAGACAGTATGTTTAATAGTGGTGTACCAGCCATGACAGTTGCTTTAAACCTTACTTTAACACCCTTCCTATAAGCTCTCTCCATTATACGTTTATAATCTATTACAAATGGTGCTTTATTAGATGATACAACGCTTACACCATGATCTATAGCGTAGAGTATATGGTTTAAACCAGGTTCTCCACTACTATAGTTTGATGGTGTTAACTCTATATGTATATCTGGTGTTACAAGTGAGTATATGTCTCTAACACCTGCTTCTGGTAAACCATATGGTTTATACATACTTACACGTGAACGTGGTATTTCACATAGCTTCAATAACTCATATGGTGTAAAACCGTCTTCTTTAAAAACAGCTCCACGTGAGTCTAGTACTGCATAGATGTTTACTCTTAAACCATACTTTCTCTCTAGATAATTGTTCTTTAAAGCAATTGTTTTAACAAAACTTCTACCAACATTACCGAATCCAACAACTATCACATCAACCTTCTTCAACACAATCACCCTATAACACGTGCTCCATAGCTTGATACACGTGTTGTATAAGAGACTGCTTTAACACCAATCCAGTTTAGATGATTAACCAGTCTTAAACCAGTCTTTCTAGCACTCTCTCTACTATCATGTATAGAGAATACCGATGGACCAGCACCAGCTATGTTGAATCCTAGAGCACCACTTTCTAAAGCAATCTTCTTAAGAATCCAGTATCCAGGTATAAGCTTTGACCTATGTGGTTCAACTATATAGTCTGTTGAAACAGCTTCACCAAACTCCTCTAGATCACCTTTCTCTAGTGCATGTATAACCCTTGCTATAATAGCTATTTGTCTAACATGGTCTTTAAGACTTATTTCTTTAGGAAGTATTTTTCTAGCATTAAATGTCTTATAGTGTCCATTGTCTATTCTTGGTATAACTATATTGATCCAGAAATCTGTTTTAGAACACAACTTATAGACTCTAGGTTTAGATGGATCAACAAGAACTATTCCTCCAAATAAGCTAGCAGATACGTTATCATAGTGTGGTGTACCAGCTATAGTTGATTCGCCATAACCAGCTAGTTCAACAAGTTCTCCACTACCTAGATCCTGTTTCAACAATATTGATAGTGCATAAGAGATTGCTGCAGCTGATGCTCCAGAACTACCTAGCCCGCATGATACTGGTACACCTTTGTATAATTCAATGTAGTAGTCTAGATTACTAAAACCATACCTCTTAATAAACTCTTTAACAACACTATAGACCACATTATCTCTACCACGTGGAACTCTATAGCCATGAACTCTAACATATACCTCACCAACACCATCTCTAACACAAAGCCTTACACGATCACTGAACAACTCTATAGCCATAGCAAGTATGTCAAAACCAGGCCCTAGATTAGCTATAGAAGCTGGTGCTTCTACAACAACTTCTAAACACTCAAGCTCTCCAGCTATAGACTCTTTCATTAGCTATCACCTTTTAGAAGAGCTTCTAGCAATCTTCTCTAATAGATCGACTGCTTCTCTAGTATCTCTAACATTATGGGATACAACTTTATGGTAGTCTATTGAACTTGGGTCCTTTAGTGCATGGCCAGTAGCTATCAATACAACAGTATCAGATCGATCAATAATTCCTTGTTCAACTAGTTTAACAAGTCCAGCAAATGATGCAGCACTAGCTGGTTCTACACCAACACCCTCTCTTCTAGCAAGTAGTCTCTGTGCACCAATGATCTCCTGATCGCTTACATCTATCAGTAATCCATTACTCTCTCTAACAGCTTTTAAAGCTCTAAACCAGTTAACTGGTTTCCCAATCCTAATAGCTGATGCTATAGTCTCTGGGTTATCAATAAAAACTGGTTTCTCAAGTCCTTCACGATATGCTTTAACAAGTGGTGAAGCACCAGATGCTTGTACACCAACGATTCTAGGCAAACGATCTATGAGACCTGTCTCTCTAAGCTCTACTAACCCCTTCCATAAAGCAGATATGTTACCAGCATTACCAACCGGTAGTATAATCCATTCTGGAACACCTATTTCATCAATGATCTCGTAAGCAACTGTTTTCTGGCCCTCAATTCTCCATGGGTTAATAGAGTTTAGTGGATAGACAATTCCTCTTCTAGAAGCTTCTATAACTACTTTAAGAGCTTCATCAAACCCTCCATCAACATACACAATCTCTGCTCCATGGAGTATTGCTTGAAACAACTTACCACTAGCAACCCTTCCTCTAGGAAGTATGATTACTGGTTTAAGGCCTGCTCTAACAGCATAAGCTGTCATAGAAGCTGATGTATTACCTGTTGAAGCACACACTACAGCTCTTACACCAAGATACTTGGCCATAGAAACTGCTACAGTCATACCACGGTCCTTGAAACTACCAGTAGGGTTTAAGCCATCATACTTTACATAAACATCTCTAACGCCAACTACATCAATAGTGTTTACCAACTTGATAAGTGGTGTACCGCCCTCATTTAAAGACACGATCTCGGCATTTTTTGGTAATGGTATTAACTCTCTATACCTCCATAGACTAAAACCTCTACTTCTAAAAAGACTCCATGAAACACTAGGTGGTTCTAGAAACCTAACTTCTAATAGTCCACCACAATTACAGAATACTCTCTTACTAACTAGTTCATAGGTTTTAGAACAGTCTAGACATTTAAGTATAGCTAAACTGTTTGGCTCATCCTCATCACCCTTTCCTCTATAGGTATTGTACTCCTCTAGTATTTAAATGTTGCACAGAAGTGGGATAACGTATAAGTGTTGTTCTAGGTATTTTATATTGTTCTATATATTTTGTAGGTAAACTATATTTTTCTAGTCCCTATCTATTATACCCACTTGATAAACAATGACATCATCTCTAATAGCTACACAACACCCTGATTCAACTAGACGTATTAGTGTTTATGATGAAGTTGTTGAAGCTATTGAAGCATATACTCGTTTTGGTTGTGACGAGGTTATGATTGATTATGAGGGGAAGCTTACACCATACCAATAGATTGAATGGATTATTGAGAAAGCTTTTGAGGGTGGAATAGGTGTTGGTGAAGACCTTATACTAACACCACGTATACCATGTGATAATGCTCTACTTAATGGACATATAGCTTTAAAGATCGGCTTAAATAAACTGCATAAATGGGTGAAGAAAAATATGTCAGTATAGAGCCTATAATTGGTATGGGCAAACCATCCTTCCGTGGACACTTGCCTCCAGAGACTATTAGTGAACTAGGTTAGTGTTTAGAAAGGATACTTAATTGTTACAATACAATCTGCCTTGAGATATGATGCTGTTTTGAAGACTATAGGATTATATCATAAGTACTTAAAGACAACCGTGGGTTTAAACAGATCCTTAGATAGTGGTGTAGAGGCTAGTTTGTTAAAATTGATTTCTAGAGTAGCAATGGTTTATAGAAGGTTTTTTACTAGAGACTGTAGTTTATTTAGATAAAGTATTTGAGATAATGTCTTCAACTAGAGATAGGATGCAGTATACACGATACTATAGAGTTATTGGTGGAGCAAGGATACTTAGAGCTATAAAGTTTGTAGCAAGCTATTATACGGTAGGTCTACCTCCAACATTACTTGATATACCTGTTTTAACAAGACTAGATAGTAAACAAGTTGACATGATCCTTGATGCATATCCTATATTAATAAAGGATCTAAAGCGTGATCTAGGCTACTATAGTAGAGATATTGTTAAAGAGTATGTTCCTAGAGATGTTGTTGAAGAGATTGATAAATGTGTAAGAACCGTAGTTGATAAGCTTTCTCTAAACCCTAGAGTTGTTGATGAAAAATACTATTTTTATGCCAAGAAAATAGCTGATCTTATGAAAAGTGGTAGTAGTGGTAAAATGGTTGATTATATGGCGTGTATGGCTAAGATACGTGGTTTCCCTGGCTAGCAAGTAAGTCTACCGCCATTAACACCTAGTACTTGCCCTGTTATGAATCTTGATTGGGGTGTTGCTAGGAAGTAGACTGCTTCAGCTATATCCTCTGGTTTAGCAATATCCTTTAATGGATGTAGTTCCATAACTCTCTTCCTCTTCTCTGGTGTGTTAATAAACTCTCTAACAAGATCTGTTTCTACAAAACTAGGAGCTACAGCATTAACACGTATCTTTGGAGCAAGCTCTACTGCTAGTCTACGTGTAAAACCTATAACACCAGCTTTAGCCGCACAATAGGCTGTTGATGCTACAACATTACCTGTCTGTCCAGATATACTAGCTATATTGACAATACTAGCCCATGGAGCTTTCTCTAGTAGTGGTAGGAATGTCTTTGTTACAAGGAATGTTCCAGTAAGGTTTACTCCCAAAACCCAGTTCCATGTATCAAGACTTGTCTCTCTAATACTCCCAAAATATATAACACCAGCATTATTTACAAGAACACTGAGATACGGTATCCTACTAGCTACAACACGGTATCCCTCTAAAACACTATCTTCTCTAGAAACATCCATTTGTATATAGAATCCATCACCACCAACACTTCTAACCATCTTCAAAGTCTCTTCAGCAGCATCCTTATTCCTATAATAACTATATACAACATGGTATCCGCTACCCGCAAACTTTAGAACAATAGCTCTACCAATACCGCGATCCCCTCCAGAAACAAAAACATAGCCTTTAACCAACTCTTACCACCAATATACTACTATATGAGAACCAATAGGTATATAGAAGTATACAGCCTATAAAACCATTATATTAAAGTGTTAGATACATAGTTATGGAGGCCTATATACTTGGGTAATATTGTTTTAAAGAAGATATCTATAGAAGAATTTGATCAAGCTATACCTGTTTTAAAGAGTTCATTCAGTATCTATAAAACTATGGATTTAACAACTAGTTATATGGAGAAACTATTTAGTATTGATGAAGATATAGCTAATGGAGGTCTATATACACTAGATTTTAATGGAGAAACAGCGTCATTTATACAAGTTGTTGATAGAAAACTATGTTTCTACCCATCAATAATAGGTGTTGCAGGTATAGCTAATGTAGCTACACATCCAAAGTATAGAGGGAGAGGTTTTGCTTCAAAACTTCTAAAACATGTACTAGATGATGTTAGAGATAAAGGCTACTCTATATCAGGTCTTATAACTGGTTATGGAGATAGACCATATAGGATTTATAGGAGAGCGGGGTTTAGAGATATAGCTACATATTATAACCATGTATGTGTACTTGATGATATAGATTTTCTTAGAAAACACTGTATAGCTGATCAAAGAGTATCTATTGAAGTACTAGATAAACCAGATAAGTATGCTAGTGTATTCTCTAGACTATATATGAAAGCTATTTGTAGGAAATGTAATAGTGTTGTATGGAGAAGTGTTAGTAGATGGAAGGGTATACTAAATTACAACCCATTCTTTACATGGTTTCTAGGAGATCCTAGAGAGAAAATCTTTATTGCTAGATATAGTGGAGAGTTATCTGGATATAGCATACTATATTATGTTAGAGATAGTGTTTTATCAAAGCAAATGGATAACTCTCTAGCATTTGTTAATGAAATAGTTTTCAATAACAAAGTTGTAGGACAGTCTCTTATAAACTACATTACTTCTAAAATAATAAGTGATGGTATTAAGACACTAGTTTTTAGAGTACCTAGAATGTACTATAGCGTTGTAAAATATTGTAGAGTTGTAGGTGTTGATGAAGTATTTATGATTAAGGTAATCAACTATACAGACTTTATCAGTGAGTTAGAAGACTATTTTATGGATAAAAGCGTTTTTCCAATAAGCTTTTGTATAAAAACAGATAGTGGGTTTGTTAGAGTTTCTAAGAAAGACTATGGTGTTGAAGTAGATCATGTGGGTTCATGTAGTTCTAGTATTGTTTTAGATGAAGGTGCTTTCTTAAGGATATTGTTTGGTTCAACAACTTCTTATAGAGAGTATTTTGTTGATAGAGTAGTTGTTAAAGATACTAGTGTTAGAGAAAAACTAAGGATGGTTAATGATTTTCTTAAAGGAAGGAGGGTACATTATATGTCATTTATTGATAAGTGGTGATATCCTATACTTACCCATGTGTTTTTATAATGGTAGTTCTATATGGCATCCTTTTTCACTAGACTTGTATGCTGCTTCAACAACTTCTTGTACACGGTATCCTTCTTCTATGTCTGTATATGGTTTCCATCCATTACGTATACATTCTATAAAGTGTTTTAGTTGTCTACGATACATTTCTAGTACACTAAAGCCTATACTACCTTCTTCTAAAACTTCTCCACTACTTAGTGATATCTTGTAACTACCACGTAAGTATCCATCACAAGTGATCCTCCCTTTCTCACATACAACACCCCATCTACGTACATGGTGTCCACCACTCCAGCTTTGTATAAGTATTGACTGTGGACCCCCATGATCCATTAGTAGTACCAAGTTATCTTCTATAGTAGAGTCTTCTACAAGCCTCCATGAACGAGCATAAACCCTTCTTATCTCACCAATCCACCATCTATGGAGGTAGATAATATGTACACCATTCTCATTCAACATACCACCGCTCATACCCCTATCCTTAATCCATGGTCGATCAGGGTATTCTCCAAGAGCATAATGCCATACATACAATGGTTCTCCAAGAACACTATCTATAACATTCTTAATCTTTTCATAAAATCCATGGTATCTAAGACTAAATGTCACCATAACCTTGTTACTACCTCTAGCTCTCTCATAGAGCTTCCTAGCCTCTTCTAGTGATAAAGCAATAGGCTTCTCTAATAAAACATACAACCCTTTATCCAATGCATATAGTGCTTGTTCTACATGATATTTTGGAGGTGTAGCAACAATAACTAGATCAATGCCTCCATCATCAATCATTTCACGATAATCAGTATATAGCCTCTCTACACCATAGCCTCCAGCTTCATCAAGCTTACCCCGATCAATATCACATAACGCTCTAAGTTCTAAGCCAGGTTCCTCACGTACAAGTCTAAAGTGTGTATGCCCAATACCTCCAAAACCTATAAGTCCAACACCCAGCTTCTCCAAGGCAACCCCCTCCTCTACTACCCAAAGATCTTCTTTAAACTAGTATATGTGTCATAGACTGCTTTATACGGGTCTCCACGATATGGCGGTATTTCAGCTACAATATAACCCTTATACCCAATCTCGATAAGTCTTTCTTTAACAACTCTCCAGTTTATATCACCAGTTAATGGTATTCCAAAACGCTTCTCTACAATACTATAGTCTTTAACATGTACTTGGACAATACGTTTACCTAGTACACTAATCCAGTGCTCTGGCAGACTATGTGGTAACGTGTTACCTATATCGAAATACGCTTTAAACACACTTTGATCAAGCATATCCAGTAGTTTCTTAAACTCTAGTGGTCCAGCAAACAACTTGTTCCAAACATTTTCAACACCAACTACTACACCATAATCTCTAGCTATCCTACCAGCTCTATCTAGATTCCTAGCTACACATCTGTAGTGTTCTTCATAACCAAGATCTGGTACTGCAACACCTGGTACAAGAAGAACAACTCTAGCACCAAGAATACTGGCTATAAAAGCTTCAGTCTCTAAAACCTTTAAAGCCTTATCAACGTGTTTATCAAGAACCCAGTTATAATTCCAAAACAAACCAGTAGCAACACTAGGTATTTCAACACCAAGGCTGTCAGCAAGATCTCTAACACTAACCCACTTCTTCTTCAACTTACTCTTATCCATAGAAACATCCTCTTCATTAACAACAACTTCAAAACCACTATACCCAGCCTCTCTAGAAACACTAATAGCCTTATCAAGACTAACTTCTACTGGAAAACACCACCTATTAACACCATACTTAAACATATAGCTTCACCAAGACTACATATCATTATGATTTCTTATAGTCTAGAATATAAAATATTCTAGACTCGTTAAGGCATTACTCATAGTATATCTATTTGATTAAGAAGCGAATAGTAGATAAAGAGCTATGATATATTATGTTATAGTGAGGGAATGGTTGTGGAAAAGGTAATTACCATAAAAGTTCCTAAATGGATTAAAGAAAGAGAGTTGATAGAGTTGGTTAATAAATATATTGAAATTAAGAAGCGTGAGTTAGAGATTGTTGACGATTTTTTAAGAGAAAAGGGTCTTGATAAAGAGGATCTTAAGCGATTTGAGAAGTTTAGGGGAGAGTATTGGGAGAAGAAAGGAGAAGATTATCTGTTGTCGTGAATTCTAGTATACTTATTAGATACTTAG
>Ga0190312_1000250_pt1 | contig 19346 bp, 16 predicted proteins | sample 487007910_MG_FD_165046 | JGI IMG/M metagenome (GOLD analysis project Ga0190312, IMG submission 165046) | Hydrothermal vent sediment bacterial communities from Southern Trench, Guaymas Basin, Mexico - 4870-07-9-10_MG | ecosystem: Environmental > Aquatic > Marine > Hydrothermal vents > Sediment ... | reverse complement strand
TGGTAAGAGTGTTGATGAAGCTGTTCGTGAAACACTTGTTAGAGAGTATAGTCAAGTTAGGAGATTTATTGAATACTATGGGCTTGACCCAACTGATACTAGTATATTTGATATAGTGGTTGATACTAAAGACCTTGGTCCTAGAGAGACTTTCGAGATCATAAGATCTTGTGTAGATAAAATTTTAAAGTCTAAGAAGAGATAGGTTATGCTAACTAGTACTAGGTAATAGGGTGTAGTGTTATGCCTGCTATAGAGATTGGTAGAGTTTGTGTAAAACTTGCTGGACGTGAAGCTGGTAGGAAATGTATTATAGTCGATATTATTGATGAAAACTTTGTACTAGTAACTGGTCCTAAAAGCCTAAGTGGTGTTAAGAGAAGACGTGTTAATATCAAGCATATTGAGCCTCTAGATAGGGTTGTTGACATACCTAAGGGTGCTAGTGATGAAGAGGTTTTGAAGGCTATTAAAGAAGCTGGTTTAGAAGATTTTATGAAGGAGATTGTAAAACCTAAGCTTACTCCTGTATAATATATAGCTTTTCTTAAGTAGAATAGTTAATAATACTTCATTTCTAGAGATTAGGTTATAGGAGAGATGGACTAGCGTATGGTGTTTCTTACTTGAGTGTTAGGGAGGGGTTAGAGTTTCTAAATAAGCTTATAGAGTATGCTGGTGTAGAGCAGAAGTGGATTGTTCTTAGAGATGAAGAGACTAGTCCAGACTATGGATTATTACCGTATAAGCGAGGTATTGGAGAACACATTGTTAATGGTGTTTTAAATATTGATAAACCTCCTGGGCCAACAAGCCATGAAGTTGTTGCATGGATTAAGAAAATGCTTGGTTTAAAGAAAGCTGGTCATGGAGGAACACTTGATCCTAAGGTTACTGGTGTACTACCTGTAGCACTAGAGAATGCTACGAAGGTTATTGGCAATGTAGTGCATACAGTAAAGGAGTATGTTATGGTTATACAATTACATGAACCAGTTTCTGAAGATAGGTTGAGAGAGGCTTTAAAACTATTTATTGGTAGGATTTACCAGAAGCCTCCATTAAGGTCTAGTGTTAAGAGAACTATTAGGATAAGGAGGGTACACTATATAGACCTACTAGAGTATAATGGTAGATACGCTTTAGTACGTGTTGGATGTGAAGCAGGTACTTATATGAGGAAGCTAGCACACGATCTAGGCTTAATACTTGGTGTTGGAGCTCATATGAGAGAACTACGCCGCACACGTACTGGCCCGTTTCGTGAAGACGAGACTCTTGTTAAGATGCAGGAGCTTAGTGAAGCAGTTTATCTATGGAGAGAACATGGTGTTGAAAGGCTTTTAAGAAGCATGATCCTACCTGTAGAAGTTGCTACAGCCCACCTCCCTAAAGTAGTTTTAAGAGATACAGCTGTTGATGCTATAGCTCATGGAGCAGACCTTGCTGTACCAGGTATTGCTCGTTTGACAAACGATGTTGTACGTGGTTGTCGTGTAGCACTCTATACTCTTAAGGGTGAGTTGGTTGCACTTGGTCAAGCACTCTATAGTGCTGAGGAGATAGGGGGTATGGAGAAGGGTGTTGTTGTACGTATTAACCGTGTCTATATGAAGCCTGGTGTATACCCTTCTGTTTGGAGGAAACGTGGTAGTGGTTAGCCATTATTATAGGAGAGGGGGTCTTGGTAGGAAAGTGCTTATACCACTCTATATACATGGTGTTACACTAGAGTTTCTATCATATACTAGCCTATTCTCTGGTAGAGAAGTTGATCCCGGTACAATGGTTCTACTAGAGAATATTAAGATACCAGATAGTGGTAGAGTACTCGACATAGGCTGTGGATACGGTGTTATAGGTATAACACTAGCTAAGCTTAACCCTAGACTAGAAGTCTACATGGTTGATATAAACCCTCTAGCAGTAAAAGTAGCTAAGAATAATGCTGAAAGAAATAGTGTAGCAGAACGTGTAGTAATACTACATGGAGACCGCTATAAACCAGTAGAGAACATAGTGTTTAAAGCAGTATACACTAACCCGCCGCTAGCAACTGGTAAAGAAGTAGTAGAAGACATACTGTTGAAGGCATGGGATCACTTGGAGGATAAAGGCTTCCTACAAACAGTACTAGCAAAAGGACACAAATACTATCTAGGAAAAATAAGAGAGAAATACAGTAGAGTGGAATGGATAAAGAAGAAAGGATACATAGTAATAACAGCCTATAAGTAATAGAAATAAACCAGACTATAGAGAATAGATAGTATAGAAAAAGCCGGGGTGCCCGAGTGGACTAAGGGGCTGGCCTTGAGAGCCAGTGGGTCTCACGGCCCGCGCGGGTTCGAATCCCGCCCCCGGCGCTATAGTTGTGTATATGTTATTCTATACATGCTTGTATTGTAGTGTGTTAAGTATTGTAGGGTATGTTTCTTCTAGTTCTTTAATAGCTTCTAGTAGTTCATCTAGTTTATTAACACCAGTTGTTAAGACTACATATTCTTCTTCAGATAAGTCTATTCTAAGATACTTCCTTTCTGAAACAACATTCTTTAAGCTATACATGATCTTCTTTGTTTGAAAGCTTTCATCATACTTGAACAACGGCTCTGTCTCTAAATGGTATCCATAGTCTTCTATGTATATACGAAAGCCTATCCTACATGAACCAATGTATTTAGAAGCTACAATAATCCTTACACCATCTTCAATAGGTGTTCCGACAAAGTAGCCTCTACTACTAAGTCTCTTAACAACATCTATAAGCTCGTCATAGATAACATGTTCTTTCACCAAAGCCCTATCTCCATTATCAAAATATCTAAGTATATTTAGTGGACCCACATACTCACCAACATAGCTTACAGGTGTGTATGGCTCACTTAACCCATAGAATATACAGAATGCTCTACCTGGAGACCAGTAATAGACCTTACCTGGTTTAACTCGATAATATTTCCCACTACCCTCTAACTCTATAGGTATCTGGAAGTATACTTCTTCCTTCCAAACACTAAGCTCTGTATTAAAAGGTAGTATATCCACTAGTTTATCATAACTAGTATCCATACCTATTATGAAAGAAGTATCTTTATCCTCTACTAGAATCTCTAATAAAAACACTCTATCAAAACCTCCAGTACTTATCCAGTTTAAACTATTATATTCTTACTTATAAACAAACTCTTGTGAAGAATAGTCTCTAGACTAGTAACTCGTATATAGGAGAGGATAGGTAGTTTAAACAAAATAATATAGGGTGTTGTATGTGTATAAGCCATTAAGTGAGCGTTGGGGTAAACCTGTTCTAAACAAGTGGGGTAAGAAGATATATCTTGATCAAATGGGTATGAGGGAGCTTGAAGAAAGAGTTAAGGAGAACGATATAGTATTCCTACCAGTAGGTTCAACAGAATGCCATGGACCCTTTGAGCCTCTTGGAGAAGACACTATCATAGGTGTTAGTATAGCTGAAAAAGTATGTTATGAAACTGGATGTACTGTAGCACTACCAATAGCTTATGGTAGTCACCCAAGCCATCACTATGGCATGCCCGGTACAATACCTGTTAGAGCTACAGTATTAATAGAGTATGTAGCCGATATTATAAAGTGGCTTTCAAATGCTGGTTTTAAAAAGATAATAGTATGGAATAGCCATGGACAAGAATACGTTCTCCCTATAGCTAAGGATATAGCTATAATAGAGAAGGATGTTCATGCACTAATACTTGTCACTAGCTGGTGGAAATGGGTTCAAGACCTATTGAGAAAAGCTGGTAGTGGAGAAGAGATTGCTCCAAGTGTTAAACTTGAAACACCCTTTGTACATGCTGATGAGGTAGAAGCTAGTGTTACATGGTATGTCTCTCCAGAACTCATAGATGAAGAGCTTCTTAGAAAAGAGGGTGAATGGGGTGTTGTAAGAGCTATACCGGGTAAATGGGTTAATGCTGCTGGCAATGTGTTCCCAGATAAGCCATTTAACTGGTATGATGTAAGCCATTTACCAGAATTCTACTATTATAAGAAAGGATTTGTAGGATGGCCTAAACTAGCTGATCCAAGGAAGGGAGAGGTTTTAGTAAATAAGGTTATAGAGAGAGTTATAGAGTTTGTTAACTGGCTTAAAGAAAACTATCCGCCAGGGAAGATACCTAGGACGTGGATAGACTTTGAAGAACTATTCTATAACAAACCTAGAGAACATGTTGAACCTAAGGGTTAGCTAAGCATTAGGAGGAACTAGTCTATATTATATAAATAGTTTTTACCATTAATACACTAGTACTGGCTAATATAGGGGGCTTGTATGTAATGTCTAGACTTAAACTATCTATCGTCCAAGCCATTGCTACTGATGTAGAGTTTAGTGTTGTTATAAGTGCTCCATTAGAGAAGATACTTAGTAGACTCCAAGAACTAGGTTATGATGGTGTTGAATACAATATTTCTAATCCATTTCAAGTAGATGTAAGAGAGGTTAAGAGAGTTACAGAGAAGTATGGTTTAGAAGTATCAGCTATATCAACTGGGCTATCATACCTTAGATACGGCTATAGCTTATCAAGCTCTAGTAGTGAATACCGTGGGAAAGCTCTAGAGTTCTTTAAGAAATACATAGAAATAGCTCAAGAACTAGGCTCATACAAAGTTGTTGTAGGACTAGCTAGAGGTAAGTGTGAAGGAGACTGCATTAAAGCTAAGGAGAGGCTTAGAGAATCTCTTAAAATAATTGATGAATATGCTAGTGAACATAGTGTTTTAATAGTTTTTGAACCTCTCAACAGGTATGAAACAGATCTTATTAATAAACTTGATGAAGCAATTGAGTTTATCAAAGACTATAGGAATGTGAGAATACTATTTGATACATTCCATATGATGCTAGAAGAAAGAAGTCCTTATGAAGCAATACTTAGAGCTAACAAGTATATAGGGCACTTCCATGCTGCTGATAGTAACCGTTTAGCTCCAGGTTTAGGAATACTTGATTGGGAGAAGATAGTGTATAGACTACTTAGAATAGGGTATAGAGGATATATTAGTGTTGAAGCACGTGGTGAACCAGATCTTGATACCTTGTTGGAAACTAGTGTTAGAACACTAAAACCACTCCTACTATAACCACTCTTTTAATACAAAAACCCTTATTGGAGAAAGAGCTTAAAACTGTGTACTATAATTATCTAGTTCAAAGGTGGTGAAAGCTATTTGTTATCTGTAGCACTTGAGAAGAAAGGTATTGAGATAATATCTAGATACCCATACAAGATAGGGATAGTTGTATTCATGGTATATCCAGAGCTTTTAAAATCCGATAAAGGAGCAGCTGATAAGACTAGAGAGCTTCTTAAAGACAGCTTCTTCGACCTACTAGAGATCTCCTGGATTGGCGATAATGAGTGGAAGATGCTTAGCAGATACGTTGGTGAAAGTGGTAGAAGAATAGATTTCTCAATGGGTCTTCAACCAGAGGTTCTTGTTAGGAAATACAATCCTAGTGCTGTAGATGAGGAAGAGAGGAGGAAAGCTGAGGAAGTCCTTGTTAGAGGAGTAGAAGTTGCTGGAGAGAGGAGTATGAAAGCAGTAGCACTATGTTCAGGACCTAATGTTGAAGGAATTGAGCGTGAGAGAGCGGTTAGATCGTTTGTTAAAACAGTTAGTGCTATGGCTGAGAAAGCGCTTGAATACAATATGTCAGTATATGTAGAGACTTTTGACTATAAATGGGATAAGAAGAGACTTCTCGGTCCAATAGATTTCTCAGCTAAGGTTATTGAAGAGATAAGATCTAGCTATAGTAATGTCTATCTAATGTGGGATCTAAGCCATGGACCATTGCTTGATGAGAAACCAGAAGATCTTAAACCCTATAGTGATCTAATAGGACATATCCATATAGGCTGTGCTAAAAAGGTTAATGATAAACTCTATGATTGGCATCCAGGCTTTTACCGCCCAGGCTCAATTAATACTGAAGAAGATGTTGCTAAACTACTTGAAGTACTACATGATATAGGCTATAGTGGTGCTACAAGTTTTGAAGTAAAACCTGAAGATGGACAGCATCCATTAGAAGTTGTTAATACTGCTAAAGGTGTTTTGTTAAGAGCTTACCAGTTATTCCTTGAAGGAAGGATCTAGGGGTTTATAGTTAATAGTTAAAATAATCTAAAACTCTTTTTCTCTAGAATAAAATATACTTAATACTAGGGTGTGTAGTGTATTGAGGAAATATCTAGGGTTAATACCTCATCCAGCCATAGGTGTTAGGTTGCCAGACATAGTTATACCGCCTGTTCTAAAAGCTTTCCGGTTAAGAGATGTTGCTGGAACACTAATGTTGTCCTATAATAGAGAGACAGCTCCATTAAAAACTATTTCTTCTAGTAGGAGTTTGTTAAGAGGGCATACTGGCACATCTATATCTGAGTATATATCTAAAGCTACAAGTTATGCTGAACACTATGGAGCTATAGTTGAAGTAGAAGCCGATCACGTGTCTCTAATGGCTTCTCCAGAAAGAGCTGTTAAGAGAATTACTGGAGGGGGATTTGAATATGGTTTATCTAGAGAGGAGATTGAAAAATCTCTTGAGTATATTGAAGAGGAGTTTAAAGAAGTAGAGGATGTTGGTGGAGTAGATTTTGTCACTATTGATACATGTGAACTCATAGATCTTGGAGTAAGTAGACTGGGTAGTGGAGAAGTGCTGGCAATATATGAGGATAAGTTTGACAAGTCTATTAGAAAGGATTTTGAAAGAACATATCTTGGTAAGAGATTCTACTTCCTATCAAACTCTGGAGACATATATGTAATAAAATATGATAAGGCAGAGCTTGCAAGACTAGTGTTGAAGTATTTTAATAGTATAAAGTATGTTATGAAAGTCTATAGCATTATTAACAAGTATCAAGGTAGTCGAGAATATGGTGTTGAAATAGCACTTGATGAAGTACCAGAGACTACTAGTCCTAAAGAACTATTCTTCTATATTAATGAGTTAAGCCGTAGTGGTTTGAGAATAGACTATATAGCACCAAATATTGGTTTTAGAAAACGTGAAGACTATGAAGGCGATCTATCTGATCTAGCTAGTAGGGTTGATAGATTACATACAGTTGCACGTAGTATGGGTGTACTACTATCTTTCCACTCTGGAAGCGGTGCTCATCCATATAGTGATAAAGGATATGGTGTATGGGATACTATTAGAGTTGTAACAAATGGTATGTTAAAGTATAAGGTTTCAGGTGTTTATATACAATTACTATTAGAGGTTATGAGTAGGTTTCCACATGGTAGTAGGCCTAGGAGACTCTATGAAGAAATATTTGATACTATACTAGAGTATGTTGAAGGAGTTGTTAAAGAGAAGAAGGAGCTCTATTCTCTACATTTAGAGGAGATGCTTGAAACATATTATAGAGAAACAAGGATATCTCCTTTAAAGAGGAGGAGTCCACGAACAAGCTTCTTCCGACACTACTTCTTTATATTCCAGGCAGTAGTTGATGAGAGTGGTGTAAGGTATCTTAGAGAGAAACTGTTAGACCTGTATAGAACAAATAGTGATCTTAGGAGAGTTTATGAAAGTGAAGCAGTAGATCTTACACTAAGGATTATTGATAAACTAGGTTTTACAAGTAATATAGCCTACTATAATATTGTAGAGGTATAGGTTGTAGAAAGGATTTTTTAAGTCAAACATGATCTATGTATAGAGGATTATGTGTTGAAGGTGTACTCATTTTGGGTAAAGTAGGTGTTGGTGTAGTAGGTTTAGGACGTATAGGTAGGCTTCATGCAGAGATACTGAAGTATAGAGTTGATAGAGCAGAGCTTATAGCTGTATCAGATGTTGTTGAAGAAACTGCTAGAAGTGTTGGTGAGAAACTAAGTGTTAAATGGTATACTGATTATACTAGAATGGTTGAAGACGGTAGAGTTGATGCTGTAGTTATTAGTGCTCCAACATTCCTCCATAAAGAAATGATTATACAAGCTGTTGAAGCAGGTAAACACGTATTTGTTGAAAAGCCTATGACTGTGACTGTTAGTGAAGCTAAGGAGGTTGTTAATACTGTTAAGAAACATGGTGTTAAACTCCAAGTAGGCTATAACCGTAGATTTGACTACGCCTACCGTAGTGCAAAGAAGTATATAGAGGAGGGGAGGATTGGTAAACCTATAGCGTATATAGCTATAGCTAGAGACCCATGTGCTCCGCCAGGATGGGCTGCTGATCCGGGGAAGAGCGGCGGCGTATTTCTCGATATGCTATCCCATGACTTTGATATGGCCCGTTATTTAATGGATGCTGAAGTTGTTGAAGTATATGTTGTTGGAGGAAACTACTTGTATGAAGAACTAAAGTCTACTGGAGATCTAGATGTTGTCAGTATAGTTTTTAAATTATCTAATGGAGCACAAGGCTTAATACATGGTACTAGGAAGTTCCCATATGGCTATGAATTGAGGACAGAGGTTTATGGTTCAGAAGGAGTAGTATATATTGGTAGTAATATTGATAACATGGTTGCTTTAGGTACAAGACATGGTTTAACATACTTTGGCGCTCCATGGTTTATTAAGAGATTCTATGACGCATATGTAGGAGAGTTAGAAGCTTTTATAGAAGCTATTATTGAAGATAGAGAACCCCCTGTAACAGCTATAGATGGATTACGTACTGTACAGATTGGAGAAGCTTGTTGGCGTTCGTATAGAGAAGGGAGGAGTGTACTGGTAGAGCTATAGATTCTCTTATAGCGGGATATTTTTTACATAAATCCTTAATCCTAGTAGGCCCTACTATCTATATATATGTACCTATTATAATACAGCATGGCATCCTCTATAGCCCTCTATAGCAAGGTATAAAAGCTCTTAGCAAACACACTATATGTTGAATAGATTTAGGTGGATTGTATGTCTGAAAGCAAGATGTTAGCTCTTGTTCTATACGCAGACTATACTCCTAAACCAGACTATCCTATAACTGATGCTGAGAAGAAGACCCGCAAGATCCGTGAGGGTAACAGGGTTTGGAGAAACCCACGTATAGTTCTTGAAGAAAAACCTATACCTAAGCCCAGGGGAAAGCAGGTGTTGATTAGGGTTAGAGCATGCGGTATATGTGGAAGCGATCTACACTTTGTTGAAACTGATGAAGAAGGCTATATGTTCTATCCAGGCCTTGTTAAAACACCTGTTGTTATAGGACACGAGTTTAGTGGTGTTGTAGAAGAGGTTGGCCCACAAGTTAAGATGGTTAAACCAGGTGACCTAGTTACTTCTGAAGAGATGCTGTGGTGCGGCGAGTGTAGTGCTTGTAGACTAGGCTATGTAAACCACTGTACAAGGCTAAACGATCCATCTGATCTAGAGTTTGGTGAACTAGGCTTTACACACGATGGTGCTATGGCTGAATACGTTTTAATCCCTTATGAGAAGTATTTATGGAAGATAGACACGCTTGTTGAAAGATATGGGAGTGAAGAGAAGGCTTTTGAAGCAGGCAGTCTTGTAGAACCTACTTCAGTAGCCTACCACGCTATATTCAATCGTGCTGGAGGGTTTAAGCCTGGAGGCTATGTTGTAGTATGGGGTGCTGGTCCAATAGGGCTGGCATCTATCTCTCTTGCTAAAGCTGCTGGTGCTGGTAAGATTATAGCTTTTGAGATAAGCTCTGTAAGGAAGGAGTTAGCTAAGAGTGTTGGAGCAGACTATGTTTTCGACCCATTTGAGTTAAAGAAGAATGGGGTAGAGCCTTGGGAGAAGATAATGGATGTGACTGGTGGTGAGGGTGCTGATATGCATGTTGAAGTTGCTGGTGCTCCAGAACACACTCTACCACAGATGTTGAAGAGTCTAGCGGTAGGAGCTAAGATTGCATGGATTGGTAGAGCTCCAAAAGAGGTACCTATATATCTTGAAGTACTGCAGGTACGTAGAGCACAAGTATTTGGTAGTCAGGGACATTCTGGGTGGGGTACTTTTAGAAATGTTATAAGGCTTATGGCTGCTGGAAGAATAGATATGACAAAGATAATAACGAGTAGGTTTAAGCTTAGTGATGCTTTAAAAGCTTTTGAAAGAGGACATAAGAGGGTTGATGGAAAGATAACGATAAAGCCCTAGGTAGTGTAAACCTATAAAATAGCCTCTTTTTCCTCCTCTAAAACAATTCCCTCTACAATCTCTAACTTATACTATACACGCAGATAAGGTTATTTTATGCTCTACTGCTATGTGTTAGTAGGTGTATAATTTGAAGCCCAAGCTCTTCATAACTAGAGAGCTCTTTACAGACGTTATTGAAAAACTTAGGGAATACTATGATGTAGAAGTATGGGATCACTACCAGCCTCCACCATACGAGGTTTTGTTAGAGAAGGTTAGGGAAGTTGACGCACTAGCATCACTATTAACTGATAGAATTGACTGCAACCTCTTACAAAAAGCTAGGAAGCTTAGAATTATAGCTCAGTATGCTGTAGGATACGATAACATTGATGTAGAGTGTGCTACAAAGCTAGGAATATATGTCACTAACACACCTGGTGTACTAACTGAAGCTACAGCAGAACTTACATGGGCTCTCCTCATGGCTGTTGCTAGAAGAGTTGTTGAAGCAGACCATTTTGTTAGATGGGGGGAGTGGTGGAGGCTTAAGACTGGATGGCATCCTAAGATGATGCTTGGTGTAGAGCTTAAGGGTAAGACTCTAGGAATTATAGGGCTTGGTAGAATAGGTTCTCGTGTAGCAGAGTTTGGCAGAGCTTTTGGAATGAAGATTATATACTATAGTAGAACTCGTAAAAAGGATCTTGAGGAGAAGTATGGGTATGAGTATCGTGAGTTAGACGACCTCCTTAGAGAAGCCGATATAGTCTCTATACATGTACCATTAACTAAAGAGACGTATCATATGATAGATGAGGAGAAGCTTAAGAAGATGAAGAAAGGGGCAATACTGATCAATACAGCTAGAGGTGCTGTAGTAGATACAGACGCTCTAGTTAAAGCTCTTAGAGAGGGATGGATAGCTGGTGCTGGACTAGATGTTCATGAAAGCGAACCCTTTGATCCAAACCACCCTATAACAGCACTTAAGAACGTGGTTCTACTACCACACATAGGCTCAGCTACGTATGAGACAAGGCATAGAATGGCTGAACTAGTTGCTGAAAACCTTATAGCTTTCTATAAAGGCAGGATCCCTCCAACACTTGTCAATAAAGAAGTTGTAGAGAAACGTAAGCCAGGGTTCTAAGCCTCTAACTTTATAATATATTTTCAATATAATCAGCTTTTTCAAAATGTTTTAAGAAATATACCTATCTGACCACCTTAGTTGGTTTAGATACTAGATAATAACATACTCTGTCTATTAATGTATTTTAGAAGCTTATACATCCCATTATCTTAAAGCTTTCTTTATCATTTCTGGAGTGTCTGTTATAATTATGTCAACGCCGAGATCGGCTAAGTATTTAGCCATACGTGCATCATTAACAGTCCAAACTGCTATAATGAAATTGTTTTGATGAAATTCTTCAACAAGTTCTTTATCAACAAAAGCTGTTCTTATACTAGCTCCATCAACACCTATACTTCTTAAATATTGTGTAGGTCTAATAGGTTCTTCTTCAAAAGTAACTAGTGCTTTCACATATGGAAGAACCTTCTTAACATCAATTACGTTTTTATGATATTTTGACGTAACATATATTGCACCACTATACCTACTAGAACCTATTACCCTAGCTAACTTAAAACCCATATCTTTAGACTTTAAATCAATCATTATGTCAATAGCTTTGTTCTTCTTTCTAGCTTCTCTATTTATAAAGTCCAAAACTGTACTTAGTGGTTGATACTTTTTCAAAACACCATATGATACAGCTTGAGCTAGTTCATGAAATATTCTACGTGGTATTTCTAGAGTCTCCTCGCCCTTATACTCCATAGTCTCACGCATAAGCTTCTCCTCCATAACGTGGTGTAGTACTATGTTGCCATTAGCTGGAGATAGGATAGCATCTATTTCTAAAGCATTGATGAATGGGTTGTTAATGACACGTTTTATCTTCCATAGACTATTTACTTTATGGGCTACCACTAATGGTAGAGAGCTAGAAGAGTGTTTCATAGCCTAGTATATCACCATATACCCGTTTTTCATAAGCTATAGTTAGCCAGTACATATGCATTCTCTAGATGAGGGTTTGAACATATAGAGTTTATAAACTCTACGCCATATAAGGTGCTGTTAGATAAATAGTTCTATTTAACATCATGTATATACTATTGCTCAATCTTCATACCTAGTAAACGATATTTTAGATAAATACTAATACTGGAGGAGCTTGTTTATCGGCGAATCTATGTCTATGTAAACACTTCTGTTGAGACCCAGTTTTTATAAGAGGATATGGTTAGCACCATTTTTACATAGCTGATGCAAAGTTATGTTCGACAGATTTAAAGTCTAGGTTCTAGTCAATACCATGTAGGTGTTTATTGTGGCTCACAATAGGCTCTCTCTTAGCTATGTAATGGAGGTAATCAATTCTATTGAATCAGAGAAGCTTGTTCTACCAGTACCCCCTAGAATAGACCATTCAGACCATATTATAAAGACTGCTTTAGCTGGTCATACAAAGCTTGCTGCTGACCATATCCTTTACCCTGAAATGAAGGGTAGAGTTGTTGATGTACTAGGCTCTGTTATTAGAAGGCTTAACCTACTATTTATTTCTAGTAATCCTGTTGGTGTTGAAGAAAGTATTAAACGTAGGTATATAGCTGATCGTTATCTAGCCTATGATCTATTGTTAGAGATCGCATGGAATCTCATAGGTATAGAGTCTAGAAGAGTCGGTTTTGGTAGAGAAGAGATTGAGAGAGGGTTAAAGATAATCGTTAACGCTCTTAAAGACTGGGAGGCTGTTGAAAGGGAAGAGTATGGTGAACCAGTTATACTAGAAGCTGTTATTAGTAAACAACTAGAGTCTATGAAGATAGTGAATAAGGGCAATAGCCTACTAGCATACATTGCTAGTGAAGTAGAGAAAAAGCTTGATCAAGGAAGTCTAGCTGAATCATTTATTAATGCTATGAAGAACCAGCTTACTAACACTATATACTACCATGCTTCACTCCATAGACTATGCAAGTTTGGCAATGACTATGCTCTAGGACTTAGATGGCTTAGACACCTAGGCTATGTACAAGTTTCAACAAACCCTGCTCTAGCAGCTAGAGCCTATGATGACGACCCTAGTTTATGGGAGAGGTTTAAGAAGTATGCTAGAGAAGTCTTGTCTAAAAAGTATCCAGAATGGTTTAGAGATCCAGATAAATACGCTGACGATATTGCTATGGAAGCTACAAGGTTCGGTCTTATGGAGAACTTCCTTGTATTTAGACCTCCATTCTTCTGGTCAGATTATCACGACGGTCTTGTAAGCTACCAGCTTAACCCATTGATAGCACATGATCCTGTTAAGAGTGTTGAAGCTGCTAAAGAGTTTGCTATAAGGCTTGAAGAGGATTTAAGAGTATATGATGAGTATCTACTATGGGGTTATACAACAGCTAATGTAGAGAAGGGTAGACCCAACCTTGTTGTAAAAGTAGCTGCAGCCTATCCAGCAGCCTTAGAGATTGCCCGTAAACTTAACGAAATAGGTATTGGCCAGAACATCACGGTTAGCTATACAGTGGCTCAGGAGGTATTAATTGGAGTAGCTGCTATGGAGGGTATGGCTAAAGCTATTAAGAAGGGTATTAAGCCAACACAAACCTATGACACTAATATGGGTGGTAGACTAGAGGATCATTTAAGAGATGTTGTTGCTGCTAAACTTGTTTGGAAAGCTATTGAGAGACTTAGTGATGATGAGAAGGAGAGGAAAGTTAACGATCTTTTAGAAAAACTTCTTAAAGACAAAGAGAAGCTTGAAGAAGCTATAAAGATGCCTCTAAGTGAGAGAATAGACTACTTAGTATCAAAGCGTGTTCTAGGGAGAAACTTGTTAAGAGAAGAGTTTGTTGAATTCCTTGACAAGAGCGGTGTATTTGGTTCTAGAGAGAAGCTTATTGAAATGCTTAAAAGGATCCAGTATGATCTAGCTTTATCAGGTACATTTGTTGCACAGAGAGTTTATGAAATAATGTTTTCTCCATGGAATCGTGAGAAATGGATAAAATACCTTATGGAGAAACACGGGATAACACGTGAAGAAGCAGTGTATGTTATAGACCGCATAGACCTACTGCCAGCTTCTAAGAGAAAACCTATTGATACACTATATACGTTTGCATCAAAGAATATGACTAATACAGAATTCCCTAACCACCAGTTAAAAGTACAACAAGAATATATGAAACCAGGGTTTAAACTAGATGATTATGCAGAGTCTATATATCAACAACTAGACCAAGAGGCTCTTAAGAGACTTACGGAAGAGTATGAAGACTTCGTAAAAGCATATGAAGCATCGCCAGAACTTAATGAGTTATTGAAAAAAGTTGGGATAACAGGAGATTATGGAAACCGTGGTATAGAGGTAGAGAAATGGCCAGAGTATGGTCCATGTAGAAAGACTATGAAAGAGTTTACAAATGCTTACCTAAGATTCCGTGATAAAGTTCTTGAAACAATTAAAGAACTGGGAAGGGAGTTAGGCTTATAGCTTTAATGTATATAGCTGTATTTAGATAAATATTTTTAACTCTCTATAGATAACCAAGATTAAGGCTAATCATTAATAGTTGATGTAGTCTTGTCTATCTTAGTAAGTGTCTGTATAATCTTACTTAGATAGTTTATAATGGTATATGTCTTTAATAAATGCTATTGTTAGAAAATCTTTACTTACTACTAGTTTAAGCTTTAAATACCTTTAAAACACTGTATAGTGTCAGTATATTAATGGAGGTGTCCACTATATTGTCTACTGCTCTACTCATAGTAAAGGATCTTAGGAAAGTGTATAGCGGTGGTGTTGAGGCTGTTAAAGGTGTGTCGTTTAGTATTGAAAAGCCCTCTTTAATAGCTCTTCTTGGGCCTAATGGTGCTGGTAAGACGACTTTACTTAATATGATTGTTGGTGTACTCCCTCCAACTAATGGTGAAGTATATGTTCTTGGCAAAAACCCTTGGAGAGAACGTGAAGCTAGGAGGTTAATAGGCTTTGTACCACAAGAACTAGGTATTAGAGGTGATCTAACTGTTTATGAAAACCTAGTGTATATAGCAGCGATAAATGGTGTATCAGTATCTAGAGCACGTTTAAGAGCTAGAGAGCTTATGGAATCTCTTGGATTATTTGAGTATAGGAATAAACTTGCTAGCAAACTATCTGGTGGTTTAAAGAGAAGACTATCTATAGCTATGTCTCTTATACATGACCCACAAGTGCTTGTACTTGATGAGCCAACAACTGGTCTAGATCCTGGTATAAGAGTGGAGTTTATAAAAATGCTTAAAGAGCTTGTTAGTGAAGGTAAGGCTGTACTATTATCTACACATATATCTGAAGATGCAGAGTACTGTGATGAAGTAATTATTATGGATAAGGGGGTAATTGTAGCTAAGGGTTCTCCAGAAGAGCTTAAGAGGAAGACAGTTGGCTTAAAAACAATTGTTGAACTAGTAACAGGTAATCCTGATAAAGCTGTTAAGGTGTTAAAGGGAGGTCTTGATGTTAAGAAGAAAGAGGATCTAGTAAATGTGTATTTAGAGAATGCTGAAAGAGAGCTTCCTAGACTATTCAATATACTGTTATCACATGGTATAGAGATCTATGAGGCTAGGATTAGGAAGCCAACAATATCTGATGTATTCTTATTGTTAACAGGGCATCCTCTTGAAGAGACTAGTGTTGGGTGAGACTCTATGTCTAGAACATTATCTATAATATACTATGGTATAAAGAGCTACCTTAGACATAAAGATGTATTATTCTGGGTTATAGCATGGCCTATACTATGGCTGTTACTAGTAGCTTATGTATTCGTACCCCCGACTGGAGGGGTTGAAGTAAGAGTTGCCATTATAGATTGTGATCAAGGGCTTCAGAGTAATGTAACAGCATGGACTCCACTATATAGTGGAGAGGAGGTTAATCTTACTAATGAAGTTGTCAGTGTCTTTAAACAAGCTAGTGGTGTTAAAGCTACATACATGGTTGACGTGGTTGGTTGTAGATGTAGTAACAAGAGTTCGTGTAGGGATTATGCTAAAGGACTATTAATTAAGAAAGGCTATGATATAGCTGTCCTTGTACCAGAGAACGCTAGTGAATACTATGTTAACTGGATACCTGTTAACTTAACAGTATATATTAAGGCTTCAACACCTAATGAGGAGTATCTTGGCTATGGCTATGCTCTATCACCATTATTTAATTTAACAATGAACTCTACACTAGAGAGAATAGATAGAGCTACAGAATTTGTATCAAACTATACAAAATACTCTACACCAAGTAATGTTACATATAATATGACTGGTGCAGAGTATAGTAGGTATATAAGATTCTTCTTCTATAGTATAGTGTTTCCAGTAAACCCTAGTATAGACATAGTTAAGCCAAGGACTATGGTTGATAGACCAGGTGTTGTAGGGTGGACTACTATAGGTGCTATAGGACTAGCTCTTATGACAGGGCTATTGACTGCTGGAGCAGGATTCTTTGTATTTCGTAGTGAGTCTGGTTATCTAAAGAGACTACTAGCTAGCTCTATATCTTTGAGAAAGCTATTATTAATCGACTTAGTTGAAAACCTTATAATATCATTAATAGTGTCAGCTATTATAGTAGCTGTTGGAGTAGCTATTGGTGCAAGAATACTGTTCAACCCACTAGATCCACTACACTATATAGCAGTAGTGTTCATACTATTAGCAGCCTTATTTGCTTATGGACTGGGGCTACTGTTAGCACCAATAACTAGGTCTTCTAGAGCAACTGGTGGGGCAACAGCTATAGGTTTAATACTCGTATTCCTTACAGGTATATGGTGGCCTCCAAAACAGATGCTTCCACAACCACTTAGAGCATTTGCTTATGTATTCCCTCCATCATGTGCTTTTGATGTTGTTAGAGATATTGTTGTATGGGGTAAGAGTCTAGTGGATACTCTATGGAATATGGAGGCTGCTATTATAGGTACTATTATATTATATGTTATCATAGCATTAGTGTATCATAGTAGATTAGAGAAGTTTGCTGAAAAAGTATTAGAGTAGGGTTTGTTTTAACGTTATTTTTCATATAACCTATATACATAGATAGCGTTATCTAGTATTATATAGAGTTCTTTGAAATCGGCCTTATCAGCTAATACGATTACCTTATTATACCTCCTTGCTAGTGATAAAAACTTTCTAAAGTCATTAACTTCTATCAAAGGCTTATTTCCAAGATCCACTACTCTACCTGGTAGAATGTACGGTCTATTAACTGTAATGTATTGTTCATAGACTTTTTTCTCCTTAAACTTTGTGATATAGATGGTTGTTAGTGTAAATAATGTTAGTGCTAAAGCTATTGTTGTATATGTAAGTAGTGTTCTAGAAGCAAGTATGTCTAAACCAAGTAGATTAAACATTTTCTTCTTCATTATAGTTTTTTCGTCAGTATAGCTTTTACTATCACCACTCTTAGTTATTGTAACCATATTTCCCTCTTTATCAATAGATATACTTACTTTAGGATTAATTCTATATGTAGCATTTACACCTGTTCCATAAACTACATTAGTTAGCAAGTCTATAGAGAGTGTTATAGTATAAGATCTTGTCTTAATACCAGTCTCTTTCTCAATAGTATTTACAATTTTGTGGATTTTACTCATATTCAATAGTATAGTGTCTCTAAACTTGCCAGCATCAATATGACTCGGTTCTTTAAATAATATAGTTTTAGACCAGACACCAGAGCTTATGATTAAGTATATGGTGTAGTCTATACTTACATCTCTTATAGATCCGTATTTTGTATTAGAGTATAATATGGGGTCATAGTAGAGATCTAGTACAATATACTTGAGTAAACTAAGGTATACCTTATTTGAACTTATATTTTCTACATAGTCATATATTAAAGCTGGTTTTACAACAGCCTTATTCTTAATAGCTACTTTCAAGTCACAATACTTTACAGTACTAGTGTACTGTGTATATGGAGGTTCACGGTACACTATAGCTAATAGTATACTAGAGGTTATTGTTGAAACTAGGAATAAAGCTATAAAGACTATGAGAACTTTATCAATAATACTTTTATTTAAACCATTTTTAATCAATACGCATGATCACCTCCTTAACTATATATAGGCTAAATATGAATAGAATGATTGATGTTAGTGTAACAACAAATGTTACATAGTCTTTAGATAGTATTGCTAGAAATATTATAGGCATACCTATATATGGTATTGAGTATATGGTCTTACCAAGTATATTATCGTAACGTACAACCCATGGATCAACTTCTTTATTAGCATCGCCTTTTGTTAGATAATATGATCTATTTTCCTTGATGAATGTTTCAATAACTCTATGTGTAACAATCTTGTCTTTAACCATAAACGTTATTACATCTTCTTTTGTAATATTGTTTACATTTGTATCAATAACAATTATATCACCCATATTTATTTGAGGAGCCATACTACCACTTGTGACAATAAGTAGTCTATACCCACTAATGGTTATAAGCACCAATGTTATAGTTAGGGTGAAAGCAGTAATGTTTAGTATTGTTGATAGAGTTCTTCTTAATGAGGATATGTAGAGGTTTTCTACATTAGTGGTGTTTTTATTCTTTATTAATACATAATATATTATTGATAATTGAGACATAGTTATAAAAATTGATAGCGGTAGGGAAATGGTTAATGGGATTGCAGGTAATATAGGCAGAGTTTTTGTCATAACGGTATGGGGTATACTATAGAGTAGTTGTATACTGATATTTGTATTGATAGCAAGTATTGTTAGAAATAGCTGGTTAAGGAAGACTGTCATATTATATATAACTGACTCTATAGATGGGTCTGTCAAATTACTTATTGATATGTATAGTATTGTAGTAGTTAGTGTTGGTAGCCATACTTTCACACTACGATGTTCTATAATATTGTCTATAAGAACTCTTCTAAAACATTCAATACCTATTACAAATGATAAGGTATATACATTTGTTAATAATAGATCTACTAGAGTTAGTGTAGACAAATTATATCCAAAGCCAAATATGAGTCCAAGCATATACCTTGGTATGATACCTACTAATAATAAATACATTACTATAGAC
>Ga0190312_1000249_pt1 | contig 19526 bp, 9 predicted proteins | sample 487007910_MG_FD_165046 | JGI IMG/M metagenome (GOLD analysis project Ga0190312, IMG submission 165046) | Hydrothermal vent sediment bacterial communities from Southern Trench, Guaymas Basin, Mexico - 4870-07-9-10_MG | ecosystem: Environmental > Aquatic > Marine > Hydrothermal vents > Sediment ... | reverse complement strand
ATAGAACTGCTGCAATTATAGCAGAGCTTGCAATTATTGCGATTATTATGAACCAATTTATCGTCAGGGATGGTGCTGGTGCTATTGGTGTTGTTGCTCTTGGCGTTGGAGTAAGCTCCGAGGCAGGCGTAGTAGAAGGGAAGCGGGAGGGAGTAGGAGAGAGCGTGGGCAAGGTTTGAGGGATACCCACTGTTGTCGGTTGAGGTGTTTTCCCAGCAGATTTCACCTCGCCGCTGATTGCGAACAGCGAGAAGCTTGAAGTTTCAGCAGAGAAGTATGAAAAGGAAGAATCCTCGCCGATTTTAGATGTGGGAAGTGCAAACCATCTTCCGATGCCCTCTTCATATTTGTAGAGTCTTATTGTTTCCTCTTCTATGCTATTTTCGCTCATCCATGATTTGCTCACCTTGAACTCTACCGTCGCACTCGCATTCACACCCGTCAAATTTGTAACTGTGATGTTAAAATAGGAAAGAACAACGCCAGGTGCATCTGTAATTCCCACCACTTTCGCCAATTTCTCCACCACTATACTCACATTATACACCGTTTTATCCTCAATTAATGTTATATTATACACATCTAATCCCTCAAAGGATGCGGTTTCAGGCTTCCCTGCTTCTATGCATGCGATAGTTACTTCCTTCCTTTCTACCACCGATGGCGCCTCGGTCTGTCTTGGTGTAGTAGGAGGCATATAACCAACGCCTCCTCCACCGCCTCCTCCACCTGCTCCAGCACCTCCACCGCCACCTCCGCTTGTCCCTCCACCAGTAGAGCGTCTCACGAGGATTGAGCCGTTTTTCACAGTGAAATCAATTTTTGTGTAGTTGAAATAATCTGTCAAATCGTGGACTGAGAGGTTCAAGAAAGAAAAGCCCTCCTTTAAAGATTCGAATGTGATGTTTGCAAAAATGACATCTCCGCTCTTTGACTCATTTGCGCTCCAAGCTACTATTCTCACAATCCCTTCCGTGTTATCTGCATTCCATTCAAGCGCATTTCCTGTTCCAGATTTAACATTCACGACACGGACAATAGAGGGGTTATATATCACATTTATCGTTCCAGAGCCGAGATTCTCCACATTACGAACAATAATGGGTATAGTTATCGTGCTGTTTGGAGTAACTTCCACATTCTCTATTTTCACTTCTGGAATTGCTGATGCTGAAAGGGGGTAGAACAGGAGAAGATAGAGCATGGTAAATAAAATGAAAAATGGGAGGAGGTCCGCAGTCCTTTGAGTGAGCCGAAAAAGCTGTGGAGAGCGTGTCATGCTCCTCACGGCATCATTTCCTCTTTCCCTACGAGGTATTTAGCGATGTAGAGGGCATCTCCGGATGTGATTCTGCCATCACCTTCCGCAGGAATAATGTCCGCAACGAGCATATCTATCGTTTCTTCCTTTCCTACGAGGAATTTAGCGATGTATAATGCGTCTCCTGATTTTATGTAACCGTCACGAACGACATCTCCACGCAGAAGAACAGTGAGATTGATGATTGTAGTGTTGCAGTTTCCGAAGATGTCGCAGGCGGTAACGGTGAGTGCATGCGTGATGTTCGCTCCTGCGCTTGCATTCGTCGTAATTGTCCAGATATCCGTGCCATTTATGCGATGCATCGTTGCGTTGCTTGCTCCTCCTATGGATGAGAGATTGATTGTGACATTTGCGATTCCGCTCGCATCCGTCACAGTGACATTCAGCCTCGTTATATTTGTTCCGGGAGGTCTCGGTCGCCCCGTGTCGCTCAGAATAATTGCAGGAGAGGCGGATGCGTTCGTGAGGACAGGCGGCTCAATATCTTTTATGAAGAATGTGCCGTTCCGCACCATGCATTGAATTTTCGTGTAGTTATAATATTCAGTGAGGTCATAGACGGAGATGTTCAGGTAGCTGAATTCCAAGGCATGACCCACCGCTTTTAAAGTGACATTTGCAAATATTACATCTCCGCTCTTTGACTCATTTGCGCTCCAAGCAACTATTCTCACAATCCCTTCCGTGTTATCTGCATTCCAAGATTGAACTTCAAGCGCATTTCCTTCTCCCGATTCCACTTTTATAACATGAACAACAGACGAATTATATGTCATATTTATCGTTCCAGAGCCGAGATTCTCAACATTACGAACAATAATTGGCACAATTACGCTTTCATTTGGAGCGGCATAGACATCTTCTATGATTACAACCGTTGTAGGCAGCTTTTCTGTGGCGAAATTCCAGCTGAAATTTGATGTCATGTTGTTCCCCGCAACATCTTGCACGCCTGTCGTTATCGTTACGGTGTAAGTCTCGTTATATTCAAGGCATAATGGGTCAAAAATCACCTTGAAATACTCGGAATCATAGAATATGTTGCCTTTTACTCTATGTTTAGAGCCGTTTTCCACAATTATTGTCTCATTATTAAGAGTAGAGGGATTGATTTCTTCGCTGAATGTTGCAGTTATGTTCACAGTAATTGGAACATTCGCACCTTTCGGCTCGTAATTGACGATTTCTGGTGGTGTAGTATCGGGAGCAGTCCGAGCAGTGTGATTAACCCATGTTTCGTTTATGTTGCCCCAAATATCAACAGTTCTTGTCGCTATTGTATGCTCCGTGTTGGGTTCAAGCGATGTTGCGTTGTAATACTGGACGCCTTTCGTGACATTTCCCGCAAATTTCCCATCTATATATACGATAACATGAGAGAAATCAGCATCCGGAGGGTCAATCCATGTCCAATTAATAAAGTTCTGCTCGTAAGTTATGTTATGCAAGTCAGAAACGCTCGCAGGTGGAGTTATGTCTTTAACCGACCATAACCATGTGTGCATATCGCTACCATTTTCGTTGAAAACATAAGCAGTAACCTCCCAATAACCCGCAACAGCACTTTCATTCGTGTATTCTGAGAAATCTACTCCCGATTGATTGAACACTTCCGTCCCATTTATCCGCCAACTCACATTTACTGTTTGATTTATTGATATGTTAAAAGTTCTATTTGCACCCTCCATGTCTTCAATAACTGTCTCTTCAGGATACCAAGATGTGATATTTGGTGCGGGGTAGAGCGGTAATTCCAGCATGACCTCCCTTGTTCGCTCGTTGTCCTCTGGATGCACATCCTCAGGTATGCTCGCATTCACCGTTATTGTGTATGCTCCAGGTGCGAGACCCGAAGTATCCCATGTGACATTACCCCAGTGGTGGTTATTTATGTCCCTTTCGTATGCATCCAGCACCTCTCTCCATGTTCCATTGCTTATTTCAACTGTTATATTCACTCTCTCTGGCTTGACAGTCCCATTATTCACAACCTTGAACTTGATGTGATATGTTTCGCCAATAGTTAGATTACAATCTAACGGTATTTTCTCCACTGTTGCATTATCAATTCTTATTCCGGTGCCGTATGTTCCAGTATATTCGGTATCGATATAAACATCATGAATAGGCTTGAGCGATATATTGAAGAAAATTCCACCTTTATTCGCATCTTCCTTTGTTATTTTGTGAGTTGTAGTGTTCAATTGACTTCCATCTGGGCTTTCAACATTGAACTGCAGTATCTCACTCACATTTGCATCCCTGCCATGAACGAGCATAAGTAGGTAGTAGTTACTGTCATTGCGTGTCTCTGCTACCCATTTCCCTCCCGTGTTCAGGTTTGTTATGCTTACAGTTGGATTGTTACATTCTGTTCCATTCTCGTAAAACACAAAACCATATATAATAAGAGGTGTTGGTGGCTCTGCAATTCCCACTGTTCCGTTATAAATCTCTGTTGAAACAGAACTTGCGTTGGGGTCGCTAATTTTGACATTCTTTAAAAGCAAGTTACTGTTTCCCCTGCTTCCAATAACTTCAAATTCTATGTTTGCAAGCACACCTGGCGAAGTAACACCATAGTCCGCTCCTGTTCTTGTCTCACTATATTCTATATATCCGCCAGTATTATTAATTTCATTTTTGAATATATTTGTGTTTGCACCATCTTGAGAGAGAAATGTGCCTTTACTCTGGCTTAATGCCCTTAACAGTGTATTATTAAAGTATAAGGTATATTGAGCACCGTATATTTCATTGCCATTCGGATACACAGTTATATTAACTGAAAAAGTATTGCCAGGCATAACATTACGGTAGGCGGGTTCCACGCTTATTATTGAAGTATTATCGGACATAATATTTACCGCTTTCCTCTCCACAGACAGCGCCTCTGCCTGTCTTGGTGGGGTAAGATGCTCATAACCGCCTCCACCTCCACCGCCTCCTCCACCTCCAGACTCGGCAGTGAGCTTTATTGCAGGAATCCAGTTTTTATGAACGCAACCGTTCACATCTATGAACTCATAGCATGTTATTTTGCCACCGATAGCATCATATTCTGGGGCGTGGATAATTTGCGGATAAGAACCTGTTCGGATTGTGTAGTTGTATTCTTTGCCTTTTTCAAGTGTAAAAGTGGTATTAAATAAAAGGTTGTGCCAATCGTCTCCGTAACCATTCCAAACTGCACGAGCATCAACACCATTCCCCCATATCCTGACGAATTCCGCATGACCTCCCGTGCCTGGGCATGCGTAAATGTATATTTTGTTCACAGTAATATTTCTGTTGGGCTTAATAGTGCCTTTATGCACACCCATTATGCTTGGATAAGGGTTCTCTGATGCTCCTGTATCGAAAGAAGAAACAATCTTTACAGTCCCATTTTTTGTTTCCACAGGAATAGGAGAGACTTTTGCGTCACTTAATTTGGCAACTTCAAAGCAAAGTTCGCTTATTCCTTCAGCAATCGCTTGAAATGTGATATTAGCAAGCACTCCAGGCTCTTTTACACCTCCTACCTCCCCAATCCTTGCCTCACTATATTTAATCAAACCAACAGTATTGTTGAAATCATTTATATATACATGTGAGTCGTTTCCATCCTGCCTGAGAAATGGTCCTCGCTCTTGATTTAATACATTCAATAGTGAGCTATTAAATCGTATATCATACTGAGCACCGTATATTTCTACCCCTTCAGGATATACATATACGCTAACAGTAAAATTTTCACCACATGAAACTGTTTGAGTTTGTGGAACCACACTTATTTGTGCCGCAAAGCATGCCTGAAAATATACAAATATTGTAGTGACAATAATTATTGCCCGAATTTTTCTATTCATTTCCATCACCCCCTTCCTTTTTTGCAAGTTTAATTAAGAGTGCTGATATTGAGAGTATTCCCGCAAATGCTTCAAATCCCGGAACATGTCTTCCTTTTGATGCGGATGTTGAGGTGGGAGTTGGTGTAACAACTTGAGAAGGCAACGCAACAATAGTATGCGTGGGTGTTGGAGTATGTTCAGGTGTCGTTGAATTTTGAGATGTGACAGGTGTTCTCGTGGTTGAAATTTGCTCTGCCGTCGGACTTGGTGTTTGAATGGATGAAGGTGAAGGAGTCGGCGATGTAGGTGATGGTGTCGCTGCTATCTCCTCCTCTACCTCTCCTACTTCAGACGCTTGAGCGGGTGTATGCTGTTTTACATCCTTTATTTCACATGTTCCATTACAAACGGAAACAGGAATCGGCTGCGCATTTGGGTCACTCAATTTCACATCACTGAAATTCAGGTGAGCTATTCCCGACTTAATCGCTTTAAATGTGACGATTGAGAGCATGCCCTCGCTCACAACGCCGTAATCAACGCCTATTCTCGCCTCTCCATATTTCGTAAAACATAATGTATTGTTTATCTCATTCACAAATACATTCGTTGATGCCCCATCTTGGCTGAGGAACGAGCCTTTTATCTGGGAAATTGCCTCTAACAATGTGTTGTTAAATACTAATACATACTGTGCGCCCGATACTGCACTCCCTTCAGGGTCTATGCGGATACTAACCGTGAAGTTCTCACCTTCTAATACCGTTTGACTTGAAGGAACAACACTTATCCGTGCTGCAAAGCTCGTTTGCACGAACACAGAAGCAATAATAACAACTGCTGCAACAAAAATTTCCTTCATTTTCCCCTCCTTTTCCTTTTCTTTGAATATAAGATTATAGTTACAATCGTAGCGAGAGCCAAAAGGAAAGCCTCAAAACCACTTATTGTGGGAGATGCCGTCGGCGTAGGCGTTTTTGTCATTTCAGATGTTTCATTAGCAGATGCTGTCGTTGCTGATGATGTAAGCACAATGAATAAATCCTTTGGGAAGCTAACTCTCCACGCTTTTATCCCTCCGAGCAAGTTATAAACCTCAAAGCCCCGCTCCGCCAATATCTTGCATGCATTTTTACTATTCACGCCTTTTTCACTATAAACAATGACCTTTTTTGTCTTGTCCAGCTCGTCAAGTCTGCTTTCCAATTCCGATAACGGTATATGTTTGAGCTCAATACCTTCAATATATATGTGCTCAGCGTTATATTCATCGTCTGTCCTGACATCCAAAAGAATGATTTCGTTAGGATTCGCATTTATCATCTCTTTTGCCTCCTCAACCTTTATGTTCTTGAAAGCGGGCTCGCTCACAGCTTCTCCCACAATACATACGCCATCCTCAATTTCAGCATCCACACTTTTGCCCGTTGCATCGCTCAATTTCACATTACTCAATTTCAAATCACTTTTTCCAGATGTGCCAACGACCTCAAAAGAAATCGTGGACAAAATGCCTGGAGAGGTCACACCATTTTTCACTCCAATTCTGCTCTCACCATACTTTACTATCCCGACAGTGTTGTCTGTTTCATTTACAAATACATATGTTTCGGTGCCATCTTGACCGAGAAAAGTCCCTTGAGTTTGTGAAATCGCTTTTAATATGCCATTGTCAAAATACAAATCGTATTGAACGCCGTATATCTCGTTGCCTTTCGGGTCAACAGTTATGTTCACGGTGAATATCTGTCCCTGCGACACTTTCATGCTTGACGGCGACACGCTTACTACGGGGGAAGATAGAACCCCTGGGCTGAGCGAGAGTAAAGCAAAAGATGCCAAAACAATTAATAGTGTTCCCCTCCCCTTCATTTCTTATTATATTTTCGTCTCTTAAGCATTATAAATAACATTATGGAATAAAAACATGTGCAAAAAACATATGTAAAAGGCACATGTGTTGGGGGTGGCATCTCTGTAAGGCGAAGAGAGTAAATGCTTGCCTTGTCATATCTTGAACGCACCTTTCTCTTCACCTCTCATTCTTTTCTTTTTATCTCTGCGAATGAAAGTGATTACTCAGAATGGATTTGAATCAGCATTTTCTTATTTTCCTATTCCTACCATGCGGTATGTTCCCAATTAGCGCCGACGATAACAGCATCAAATATGTCGACAATGCAATCGTTGTTGAGGTCAGCCATGTCTGCTCTCTCGCTTTCCCATCTTCCACTTGTGCATGCACAGTCCCATTCAAGCCCCACAATCACCGCATCAAATATGTCAACGATGCCATCTCCATTCGCATCTCCCGCAATATATACGCTGACTTGCAGTGAGGTTGTATTTGTGAGACCCCATTCATCCTTCACCGTCAAACTGACATTGAAAGGCTCGTAGCCTGTCCCGTTCCATTTGTATGAGGAGTAAATATGTTCTACTGTTTGACCTTCGCCGAAATAACCATCTCCGAAGTCCCATGTGTAATTTATGATTGCATCTCCATCAGTGTCGTAAGATGCAGAAGCGTCAAAGAGTGCTTTGCATGAGTAATCAACGCCAATATTATTATAACGATGCACAGATTCCGCAACAGCAACAGGTGGAATGTTCAAATACGCACTGCCGTTGCTCACCGTTGTAGGTATAGACTTCTCAACTGCACCCGCCTCCTTCAGTTCATTTATGCTTAAGTTCAGCTCGCTTACTTCACCATGCTCTCCCACCGCCTCTAACATGATTTCCGCAAGCTTGACATCGCCGTTCAGTCCGTCGCCGAAGTCTATCCCGCCCATTCTGACGATGCCAGTGGAGTTGTCAATAACTGCGTGAAAGAAATCAAAATCACTGTTCGTAGCAGATATTATATGAATAACAGAGGGGTCAAAGGTGAGATTTATATCCGCAACGCCAAGATTAGATACATTATTTATCATTATATCTGCAACAGCAGTCCCATTAAATACCATGAAAACATCGTTTATTGATATAATTGCCGCAGAGCAGGAGGGGAAAAGCAGCAAAATAAATATTAATGGCGCAATACCCCCCATTACTATTAAATTTTTATTTCCCGCCCTTTTTTCTCCTTGTCTTCGCACTTCTTCCTTCACCTCCTCCCCTTCGCACTGCTTTTTTCAGCGCAGCACTTCAAATCCCGTCTCACCAAGCACATGTTTTGCGAGGAACATTGCATCGTAAAGACTCACTTCGCCGTTACCGCTGACTTCCCCCAATCTTTCATTCATTTCTTCAAATCCCTGTTTTCCAAGCACATGTTTTGCGAGGAACATTGCATCGTAAAGACTCACTTCGCCGTTCTCACTCACATCTCCATTCAGCATCACCACCAATTTTATACTCACTGAACAATTCGTATTTCCAAATATGTCAGTTGCGCATACAGTTAAATTGTGCGGAAGATATTCCTCGTTAAGTATTTTTGCAGTCCCAACAGAGGCATTAACAGTTACAGTCCATATATTAGTGCCGGGAATGCGTGTCATTTGCCGTTCAGATGCGCCTCCGATTGACGAAAGGTTTATTGTTACATTTGCAACGCCGCAATCGTCTGTTACAGTGATGTTTAATTGCGCTGTTTCGCCCCATTTTGGCACAGAATCAGTATCTTCGGGGATGGAAATTGGTGTTGCTGTTGGGTTTACTACCGTGGGAGGCGTGATTTCTGCTATAAAAAAAGTTCCATTATGCGCAACTGCAGGTATAGAAATCTCATTTTCGCTCGCCCCCTTCAATTCAACAATTGTAATATTCAGCGTGCAAGATGCACCTCCAACGCCAACTGCTTTCAGCGTGACATCTGCAATCCTCACATCTCCATAAAGACCCGGTGAAGATGTCTGGAACGCACCTATTCTGGTTTTGCCGGAAGTATTGTCAATAACTGCGTCCATGAAATCAAAATCGCTGTTGTTGATTGCAACGACATGAACAACTGATTGATTATATGAAATAATAATGTCAACAATGCCGACATTGATTGCATTTCTGATAATAATAGATGCTGTTGTGTTTTCTCCTGGCAAGACACTCGCACTGCTGATGCTGACGATTACCTCGGGGAAAGTCGTGAAGTTTTGTTCCATGCTTTGAGCGGAATTGTTACTCATATCTGTGCTGTTCACGACAAAATAATAGGTGGTATTGGGTGTGAGATTGGCAATTAAGATGCTGTGATATGTCACAAGAGATGAATTATAAGCGAAATTTGTGTAATTTCCGGGTTCTACGCCATATTTAACTAAGCTATCACTCGGCTCATCGGTGTTCCATGTGATGATTGCCGAATCTTTTGTCGGAATCACGCTGATGTTAGTTATGTTTGGTGGTGTTGTGTCGGGAATGAATATGGTAATATTCTGTGAGAATCCGCCTGCATCTATCTCTTCTTGCGTCACTGTATGGTCAAACGCTGTGAAGTTACCGAGATTATCGCTGGCGTTGAAGTGCAAAATGTCGCCCACATTCACATGAAGTAAGTCAGTAGAAATGAAATAATAATTGGCAGTCGTTTCCGCCACAAATATCTCACCTGTATTTAGATTCGTAACGGTTACATTTGGATTATTCACGGGAGAGCCGTCGTTGTAAAAGACAAAACCGGAAATATTGAAGTGCGATTCAATAATTTCTATCGTTCCGTTATTAATCAAAACGCCGGTAATTGGCTGAGCGTATGGGTCACTCAATTTCACATTTGAGAGATTTAGCAAGCATATCCCTGGCTCTATCGCCCTGAATGTGATAATTGCAAGCGTTCCTGGCGATGTAACGCCGTAATCAACGCCTATCCTCGCCTCTCCATATTTCGTATAACATAATGTATTGTTTATTTCATTCACAAATACATTCGTTGATGCCCCATCCTGACTCAAAAATTCACCCTTCTCCTGGTTCGTTGCGTTTAAAGAATTATTGAAGTAAAGGGTGTATTGAGCGCCCATCACTTCCGCTCCAGCAGGGTCAACAGTTATGTTCACAGTGAAATTCTGCCCCTGCAAGACCTGCAGATAGGATGGCTTCACACTTACTACTGGTGCTGCCAGTGCGGACTGAACAAGCATGCAGAATACTGGAATACATAATAATACCAAACACGCCTCTCTTCCATTCATTTTCTCACTATATCCACCTCTAATCTACTAACTTACCACTCGCTCTACCCACTCATTTTTCTATTCACAGCAGTTCAGCGGATAATTGTCTGCACCGTATATGATATTCATCCATATCTGGCGACCATCTGCCATCGTAACCTCCCCATCGCAGTCCACATCTGCTGCCCACTCGCTTTCTATGGGGTATTCATCTGCACCGTATATGATATTCATCCATATCTGGCGACCATCTGCCATCGTAACCTCTGCACTATTATCCACATCACCGCAGATACCTATTCTCACAGTGCCATTGCTTATGTTTGTGGGTATGGGATTCGCAGAAGGGTCGCTCAATTTGACATTCGCAAGTATGAAATCGCCCACTCCATATTCACCTATCGCCTCAAATGTGATTGTTGCGAGGATTCCGGGCGATGTCACGCCTGAAGTTGTCCCAGTTCTCGCCTCCGCATATTTCACAATCCCTGTCTCGTTGTCTATCTCATTCTTATATACAATCGTTGATGCTCCATCTTGGCTCAAGAAATCTCCTTTACACTGATATGTTGCGTTGAACAATGAATTATTAAAATATAAATCGTATTGAGCGCCGTATACTTCGCTTCCCTCAGGGTCAATGTAAATGTTAATAGTGAAGTTTTCGCCACTTCCAACTGACTGGAATGCTGGCACTACGCTTATATGCGCCGCTGATGCCATCGCTATCATAACAGAAAGGGCAGTAATAATGCCTATCAGCATCCTTTTCCCCCTCTCAATATTCCCAGATACCATTCTCACACAACCCCCTTTTCCACCAATACTGCAATCCGCCCGTTGTGAAGTCCTTTCTCACACACCACACACACGCCTCCTTGCGGATTCGCACCGCGCCCCATCTCCTCTCACAGCCTCACAGGAGGCACGCACATCTTCCTTCCCCCAACACATGCCACTCCCACAATGCACACGGGAAAGCTGAAAAAAATGAAAAAAGAGAAAAATTTACACATTTTTTCCGCTTCTCTGCCTCACACAGCTTCGCTTACCAAGCGGTGTGCTCCCAGTTAGCGCCAACAATGACCGCATCGAAGATGTCAACGACTTTATCGTTGTTCAGGTCTGCACGGTCCCCTCGCTCATTGTCATACCAGTAGCAAGTGCCGTTGAAGTTCGCTTCTTTGTCCCACTCAAGTCCCACGATCACCGCATCAAATATGTCAACGACGCCGTCCCCGTTCGCATCTCCCGCAATGAAAACATTCACCGGGAACGATGTGCTGTTGTCAAGAATGGGCGTCCCATCGTCTTCAACCGTTAATATGACCGTGAACGGCTCGTAACTGTTAGTGCTTCCATTCCACTTCCATGAATCGTATATATGCTCTGTTGTCATGCCAGTTCCGTAGTTACCATCGCCGAACGCCCACCTGTAATCCGTGATGTATCCATCAGCGTCCTGGTCGTAGGATGCGGAGCCGTTGAAGTAAGCCTTGCTCAAATACTTTGAGCCGACGTTGTTGTATCTGAACTCTGACCAGCCGACTGCGACAGGCGGTAAGTTCTCGCACACATAAACGGTGCCGTTGACTGATTCAGCAGGCACACTGTTCGCATCGGGGTCAGACATCTTCACTTTCGTGAATGTCAGCGTTGTGTTCGCACCCTGCTTCAGCGCTGTGAATCCGATTCTCGCCAATATGCCTGGCATTGTCACTCCTGTCTCCGTGCCGACCCTCGTGACTGCGAAAGTGAGCTTGCCTGCGGTGTTGTCTATGTTGTTTATGTAAACATTCGTGCTTGCTCCGTCCTGCTTCAAGAAGTCGCCCTCGTTCTGCCACTCCGCATGAAGCACCGTCGGGTCGAATGAAATCTCGTATTCAACGCCGTAAATCGGAATGCCTCTCGGATTGACCGTGACATTCACGATGAAGTGCTCGTCCTGACCGATGCATTCAGTCGGCACTTCCACTGCTATCTCTGCCTTGCCTTTCTCGAGAATGAGGAAAACAGTGTCAACAGCAAACATATCTCCATTGTCCTGATATGCCACTGTGTTATTGGTTGGCTGGATGAACTCATGGGGTATTTCAGTCTCGTTGATGCCGATATTTGTGCCTGGCACATATCCATCGGGCCACAATCCATGTCCTATAAGCTGTCCGTTGAAGAATAGCCTGTTGTAGTCATCACCATAATTACCTGTTCCTGCAATTGTTACCAACTTAGCGTCGACTATTTTGCTCGTTGGTATTGGCTCGCAACCAGTGAAGGGCACATAAGTCGTTGCCTCTTCTGGGGTCACTCCATATTTAGCTTTACTGTTCAGCAGGTCACAGCCTTCTCTTATCCATATGATTCGTTCAGGCTCATTAGGATTGTTGTAGACCACTGCCAGAACCATCCCCTCTATTGATACACCCTTATGGTCCGGATTATTGTTATAGAGTTTGGCAGTGTTATTACCTGTTACTATAAGCTCGTCCGTCACATCATACACCAATACACCGTAACCACTGGAGTAATCCCATGAGCCAAAGCCTTTTCTATCTGAATACTTCGCAACTGGTGTCATATCATAGCCGTTAAATGTCAAGCTGAGATTCGCTATTGCCTGTTCAGGGCTGATGTTAATGCCTTTGTATTGGAAGTATTCATCGCCATGATAATAGACATACAGGCGAGCCTTCTTAATGCAAGTATCAGTTGGTGGGATGTTCAGGTCATCTGGAGTCCAGTTAACTGTGTAGGGGTAGGGGTCCCATGTGCTCCATCCACTCTGGTAATAGCTGTCGCCAGGAGAGTATGTCAGGTTAATAGTTCCCTGGTAGCACTGCCCGTTCGTCAGGTTCATGTCCGGACCTTCCCAGCCATCACCTTTGTAGCCGTTCCATATAGCGGTTCCGTTATTCCACATCGTATTGTTCGTCTCGTCTGATTCCAGAATCTCATTAGCAGAGTCCACAGTCACGCTTATGTTGTAAATATCCCCTGCTTTTGGTCTGAAATCCGAACAGTCGCAATATACGGTTTTATTGCTATGACCTGCTAAATTGTCAACTCTAACAGTGCATAGTGTTCCCAGGTTCTTCTCAGCGAACGTGACATAGAACGGGAATACAACATCAATACCACTGTTCTCTTCTATAACTGCTGAAATATTGTTGCATTCAGTCTTCACACCTGGACCAGGTCTCGGTCCGACTGCTTTCCCACCTAATCCAGATGCATCATAATTTATTGTGATGTCGCTCACAACGAGGTCGGGTTTCGGTGTATTAATGTAAGCGGTGTCGTTGCCCACAATCCAAGCATTCACGGCATCGCACCAGCCTTTTGCGAACTGCGTGTTTGTGTCATTCCCGTAATTGACGACGGTGGCGTTGAACTCAATCACGAGTGACTGACCGACAAGGAGCGTGAGAGGACTCGGCAAGTAGCTATCAATCGTCCAGTTCACCATCGTTGAGCCGTCAGGCAGCGTCTTAATGTTCGTCGGAGGCTCTATGTTCCATGTTGTTCCGGCAGGCGTCGTGAGAACAGCGTCATCCGCATACTCCATGCTTGGCGAGAGGATGTCCCACACTGTTATATTTGTCAAGTCCATGCCCGGAGAACCTCCGTTCGTGATGACGCACCTGAACCTGTAAGTCTCGCCTATCTTCGCATCGTCTATGCCTTCCACCCACGCACCCGCATCAGGGTCCCAAACCGTCTTATTCACGATAATGCGGGCGGGAGGCATGGTCGTCACGCTTGCAGAATCCTCCGCACTAACGAGAACGCCCAAGTTTGAAACGGTTGCGCTGACGGTCGCAATGTCGACACCTGTTCCGTAGTCAACGATTGTAGCGTTGAATGTTATTGACTGCGAAGTTCCTGCAGGTAGTGATGAAATCGTCCAATTAACGGAATGCTCATCATAAGAATCTGGTGTAAGTGATGCACTGTTGTTGTATTTCAGTCTCTCATCCATGACATCGCTTACCTTCACATTCTCCAGGTCAAGGCATTTCGCCGTCACTGTTATTTTGAAGACGACATCCTTGTCCTTCCATTCAGACGGTTGCGGTCCGAGAGCGTCAACCCATTCTCCCGTTGAGGGGTCAAGCACTTTCTTCGTCACAACCATCGGCGTCCCACAGAGGAATGTCGCATTCTTCCAATTCACTGAAATTTTATTACCACTAAGGTCCTGCAGATATGAGACAGTTGGGTCTGTATCCCAGTAAATAAGCGTTCCACAGCAGCCTCCAGTGTCGTTGCAGTGAACAGTAATGTCTCCTATATGCACAAGTCCCGGACCTACTCCCTCTTCATATGTATTTGCGAAGCCTATCTTCACCCATCCATACTGCAAATTCGCCTTATTAATAGAGTTCCAGTTCGAATCATTGCCAACATAGCCCGTCACATTCATGCAGTTCGGGTCATAGTAGAACTGCACGGCACCTGCACCGAGAGCAACACTCGTATTTACCCATATACTCACCGTCTCTTCATTGCAATACCCCGCAACCCTTATGTCTTCAGGCACGAAATATGCCGCATTCGCCATGTATGTCTGGTCGTAGTCGTATGCCGATGTCATCATTACCGCCATTATCACCCCTATCGTCAGCAACACCGCTACTGCAGCACTTACTTTTCCCACTTTTCCCCCCTTCATTCCAATATATCACCTCCTCTTTCCTTCCAACGCTTCTTCAAACGCTCCATTTAGTAGCCCCCCTATGGTCTCGCACCACACGGGGAGCATGTGCTTCATTTTTACTTGCTCCTACATTCATGGAAAAAAAGAAAAAAGGAAAAAAGATTCCATTTTCGTGTTTATTGACAGCAGTTCAGCGGATATTTATCGGCTCCGTATATGATATTCATGTATATTTGGCGACCATCTGACATCGTAATCTCTCCATCGCAGTCCACATCTGCTGCCCATGTGTTGTTAAGCGGATATTTATCGGCTCCGTATATGATATTCATGTATATTTGGCGACCATCTGACATCGTAATCTCTCCATCGCAGTCCACATCTCCGCAAAGACCGACAGGCGCAACAATAATCGTGATGTTCTGCATGAATCCTCCGTTGTCAATCTCATCTTGCGTGACTGTGTGATTGAATTCTGTTGTATTTGTGTCGCTGACATGGAAGTGCAGCACATCCCCCGCACTGATGTTACACGAAGTTGTGGAGACCTGATAGTAATTGGAATCTGGGGAAGTGGTGGCAGTGAAAACTTCTGATGTGTTCAGGTTCGTTATCGTCACATTCGGATTCAGAACAGCAGTTCCATTTGAATAATTGACCCATCCGTATATGACGAAAGGCTTCGGAGGCGTCGGTATTTTATAAGTGACGACGAGGAAAGCGCCTGCTGGCATCATGTTGTCGCCGTCATCCGCCTGTCCGACAACATTATCGCTGCCGTTCATGTAGTATGCGGTCACATCCGTCACATTCACACCGACCTGGGCATTCGTGCTTCCTATGTGCATTGTTATGCTGTCTATCGTCTCGTCATACGAGTTATCGTATCCATGATACACGCCTGTTCCGAGCTTTATGCCGTTGAAGAAGAGATAACTGGTGTATTCACCCCAAGCTTCTCCTCCCCATGGTGCCACGACTCCGAGCGTAACATTTGCCACTTCAATAGTCTCCGAGCTTGCAGTGAATGTTGCATTGTTTATGCACTCCCACCATGCAAGGTTCGAACTCGTCGTGTATCTCCTGCCACCCATGAGCACATCAGCACCCTCATTTATCCAGTATTCAATCAGCGGAGCATTCGTATCCTCATAAAGTATGAGCAGTCCGGGAGCAGCAACGCAGAAGTAACTGCACTGCGTGCACACATTCTTTACTGTTACCGTGTAAATGCCGTCCTCAGTGATGTATTCTGTGACATTATATACATAAGTGCCCCATGGATAGTTATAATACGCGTATGGGCATGTGCATTTCGTATCGTTATATGCTCTCTCCAACGGCAATGTGTATGTCGTTCCACCAGGGGTTGTGATGTTCACCTCCATCTCAGGACACGCATATTCAACGCCGGATGCGGGCTTGCACCATGTGTAATACACATAAAGAAGTGCGAGTTTCGTTGTTGCTCCATCAGGCAGATTTATGTCGTAGTGTGTCGTCTGCGTAGACCCCACTGAATACAAACTAGCGTAAACGCCATCACCAGTTGTGAATATGAGATGACCGTTGAGCATGCCATGAGCAACATTTTCAAGCGGCTCATCCGCCATGTAGCCATTGTAGCATGCCTCATCTTTCACACTCATCTCGTTGTTCGTCTCATTTGATTCTTCAACCTCTCCATCACAGTCCGCCACCGCTGTGAAGTTGTATTCCTTATATGACCAGTTGAAATCGCATGGCGGATTCAGGCAATCTTCGCCTATCGGTTTCCAGTTCTTGAATGTTACTGTTTTACTCGCACCTGCAGCCAAACTCGGAACACGCAGTTTGCCAAAGAACTCGCCATCTATGTATAAGCTGACATTTGACGCTTCCGCAGCTCCCGTGCCGTTGTTCTTCACCGTGACATCTATCTCGTTAGAGAGGTTGAACCACGCATCACAGTCCGTGTTGTTGTGATATGCGTTTATTGCGGTCACGAGCAGGTCTGGCTTCGCTGCCGGCGCCGGATAATTCTCAAATGGGGCAATCAGCGGATTATAGTCATAACCAAGATTGTCCGGAACCTCGTATGGCGTATCGCCTATTCCATCTCCATTTGAATCGCTTCCTGTGTAATCACTGCCCCAGTAGTTGCCAAGATAGCCCGTGTAGGTCGTGCCGTTCCATACATATTCTATCGGCTCTGTCGAGTTCCAGTAGGTTACCGCTGGTGCAGTAGTCCCAGAAGTAGTTGCAGTCTTAGGGTTGTCAACGATATTATTGAGATATATCTTGTTGTATGAACCTGCTTTATATAACTCAATACCTGCGTAGTCGTTTGAAATAAGGTTGTTCCTTGCAACTGTGTTGTTTTTAGCGTCCGACCCCTCTAATGATATTGCAGCTCCTTTGCCCCATTTGATGGTATTGTTAACAATTGTAAGGTTTGAGACCTTCACTACTACGGAATAGTACTTATACGTTTGATTTAAAACAGTGTTATTCACAAACGTCACCGGATGCTCAAGTATTAAACGCTCACCACCATCTATAATATTATTCGTAACGGTAGTCGGTGCAAAGCAGTAGAAACCACTTTTGGATGCATGAATGATATTATTCCTGATTAGACAATTGGGAGACTTCTCATATACGATTATGCCATAGTTACAATTTGTAACGTTGAATCCCTCGACGACTGACCCCGAAGCACCCGCCTCAGTACCTATACCAATGCCTTTATCACTTCCACTTGCATCCAGCGTCACAACATCTGCGCCTTCTCCTTTCAGTGTGATGTTCGGCTTGTCCAAGCGGAGAGCAAACTCTGAATATGGAAGTACATAAGTCCCGTTGTAAACGAAAATCGTATCGCCAGCCAAAGCATTGTTTATCGCATCCTGAATAGGATTAGAGCTCTCGTTGAATGCTCCTCCGGGGCGCCACCATCCTGTCGTGTTCACATATATTGTTGTCGGACTTGAACTCGAACTCAATTTCACTTGCTTCACTGATGCTGAACCTAATGTGGCTAACACATGGTCTGATGCTGATGTGGTAACTACTTCCAATTTAATGTAGTCCGTTGCGATGTGCGAATGGTATGTCACAGATTGAAGTCCTCTCGGAGGAGATGTCTGTTTACTCCTTTGTTCCACCAGCACCGTTACATTGTTAGCATTGATGTAATTGCTGATGCCTGATGTTACTCCTCCGGTCAAAGTCGCTTCAGCGCCAACGGCACTGCTGGCCAGTTCTTCGTATGCGGTGCCGTTCCAGATGTAAAGGAAAGTGCCATTGTATGCTCCACCGGAGTCATGCCATCCCTTGCCGTTCCATGTAATGTAGATTGCACTGATATTTGCAGGGTCTTCATCAATGTGGAAAATGAACCGTTGTGCTGCGTATGTTCCATCACTGGTAGTCACATAGCTCTCATAAGTTCCATCATCCGCAGAAATAGCAGAATACGATTGTATTGAGTCGCTTGGCTCGTTAACAGTGGTCGGAGACCTTCCATCCACACCACCTTCATACGCCCACTTGTCCGTGCCTGCGCCAGTGCTGAAGTCGTAAACATGCGTGCCCTCAGCAGTTTCGGCTTTGACTGACTCGCTGCTGCGGACAGGCGTAACAGGCTCTGATTGATTTGATTGGCTCTCGGAATCTGAAACATTTGTCTCGTTCTCTTCTTCCGCAGTGCTGGAGTTGTAACCAGACATGGCATTCGTGGCATTCTCATCCACATACATATTTTCGTCTAAATGGTTCGTTGAAGTTTGGTTCACAGAAATTGCAGGCGTTGCCATACCCGCTATTATCGCACCTATCACCGCAATAACAATTAGAATCGCTGGTATTCCTATTCCATTCTTTTTCTTTTCGTTCATTTCTTTCATCACCTCCCTTTCATTTGGGTATTTATGTCATAGCGCCCCTCCTCGGCGCTCCCGGAACCGCAACAATACATCCTATGCTCTCGCACCACGCACACGCCAGGGGGCATTTCTGTCAGAACAGACGAAAATGCAGAGAGACAATGGCTGAGAAGAGATTGATTCAAGTTGCTCACAAGAATCATTCTCCCACACTGCTCATTCATTTTCTCACGAGAACGCCCTGCACGACCTTTTCTTTCAGCGGGAATAGCCTCAGATTTCTCTTTTGCATGATGTGCGACATTGCACGCATATTTCACGCAACCATCGGCGAAAATCCGCATCATCCCCCTGAGAAGCTCGCTCCCCTCATGCCCCCCTGCGGTAGCACATTCGTAGCATTCAGCAGTCATTTTTACCCCCTTATCTCCCCTCACTCCTATCTCGTGTTATCATCTTCAAAATAGGTGTTATAAATAAGTATATGGAATAAAAACATGTGCAAAAAACATATGTAAAAAGTATATTAAAGATATTTTCACGCTGTTAATCCCACTTTCCACTGCTTTTCTCCGCATTTATGTAGGATTTCGCCAAATTATGATGATAAATAGCCTCTTAATAGCCCAACAAAAAGGCAAAGATGAAGAAAATTTTATTATTTTTGTTCTGTTTCTCGGCTCATACGAATCTTTATGTGTTATTTTCGCATGATTAAAATTTATGGAG
>Ga0190312_1000248_pt1 | contig 19553 bp, 14 predicted proteins | sample 487007910_MG_FD_165046 | JGI IMG/M metagenome (GOLD analysis project Ga0190312, IMG submission 165046) | Hydrothermal vent sediment bacterial communities from Southern Trench, Guaymas Basin, Mexico - 4870-07-9-10_MG | ecosystem: Environmental > Aquatic > Marine > Hydrothermal vents > Sediment ... | reverse complement strand
ATTCACCCAAGAATATTTGGATCTTATGGGTAAAAAAATAATCGAGAAGTGGAAAGATGCGGCGATTAAGTCTTAGCCTCCAATAAGCATTTTTCGAATTCTTTCTAAGCGTGCAATATCGATGAAAATTACTATTATAGTGAATAGAGCTGTTCCTCCAAGCATCCAGATATAGAGGTTGTCTTGAACTAGGGTTATCCCAGAATTGATCATACCATATGCCAAACCAAAGAAGATTAATGAAAGCACGAGGGCCTTGTAGAAGGCTCCTGGGGCATCTGCAGTTCTCATGAAGAGTTCCCGTGAAAGCTTAGCCCAGGATTTTCGTGTACTTGAAATTAATCTGGAAAATTGCTCAACCTCGCTAGTTGAAAGCTTGCTTGCGATTCTATTGATTTGATCTTCAATTCTATCTATATTCTGTTTGTGTTCATCGGAGACCCTAATATAAACTCTTGATGCAAGTGTTCCCGAGTAGAAGATAATCGTGATAACTATGAAGAGTATGAGAGAAGATAATGCTAAGGATTCTAGACTTTGTGTTTGACTTTGGTATGCTAACCAGAGCATATAACCAAATGTTGAAAATATGAGAACCCAAGAGAGGAAAAGACGCATCACATAAATCACAAATTGCCGTAGACCGAATAGAACTATACCCGTAAGTATAAAAGCTATTCCAAGCAAGACAAATACTATGAGTTCCATAAGCTCAACGCGAGAGGGACCCAAATCAGTATATAATGTTGCTGTTAGAATTATTAGGGCCGCTGAAACGCTTTCAAATATTAAAGCGAAAATACTTAAAACATATGCTCCTCCTACTGTTCGAAATTTTGCCAAGAATTTAGAAACCTTAGGCGCCATTTACTGCACCATGAAAACCCTTAGCATAAAATATAAATCTGAAAATTCGAAATATAAGCATAGCCGAATTGTAGGTGAAAAAAGTTGATTTGGAGTATAATTGTTATGGACTCCTCAGGAACACCCATATATTCATGGGTACATCCTCGTGCACCAAGAGTTCTTCTAGACAGATACGAACCTACGTTGATAGCTGGGTTCATCAACGCTATAATCCAATTTGGACATGAGGTATTGGCACAGCCCCAGCGAATAGATTTCGGGGACATAGCAATGGGTTTTTTCTCAAGGAAAATAGGTGATCAAGTTTTTTGGTTTGCGATACTCTCTGATATTCATGATCCTAGGAAAGCGACGCTTACTTTTCTGGAGAAATTTGTTGAGAAAGCAAGTGAAGTTCTGCTGAGTATAAGTGTTGCTGAGGGGTTCTCAGTTATTACCAAGGATATCGAAAATAAGCTCAATATTATAGTAACCGCTACCATAAGGAAGCTAACTAGGTTTCTTCCAGAGTTTCGTTCGGATGATAGAAAGGCTATCCCAATATCAATACCAATAGCCATTTTGGCGGCCCTATACATATCTGTACTGTTCAATACGTACCTACTCCCAATGATAGCTGGAATCTCGGAAAGCTCCTCGATGATAATGGCTCTACTGGGACTGTTGCTGTTGGAATATGCATTAATAGGGTTTATTTCTGGGGCTGTGAGTAGTCGTATGTTAGCTGGTGCTTTATCAGCCTATGTGGCTTCTCTTTCAACAGTGCTTCTTTCGCCTGAAAATCCAATCAACATGCTAGTATTAGCAAGTTGGTTTGGATTGTGGAGTAGTTTCATTGCTGCTCTCGCCGGGAAATATTTTGATTCAAGAAAGCTGGTTGTGATGCGTTAGTAATGATCCCTTTGATCCTCTCATACATAGCCAAAATCCATTTTTCTCTCTCTTCCATCGTCAGAACGTCACTCATAACGGCAAGAACGATCCCTTGAGCAAATGGACTAAGTATTCTCGGATTCTTCTTTCTAGGTATTTCGATCTTTATTCTTTGAGCTCGCAAACTTTCTATAATTTCTAGAGCATGAGTAACATCCATATAATCCTCAAGAATCTCACGGTATGTTTCCTTGATCACCGGAAAATCTTCTGGTAGCAATGATATCAGAGCGCTAGCACGTATTCTCTGCTTCTTCACAGATATCTCATGCCCCTTGTAATTTCTAAGGATCATGAAGGATCTATTAGCAACGTGTCTAAATCTATTCAGAAAAAGCTCTGTGTTCTTAATAGCTCTTTTTAGTGTCTGTACGAAGTCGTGTTTGAGTGCTTCCTCTACTATTTGCTTGGGATCTGGCTCTACCCAAGATGGGAAAACAAGATCAAAGCCATTGTCGGTTATTCCTATCCCGACATTGCAATTATATGCTCTTGATGCTATATATGCGAAAAACCTGGATAGAGCATCGCAGGTCCTTCGGCCATAACGAGCATGGAAAATTAGATGTTTTCTATTATAATCATCAACCCAGGTCTCAATAATGATTCTTCGATGGGTAGGAATAGCTCCTAAAATCCTCAGTTGGTCGGTGAAGTAGCGTAAAAGATTTCTGATAATATTGTCATCGGCACCAAATTCTCTGATCAAAAAATCTTTCGCTTTTTCGATTTGTGATTTTTTTAGTAATTTTTCCATTTTTTCCTGGAATTTGCCGACCTCTATGGAAAGATCAAATGATCGGGGGAGTTGCTCACCTATCCATGAAGGAACGGTAGGGTTTTCTTCTCGTGCCTCAGTAACTATTATCGCATCAGCTTTTACATCCCGCACCCTATATTTACCACCTGCAAGAACAAAGACATCACCGACTACAAGCCTCTCTGCAAAAGGCTCCGAAACACTGCCTATCCAGATGGATCTTCTGTTTTTGCGAAGAATAACACGGTAGTCAGCTTCATCCGGTATCGCTCCTTGGTTTAGATAGAAAATCATCCTAGATTTTCGTTTTCTACCAAAAATTTTGTCCTTATCATCCAGCCAAAGTTTTCGGTATACCTTCTGATATTCAAGGTCTACATGTTTTCCAGCTAGGTAATTCAGAACCGCTAGGTATTCCTCATACGGTAGTTCATGATAATTGTATGAGCGCTTAATAACTCTGTATGCTTCATCGATATGCCATTTTTTCTCGATGCTCATTGCAACTAAATGCTGAGCAAGGATATCAAGACAATTCTTAGGAATAGAGATGCGGTCTAGTCTCCCCTTATATGCACATTTAGTGAGAACTATAAGCTCTATAAGATCATCCTCATCTAGAGCGATAAAAATGCCCTTCGAGACTTTATGTATGGCATGGCCAGATCTCCCTATTCTTTGTAATCCCTTGATAACTGATTTAGGAGAACCAACTTGGACTACGAGATCGACATAGCCTATATCTATTCCTAATTCTAGTGAGGTTGAGGTCACGACTGCACGGAGCTTACCATTTTTTAGTGAATCCTCCACATTTAAACGGACTTCTCGTCCAAGTGATGAATGATGAACGCCTATTTTGGATTCCCATCGTTTGCCTAATGTTTTTTTCAATTTGTAAGCTACGGCTTCAGCCCCTGCACGAGTATTAGTAAATATTAATGTCGTCCGGTGCTTACGTATGAGCTCTTTTAGTATTTCGTACATGCGTTGTGATGCTTTCTCCTTAAGTCTCAAATCCGCGATGGGACACACAACTTTGAGGTCGAGACGCTTTATACCCAAAACCTGAACAATATCACATTGCCTAGGTTTACCATCATCATCGAATCCAACAAGCCACTTGGCGATCTCCCTTACTGGTGCTTGTGTCGCAGATAAGCCGATTCTAGTAAAATTACCAGCAAAGTATTGCAAACGCTCAAGAGAAAGTGATAAGTGGGCTCCTCTTTTATTGTCTGATAACTCGTGTACTTCATCGACGATAACCCAGTCTACATCATATAACAAGTATCTAAATTTTGGTGCTACTAACATGTTAGCTAGGCTTTCTGGCGTTGTGATTAGAATGTGAGGCGGTTTTTTAAGCATTTTGGAGCGTTCATAAGAAGTTGTGTCGCCATGTCTAACGAAGGTTCTTATTTCAGGTAGTTTGATACCCATCTCCTCGGCGACGCTTCTTATACCCTGAAGAGGGACTTGTAGGTTTTTCCTTATATCATTACTCAGAGCTCGGAGAGGGGATATGTAGATACAATAGACTTTATTCTCAAGTTTTCCTTGTTCTGCTAGTGTAAAGAGTTCATCTAGAATTCCAAGAAAAGCAGCTAGAGTTTTTCCAGATCCAGTGGGTGAGAATATTAGCACATTGCGTCTAGCTTTGATTCTAGGAATAGCATATTTTTGTGGCTCTAGAAATCTTTTAAAGGTTCGCTTAAACCACTCGCTTGTATATGGTCTTAGTAGTGCGAAAATCTCGCTGTCCGTAGGGGGTGGCGATCTTATAATTCTTATCCGGTTTGATGGCATTATCAGAACACCAGTAAGCCACAAAAATGGCAAGTAATGGGAATAACCAACTTTAAGATAATCCTACTGTCGCTCTCTTTCATATAATACTCTTCAATATGATGTTTGATGAGCTTTAACTTAAAAGTCCTCCTTGAAGAAAATAGTTAACTAAAAGGGGGAAGTACCAAAAGAAAAAGAGAGCAGCGTCGGATTTTATTCTTCGTAAACAACTCTTAGATCCCTGACCCTGGCCTCGGGCGATCTTGCTTTAACTTCATACGTAATAGTCTTTGTTTCTCCTGGTGCGAGGCTTAGTTCCCACTTGAGTAGGACGCCTCCTTCTGGGAGTACCTCTATTGAACTGGGCTCTGGTTTGACTGATCTCTCATCCAGTTCAAATGTGGGTGGTATACGATCAGTAAATGTATGGCTTGGGACACTAATCTTAGAATCGTTTACTATCGAAATCTGGACTCTGAACACGTCTTCTTCAATGGGCTCGACATCTTTTTCTACGCTGATTAACCGCTTAGCTAATATACCAGTAATTTTTGGGGTCTCCTCAAGTGTTATTACCCTTGTCTTCGCACCGGGCACCATGGTGAGTTCTGCTGATGATCCAAATTCATAGGTTTTATCCTCCTTAGGATCAATAGAAGTCATAGTATACCGTATCCAGATTCTCTCACCGCGGTTAAGTGGTTCGTCGAAGTAGTAGCTTATGTTGCTTATCTTTACTACTAGTGTATTCTGCTCTTCAGGTATGCTTCCTTCGGGCTCTATTCTAATTTCTAGAAGTTCATCTGGAACCTTTGTTTCGCCTCTCTTGGATATCCAGACCTCAACACTGCCAGGAGTCGGAGGTGCTATATCTTCTGGTATGATATCCCTTATTACTATTTCATCTAATCCTGCGGATCCGAGATTCTCAATTGTGGTTTCGCTGAATATTCTCTCTTCAGCGTGAGCGGCTATCTGATCCTTGGAAAGTCCAGCATAGAAGGCTTCGTGTTGCACCTCAATCTTCCTGGTGACTTTACCCCAAACAACTGGTACTGTTATGTCTCCGATTTCTCCCTTAGACTTAACCTTATACGTAACAACGGGGTGTATTTCGTAATAAAGTTCTTGAACGATTTTAGGCTTCGCGGGGTTTCTTATAGTGATTGGACCAAGCTCACCTGTTTCCCCAGGGCCAAGTTTGATGGGATCAAGTTTGACAATATCAAAAGTTCTTATTCCTGGTGCTCGTCTTTCGATAGCACCTTTCACTTTGTGCCCACCTTCAGCCTCTGTAAGAAGATCGCCTTCTCGGATCTCGATGACGGCACTCACACTAATTGTGGCATTAGAGTTGTTCTTAACGGTTATTGTTATGTCCCAGATACCTGGTGTTTCTTTTCTCTCTGCAGCGGAAATCTTCTCAGTGGTTTTAGGAAGGCCCGTTATTTTGCCAAATCGCAATCCACTTAAAGTAGCTCCTTCGCAGCTCCACTCATAAGTTATCTTACCAGTGTTAAACGCTTCGGCATCCTCTGGATGAACCTCAATTTCAACAGGGAATTCCATGCTTTGACCCGCCTCTACCTTGGCATCTTTCCATATAATTTTCTCTTCAGAGACTGTGTATTCACCGCTAGGGGGTGTAGCTTCGGCTGGTGCTTTGAATGGCTTTGGAAGTTCTTTCTCGATTGTGAATGTTATTGGAGCGTCAAGTTCGTTTGTTGCTTGAAATACTGATTGTATTTTTATTGATTCGCATTTTAGTGCGAATGGTGTTGGAACTTCGGGAGGGAAACTTAAATCTTCTAATACTCGTAGGCCCATTGTGCCTTCGCTAGTAATAGCATATTCGACTACTTTGTCTTCTCCATCCTTGATGACTCCTATGAATATTTTTTTCTCAAGGTTAACATTCTCGGTGTTTTCTAGTTCGAGTTCTAGATCCGACAAAGCTCCACCAGTGCGGTTTCTAATTATGATTTTTCCTTTAGCAACAATCTCTGGGTTTTTAAGTCCGTAGTTAGCTTTTACCTCTTGTTCTTCAATAAATTCGATAAAGAGCCCCTCCTCTGTGGACATAGAATACACCTAGCAATACTTCAACTAGGCCAAAAATATAATTATTAATTCGCTTATAAATTAGAAGTCGAGTAACCCTATGAAAAGGTAAATACGCTATTGTTTTATTATATCAGAATGCAAGCTTGCTGAATGCCTTTTTTATTCTCTCTAAGTAATTCTCTAGTGAGTTGAGATCAATAACTATTGGCGTTAAAGGCTCTCCGCATACGGGACAATTATAGTTCATATCCTCGACTTCTCTTTCGAGAAAAAGCATTTTGTCGTATTTGCAGTAATATATGAGTTGCTCAACTTCAAGAACCCTAGTTAAGCTATGGATTAATGTAATAGCGCTAGAAAGCGTATCGCAAAGGGTTCTGTTTATCGAAACTGACTCCGTACCGAAAATTATTTCTACGTATCGACGGCGATTTCGCATCTGTAGTTGTCTCTCTCCAACAATATAAATAAGTCCGCTGCTAAGAAGCGCTGAAATAACGGCACGACTATTCAGGACGGGGAGTCCGGTAAAGATGGCGGCCACACTCTCTGATAGTGTCCCTCTCGAGAGCAGGACCGATGCTATAGCCTTGCCAAATTTACCGGCCTTTAAAGAGGCAAGGGACAGTAATGCTCTGCGGATCTTATTGATTTGTCGCTTCTCACTCAGTTGCGAGGAACTCAATGCTATCGCCAATAATTATTGCTGGGCTTTTTTCTCTATATGGCAGACCACAAAGTGGACCGTTTTAGCTATAGGACGTGTTTCGCCAATATATACTATATCACCTATCCTCGCATTTATGCAAGGAGGATTATGTGCCTTTATCTTGCTGAATCTTTTTTCATAGCGCTTGTATTTTCGGTCGAATCTAACATAATCTATGCGAACAGTAACTGTTCGTTGCATTTTATCGCTTATAACAATTCCCTTTAGGATTCTCCCTCTAACCCGTAGTGAGCCATGAAATGGGCAAAGTTTATCGTTGCATGTTTTGTCTGGTGGAGGAAAAAGCCCCGACATATCGCTTACCCTTAGGAACCATTGGATTGGATATAAGCTTAAGCTATTTTAATGTGATTAATAAGATTTGTTTTTCGGGTAATAGCTATGCACGAAAGATACGGGCTCGAATATAGAACTACGATACGAATCGAGGGCTCTCTGATAGTATTGGAGAAAACAAAGCCTGTGGGGTACAACGAGCTTGTAGAGGTAACATTACCGGATGGTACATCTTATTTAGGTAGTGTCATAGACACATCAATAAACTATGTTCTAGTACAAGTATTTGGGAGGAAAGAGGGCCTTGAGCGTGCGGTGCGTGTAAGATTTACGGGTGAAACGATATCGATTCCTTTGTCCGAAGATGTGCTCGGACGTGTCTTTAGTGGTTCATTTAAACCGCGCGACGGGTTACCACCAATAATAGGTGACGAAAAGAGGGAGGTATTTTACTCGGTCCTCAATCCCGCCGCCCGTGAGCCTCCTAGCGAATTTATTCAAACCGGAGTCTCAATAATAGATGCAAGTCTCGCCCTTGTCCGCGGACAGAAGCTTCCTATATTTACAATATCAGGTTTACCCCATAATATGCTCTTAGCGCAAATAGCACGGCAAGCAACAATTATCAAGAAAGGCGCCGAAGCGAAGGAAGACTTCGCAGTGGTTTTCTGTGCAATGGGACTTAGGCATGAGGAATACGAGTTCTTCCGCCGAACTTTCGAAGAGACAGGCGCCTTGCATAGAGCGGTGATGATTTTAAACTTGGCCGATGATCCAGAAATAGAACGCATAATTGCCCCAAGAATTGCATTGACAATAGCAGAATACCTAGCGTTCGACTTGGATTACCATGTCCTAGTGATACTAGGTGACATGCTCTCATATGCAGAGGTATTGAGAATACTTTCAACAGCCCGTAAGGAGATCCCTACGCGAAAAGGTTATCCAGGGTATCTTTACACAGATCTTGCGACGATATATGAACGCTGTGGTAAGATAAAAGGTAAAAGAGGAAGTATAACACTAATGCCGTATCTTACAATGCCAGGAGGAGACATGACGCACCCTGTTGTCGACCTGTCAGGTTACATTACTGAGGGGCAGATAATACTCTCATATGATCTCAACATGAAAGGAATATATCCTCCAGTAGATCTACTTAGTAGTTTATCTAGGCTTGCTAAGGATGGTATAGGGAAAGGTAAGACTAGAGAGGATCATAGATATATCGCTGAGCAATTATATGCGTCGTATGCAGCAGGTGTTGAGGCTAGAGATCTAGCTAAGATAATAGGTGAAGGTGCTCTTTCTGAAAAAGAGAGGAGATACCTGGAGTTTGCAAATGAGTTTGAGCAACGGTTTATTAATCAGGGATATCTCGAGAATAGGTCGATAGAATACACACTTGAACTTGCGTGGGAACTATTATCAATATTGCCAGAGGAAGAGCTTAGAAGAATACCTCCTAGGATCATTCACCAATATCATCCAAAGTACCGACCAAGAGAGAGTGCCTGATTAATATGATTGTCGATGACCTAAGAAAATAAGCCTAATATAATGTGGAGTATTTTTTTGGTGTCTCTCTTATATTTATTTTTTAAATAGCGAAAAAATTGATTATGCTTTTGCCCATCCATTAGGGGAGTATTAGATTTGTTGTTGCGATCTGTTTCTTCTAATTAAACTTTTGAAGGATCCAGAAGATGCAGAAGGCAATCTTAATTGCGGATGGCTTCGTAGGATACAGTGAAAAACTATTGGAAGCTATCAGATCGGAGCTCCCTCCTGTTGTGCAAATTTCCAAGCTAGAGTTTGAGGGACCATTTATAGTTGTGTACTGTAGGAATCCAGAAATTCTGTTGTACAACAAGGAGATCGTGAAGCGAATTGCGAAGAAGTATAAGCTTAGAGTTGTTATTAGAACAGATGAAAGTGTGAGAAAGTCTCAAGAAGAAGCAACGAAGATTATTTATAATATTGTGCCACCAGAAGCGGAGGTTAAAAATATCTTCTTTAATCCACTTACCGGGCAGGTTCACATAGAAGCTAAGAAGCCAGGGCTTGTAATAGGCAAGAATGGTGCTTTGAGGGAGCAGATAATCTTGAAAACGGGATGGGAGCCCATAATTAAGAGGCACCCCCCATTGTATTCGGGGATAGTTGATTATGTTCGGAAACTCGATAAGATTTACTATAAGGAGGTTGCAGGTTTTCTTCGAAAGGTTGGTGAGAGGATCTATAGAACCTATGTTCTTAGGAAAAATAAAGTTAGAATCACAGTGCTTGGATCTGGCTTAGAAGTTGGTGGTAACTCATTTTTGATTGAGACTAAAGAGAGCAAGGTTTTGGTGGATGCGGGGATGAGATTTGCTAGCGATGAATTCTTCCCCTATTTTGACTTCTTTGATCATGCATTGATTGGTGATCTAGACGCTATAGTCGTAACACATGCCCACCTAGACCATGTGGGGCTTGTACCATATTTATATAAGTATGGTTATCGCGGGCCTGTCTACTGCACAGAGCCAACGAGATATCTCTCGGTGTTGATATTGAGAGACTATATTAAAACGTCGATTGGTCAAGGGTTTCTAGCACCTTACAGCATGTCTGACATTGATGAGTTCATAAAGCACTGTATTGTTTTGGATTACGATAAGGTTTATGATATTGCCCCTGATATACGGCTTACGCTGTACAATGCGGGACACATCTTGGGAAGCTCACTTGTTCACATACACATAGCTGAGGGTGTTCACAACATTGTATTTGCATCAGACTTTAGATTTTCTAATACAAGGTTGCTAGACGCTGCTGTAAATGCATTCCCAAGGGTTGAAACATTATTCATGGAGGCTACGTATGGTGGTGAAAGAGATATTCACCCCCCGAGACGGGTTGCAGAAAGCCAGCTAGTAAACTTAATTAAACATGCAATAAGAAATAACAGTAAAATTCTGATTCCTGTATTTGCGGTGGGACGTGCGCAGGAATTGATGATAACACTATGGCATATCTTCAGCGAACTTAAACTTGTGAAGCCAATAGATGTATATATTGCTGGTATGATACAAGAAGCAACAAGTATACATATGGCTTGTCCCTCATTTCTGTCAAGGAGAATTCAACATTTGATTCTCTCCAAGGATACGAACCCATTTTTATCTGAATATTTTATACCAGTAGACTCCCCAGAGATGATCTCTGAAATCGCCAATAAGCCCGAACCAGCGATTATACTTTCAACGAATGGTATGCTTCAAGGAGGGCCTATTCTAGAATTCCTGAAGTATTTAGCAGAGGATCCGAATAATGTTTTGGTTTTTGTTAGTTATCAAGCACCAGGAACTCTAGGCAGGCAAATACAGAGGGGTGCAAAAATAATAAGATTTATCTCAGGGGAAAGCATAAGGGAACTACATATTAAGATGGCGATAAAAAGCATTAGGGGATTCTCAGGTCATAGTGATCATCAGGAACTAATTAGATTTGTCAGTGAGATGCAGCCAAGTAGGCCTAGGAACGTTGTTTTGGTGCATGGCGATCCATCGAAGATTTATGAGCTAGCAAGGAAGCTCTCCGCGATGAAACTGGAGACATATGTGCCCCGGAACGGTGACACAATGTCCTTTGTATGATTCTGGAAGTGGTAAGTTAGCATCACATAAAGGAGACTACAGATTCTCGGCTTATAATCTCTCCTCGTAGATCCTTCTCTATAAGATGTTTTATTTTTTCTTCTGGAAGATTCTGACCTAGCAACCAACCTAACTTAATGTACGCTACGTGGGGTAGCATATTTCTACCAGAAATAACACCCATGGATTTGAGTCTTCTACCTGTCTCATAGACATCTAGATAAACTCCCCCCCATAAGCATTGTGAGGTCATAACAACAATAGTGCCTTCATCGACTGCACGTTTAATTGATTCGAAGAGATACTCTGGAACATGTCCAAGTCCTGTCCCTGCTAAAACTATTCCACGATATTTCTTATCCACAAGCATATCTATGATGTCGGATGGTATTCCAGGGTATACGTAAATCAAAGCCGTTTTTTGTTCAAATGCGGAAAGAAGTTTAGGTTCAGAATTCGAAGGAATCCTATAGTTGGAGTGTATGATTCTTATGGCTCGTTTTTCTATGTCGATTTCAGCTATTGGTGGCATCCCGATACTGCGGAATGCGTCTCTTCGGGTGCTATGAAGTTTTATACTACGAACACCGCGGTGGGCGGAGAATATAGTATCATGAGGGCCTGCATGCATAACTATTAATGACTCTCCAATATTAGATTCGCTGGCGAGCAATGCGCTAGCTATCAGATTTGTGGCCGCATCCGAGGCAGGTCTATCTGAGCTCCTCATAGCTCCAGTAAAAATCATAGGTCCTCTTGGATTATCAAGCATAAATGCGAGGGCCGCTGCGGAGAAATGCATTGTATCTGTCCCATGCGTTATTATTACGGCTCGTGCACCAGATACGAATTCCTTGTGTACAGCTTCTGATATTCTTAACCAGTGGTGAGGCGACATGTGCTCGCTGAAAATATTGAAGAGCATGGTCAGCTTCGGCTTAATTATGCTGAAAATCTCTGGCACAGCGTGTGAGAGCTCCTCCAAAGAAAATGCAGGTGCTACTGCCCCCGTAGTATATTCGATGCGGGAAGCTATTGTGCCTCCACAGTGTATTATGGAGACCTCTGGAAGATTCTCCATAATTGAAACATGCATCTTGGGAAGAGTATAACTTGCGGAGATTGATCCAATTTTTCTTAGCGACATGATCCTGTTTATGTTTAGTGCTAAGTTATACCCGTTTGGTAATTTCAAGTATATGAACCTGTCGGTTTCAGGTCCCGGTAGAATTATTGCTTCAAATGAAGAATTTTTCGTGGTCACAATGACCTTGTCCCAGACCTTTATAGCATTTCTTTCAAGAAACTCCTTGGCACGACCCTTGTAAGTCATTGCTAGCACTTCATCAAACTAAAAAACTTGAACAATACTAGTTAAACTTTTTCTGAAAAATAACTTAAACAAAAAACATGGAGTAGTAAACTTTGGGGATTATTGTGGAAATGGAGACTAGAAAACAAAGAGGAGTGTCTCTCTTCCTGATGTTTCTCGTCTTATCACTGATATACTTTGTCTCTACGGCATTTGTATTTCATACAACTAAGGTCGAAGAAGCTAAATATTATTCGCCTAAATGGTTTCTTGAAAATTCAAATGCTAAAAGGCCAAACCTACCATTTTTCAATCAAACTCCGCCGTTCATAAACTACACGCCTACATATTTATTTGAAGTGAGAGGGGACACCCGCGGATACGCATGGAGATTTCTAGTTTTAAGTAGATATATAGAGGGGTATGGGTGGACCCTAGGAAAACTTAGGGCGGAACCCTATAATATGAGCGCGTCTGGAAACTTATCATTTCTTGTCCGAGTAGCTCCCCTTACAACAAATTACCTGATTAATTTCCCATTGATCACTCTGTGGGATATATGGAGGCAAGATGCTTTTATATCCGCACCTACCCCCTACGTTACTACGATTAGTCGGTTTGAGTATACCGTTGATAAATTTGAGCCCGATGATATGATAACTTTGAATGTTTCAAGTGGGGAACAAGGAGTAATAGGCTTCGAGTATATTGTGTATAGTACACCGTTAGACTTGGGTGAGATTATAGGAGAATTTGCCTCCGTCGGCGAAACGAGCTCCGCTGCCCAAGCCGATCCGGAGTTGAGCTATTATCTAGAATTGCCCCCAGACTACTTTACACGGTATCCTGAAGTCTATGAACTCGTAGAAAATTTGACTTTGGGCCCCGAAGCGTCCGTATATGATCAGGCAACATATATTATGGCATATTTATTCTCCAGATTCTATGTAGGGGCAAGTGCTTCGATATATTGGGATCCAGTTGCGAACTTTATTACTAATGGAGGTGGGAACCCCATAGGTTTTGTGAATGTTACTGCATTTATACTGAGGGCTATTGGTATTCCGACACGACTAATCCTAGGATTTTTTGGTGGCAAATATTCTGATTCGGCGGATATTACAAAATACACGGTGGATGATGCCTTCGAATGGATAGAGATATGGGATAAGAATATTGGATGGATCCCTCTGTGGGTATATCCATTATTCACGAGAACTTATAATGTTCTTACTTCGATCACGATGGGGATCAATGCTCCAAGATCTGTTTATGGGTATCCTGCAGCCCGACTTAATGATACTATTACCATTAACATTATTTTGAGAGGAAATTTTGATCCTCTAGAAGGAATGGAAGTGGCTATTTATGATCTGAATGAATCAGTATTGATTGGAACAACTCAGATACAGCAAATAGGAACGGATATCTACCAATGTGCATTTGGATTCAAATATGGCGATCTTTATAGTGGGCTTAGAATAGAACCTACATATGGGAGACATGTCATCGCGGCGAGCATGGGTTCAGCAGTAGTTCTATCAGAGCTTATTTTGCTGAGAACGACAATAATAGATTAGAAGGTGCTTATTCTTTCCCTTTCTTTATTCTAAATGCTTCTTTTATCAAGGCCACAAATAGGGGGTGGGGTTTTAGAGGTCGGGAGCTGTATTCTGGGTGATATTGGACTCCTATATAGAATGGGTGGTTTTTTACTTCAAAAGCAGCTATTCTCTTTTGCTTATCAACAGCACTTATTATGTACCCATGTTTAGATAATTTCTTGGCAAATTCCCACATGATATGGTATCTGTGCCTAAATCTCTCCTTTGCGGTTTTTGATCCATATAGCTGGTAGAGTATTGTATCTTCAAAAATATTAATTTCCATTCCTCCAAGTCTCATTGTTCCGCCCAAGTGATGAACGGATTTTTGCTCTGGTAGAATATCGACTACTGGATATGGCGTTGACGGATCTATTTCGGTAGAATTAGCATCTTTAAGGCCTGCTAAAAATCTTGCAGCCGCAACAGTTGCTAGTTGCGCACCAAAGCATATACCAAGGAAAGGCACTTTTTCAAATAGCGCATAGCGTGCAGTCTCAATCATACCCTCTGTTCCTCTTTTTCCGAACCCTGGTGTGAGGATTATAGCATCATATTTGGATAATACGGCATCTCCCCCATCTTTCTCTATTATTTCCGAGTCTACTATCGAAATCTTAGGTCTGATTCCACATTTAGCTCCTGCGTGTCTTAGTGCCTCCATAATTGATATATATGTGTCCCTCATTTTTGTGTATTTCCCAACTAGGGCTACTGAAATTTGTCTGTTAGCCTGTTTAAGGTTTTGAATAAATGTAACCCAGCGATCTATGAGCTCTTTGTTATATTGCCTCTCGCGCAAGCCTAGGATACCAAAAATGTAATTATGGATTTTTTGTTTCATCAGAACAAAGATTAGCTCGTATATGATATCAACATTAGGTGCTACAAAAACACCATTAGGAGGTACGTTGGAGTATAAGGAGAGTTTTCTTCGAGCTTCTTTTGATAAGTCTGCTTTTTCTATCCGTGCGATTATAGCATCGCACGTTAGCCCGGACTCTCGGAGGAGTCTAAAACTTTGTTGAGCAGGTTTAGTCTTGAATTCGCCAATTGTTTTAAGAAAAGGCACCCATACGACATGAATTATCATCACTGTTTGAGGTGGTAACTCAAATCGCAATTGTCTGATGGCTTCCAGATATACGCTTGCCTCGTAATCCCCAACAGTACCTCCTATTTCCACAATTGTTATCTCATGTTTCTTGGCAATGTCCAGTATGCGTCGTTTTATTTCATTAGTTACGTGGGGTATTAATTGGACTGTTCTTCCAAGGTATTCCCCCGCCCGTTCTTTAAGAATAACTGTTAGATATATCTGTCCGCTTGTTATGTTGTGGGATGGGTGAAGATTTTGATGTAGAAACCTCTCATATGTTCCAAAGTCTTGATCAACTTCACAAATTCTATATGTGGGTCCGTTCCTAGTTGGTTTGAATTCCCATATTTCGTCAAGAACATAGACTTCTCCATGTTCATGTGGATTCATAAGCCCAGCATCGACGTTTATGTAGGGATCTACCTTAGCTATAGTAACGTCATATCCATAGGTTTTTAGTATTGTAGCGATACTTGCCGCGATGGTTCCTTTCCCAATTCCCGAGAGAGAACCGGTTATGAAAAGTAGCTTCAAAATCAGTCACCGCGTCTAAGCATAGTGAAATGCGCGAAGATCATCGGGACAACCGAGTTTAGGAGAATCTTAATGCAGGTGACAGCCAGTTTATAGAGCCCCCGGTACCAGCTACTCTCCCCTCCAACCAGTTTCTCCCAGAGCACCATGGGCTCGCTTAGTGCTGCTCCCTTCCGGGCCGAAGCACGTTCGCGCACCCACATTGGGCGACGGTGGCCCCGCCGTCCTTCGACGGGGAACCATCCGTAACCCATGGCCCCTGGGAACTGGTCTTCATTGGGTCGAGTAACTGGTAGCCGGGGGTTTCCCCGTCTCTCTAAGTGTAGTATATAATCACTATATAATGGTGATTGTCAAATTTATTTAGTTTAGTTGCGATGGGTTATAATGTTACTACTTTGCTCTTTGTTGTGGAGTGTGATTTTTGGTCTTTAATAATGCTGATTAAATTTATACTACCCAGTCTAGCTATTCTCTCATGATTTCGTTAGGTGTTGTGGACACGATTTATTATCGCGATAATGCTGGTGTCTGTATGGTTAAGTTTGAGGAGCATGAAGCCCGAGCTAAGACTAACAGTCTATTTCGGCCTATAATGCAGATATTAGACAAGCTTGCTAAGAGATCTGATGAGGTACTAGTAGAGTTCGACAAGGATAAACTTGACTCTGAGAGTCTATCGGCATTTATGGCTGATTTTTCAGATTTAGAGTACATCTACGACGAACTAATGGATAAACTTGGAAGTACCTTACAGGATATACCCTCAGAATCTCGCATTGCTAAGGATACCCTCAGATTGTTACAGACGATCAAGGAGATCTTTGAGGATATTCGAATCAAGGCTGATAGTATCGAAGGATTTCTGAAGCCAAGTGTGCCAAAAAATGTGAATATACTGGATGAGCTTATAGCTCAGCTAAATGATGCAATAAAGAGACTACGGGAAATGCTATCCATAAAAATACGGGAACATATACAGAATCTTATTAGTGAATACATAAAGTTTGAAGGATTCCTCTCTGAAAGCATAGATATCGAAGAATAGACAATTAAATAGGAATTAACCCAGAGAAATTTATTCCATTTTTAACAACAAAAAAGTCTATTTGTAATAGCTAATAGAGAAGCGCCGGTAGTCTAGCGGTAGGATGTCGGCCTGCCAAGCCGGTGGCGCGGGTTCGAATCCCGCCCGGCGCACTACCGCTTATTCATTCATATTGTTAGTGAAAATTTCCTTTGATTGCGGAGGGCCGGTGGCCTAGTGGCTATGGCGTCCCGTTGACGACGGGAAGGTCGGCGGTTCGAGTCCGCCCCGGCCCATTCTTGCGGGGGTTCCGGAGCTGGCTAAACGGGCGGGACTCCCCAGATGTGGGCCCAACTCAAGATCCCGTGGCGTATGCCTGCGCGGGTTCGAATCCCGCCCCCCGCATACCTAAATTTCTTGCATCTAAATTAGATATGGAGTTGTGGTTTTCTCTGCTCTATCTTGCTGCGAATCAATGAAAGAAAACTGAATATGTCATCTATGGATTCTAGAGGTAGGACTTCTACTTGATATAGTTCCTTCAAGAACTTCATAAGCTTATCCGCGAGGAAGCTGTCTATTCTATCTAGAGGGGGGAGAAGATAAGCGGGTAATACACTCCTCATAGTTAGATATGTGAGTAGCAGATCATCATCAATTTTCTCCATTGAGAAGTTCCTGCCTATTACTGGGGGTCTGGATTCTACTACTCTTTTAATGGCGGTTAGGGGGTCGATTTTTGTAGCTAAGACTGTATCAAGTATATGTCTAGAAAATCTTGCTATGGATCGATTATGGTTAACTAGGTAGTATAGTTTGTATGGGAATAAATTTCTTAGAAGAATCTCAGCATGGAAAGGATTGGGATATTTGTCTATAGAATGCAGGTAATTGAAAAAAATGTCTGCGAATCGAAGAAACTCCTCAACTATCGGGTATAGCATTGTTGCTTCCAAGCGCCGGTTATTCTTCTCAACGGCAAATATCCATAACATAGACTTTAGGTCGAAGTATATATGAAGTGCATAGTTGTCTAAATAAAGTTTATTGGAAATCTGGGTGATGAGTGTTGTTAAGTCGCATGATATACCAGTATTTCTGAACAGTTGTGGGCCTAGCAGTCGAATAGCAGGATTTATGATTTCTTCCTTGATGAAGTCGTCAGATTTTATTGTGATGGTTCCAAATAGCACAGTTGCGAAATATAAGTTTTCATTTTTGCGAAACATTATTGTCACTCAGTGCGTAACGTGGGGTGCTCATATCATAATGTCGCGCGTAGACTAAAAGGTAGCAAAGTAGGCGTATCAAAATGCCTCGGAGAAACACCAAGGCGAGACTGAAATGCAAGAGTTGTGGTGCTGAATATGAATCTCAAGGGGATGTAAAAATAATAAAAACCTGGCACATGGTATCGCCAATGCCGGATAAGGATGGTAACATCACAATAAATATCTTTGCAACATGGGAATGTCCTAGATGTAGGGCTCGCAATCGTAGTAAAATATCGTCAATAAAAAGTGGCGCTGAATTAAGAAGTAGAAGTTACACTGAAAGGCTTAGAGAAGCCATATATAGAGCTAAGGAGGTAACACTAGAAGAACTCGCAGAGATGTTCAATATGTCCAAAGATACGATTCTTAAGGCTCTAAGGTACCTAATAGAAAAAAGAGTTATTAAGGCGAAGATCGAAGGAGAGAAAATTATAGCCCTATAATTTCCTTTGGACTGGAGGCTTTATTTCTGATTCTTCTCCGCCACCTCTTTCCTTGCCCCTCTCTTTTTCGGGTTTAGGTCTGCTAGCTATGATCTCATCCACTCGGAGCAATGTTGTTGCAGTTTCAACAGCAGTTGTTATTATATTAGCTACAACACGGTATGGATCGATAAGTCCTTTTTGCTTAATATCAACGATTTTTCCGCTAATAGCGTCGAAGCCCCACCTGCCTGGTTCCTTTGCAACTTTGCTTCTAAGTTCTCCTAGAACTTCTATTACGTCTTCTCCTGCATTTTCTATTATGGCTTTAGGTATCGACTCTAACGCATCAGCAAAGGCTCTAGCAACCTCCTTTTCTTTTCCAGTGAGCTCCTCAGTTTTCTCAGCCCAATCTCTTAGCTTAACTGAAAGAGCCATTATTGTGGCTCCAGCACCACCCACAACCTTTTTGTCTTCGAAGATATCTTTTAACACATTGATAGCATCTTGCAGAGCGCGTTCTGCCTCGTCAGTTATGTGTTTGCTGGCGCCTCTAATAATTATTGTAGTAGCACCTGGATATTTGGGTTCCTCGACGAATACCATTTGGTCTTCCCCAACCTTTTTCTGGTAGACGATTCCTGCTTCTCCTATGTCTTCTTCGCGGATATCCTCAATATTACTTACGATCTTTGCCCCCGTTGCTCTACTGATAAGTCTCATGTCTTTTCTTCTAACCCTTCTAACCGCCATTATCCCATTCTTGGCTAGAATATCTTGGGCGGGCTCACTGATTCCGCGTTGACAGAAGAGGACGTCAACTTTAAGGTCTATTAGTTTTTGGACCATCTCACGGATGAGTGCCTTCTCTTTACTTCGAAGTTCTTCCAGAGCCTCAATGCTTTCTACTGTCACATTGCTTGTAACATCCGCTTTTTCAACCTCAATATTTTGGTCGACCAGAGCTATGCGTGCATTCTTCTTTATCTTTGGCATCTCTGGATGCACAACCTTTTTATCGATCGCTACACCCTTCACCAAAATTGTATCACGAAGAGTTCTTCCCTCCTTTTGTATGATGCTTATTAGGTCTGGGTCAAGATAGTTGCGCTCAGGATCATAGGCAGCCTTAGCAGCCTCGTAGGCGAGCTCAGCAAAGAATCTTCTATCCTCTTCTGGAAGCTTAGAGTTGAGTGCGCTTACAGCAGCGTTAATT
>Ga0190312_1000246_pt1 | contig 19572 bp, 21 predicted proteins | sample 487007910_MG_FD_165046 | JGI IMG/M metagenome (GOLD analysis project Ga0190312, IMG submission 165046) | Hydrothermal vent sediment bacterial communities from Southern Trench, Guaymas Basin, Mexico - 4870-07-9-10_MG | ecosystem: Environmental > Aquatic > Marine > Hydrothermal vents > Sediment ... | reverse complement strand
CTTAACTGAAGCCCTTAAAGTTGGGTAGCTCCCGTAAAGGTAGTCCTTTACGACCGCCCTATACTTACCGAAAGCATCCGAGCCCGTAGCTTCCTTAGACGATTCAAGCTTAAGCCCGTCCGGCGGCTCCAACTTTGAACCCCTTACGAACAGTAAGGGCTTAACGTCGGGGAGGATCTCCTCAGCGCCGTAAAGTAAATCTAAGGAGCTACCTAGATCCCTTATTTTCAATTCCACAGCCTTCATCTTTACGGTACTTATTTACTTCAATTATTTAAGGCTAAGCTTAACGGCGCCTTAACAACGGGACCTTGAAGAAGGGAACTTAAAGGCGAAGGGTTAATAAGGTTAAAAGTCGTTTCTATAACGTTAATAGTATGGGGTGTAAGTAGGGTATGACTAAGATATTCCTAGATAAATTAGTGAAGAGGTTTGGTAAGGTAATAGCGGTAAATAGAATAACTTTAAATATTACCGATGGGGAGTTCTTCATTCTCTTGGGTCCTTCCGGTTGCGGTAAGACTACTACGCTTAGGTTAGTAGCGGGCTTGGAGTACCCGGATGAAGGTAGGATTTACTTCGACGGTCAGGACGTAACCGATTTACCTCCTAAGGATAGGGACGTAGCTATGGTATTCCAGAACTACGCCCTTTACCCCCATATGAGCGTTTTCGATAATATAGCCTTCCCGCTTAAAATAAGGAAGGTACCTAAGCAAGAGATAAGGAAGAAGGTAAGGGAGGTAGCCGAGTTACTTCAAATAAGCGAACTACTGGATAGGAAGCCTAGGCAATTATCCGGGGGCCAGCAGCAAAGGGTAGCCCTAGCTAGAGCTATAGTAAGGGAGCCTAGGGTATTCCTATTGGACGAGCCCTTAAGCAACTTAGACGCCAAGTTAAGGGTTTACATGAGGGCGGAGCTTAAAGCTCTCCAGAAGAGGTTAGGGGTAACTACTATTTACGTAACCCACGACCAAGTGGAAGCCATGACCATGGCGGATAGGATAGCGGTAATAAACCAAGGCGTAGTCCAGCAGATAGGTACCCCTAGCGAAATATACCACAAGCCGGCGAATACCTTCGTAGCCGGCTTCATAGGTAGCCCGCCCATGAACTTCATAAAGTGTAGTTTAGTAACCGAGGGCGAGAGAGCCTTCCTGGACGCAGGGGAGTTTAAGTACGAATTAGATAAAGAGTGGGGCGATATCCTAAGGGATAAAGGTACCGAGTTCATCCTAGGGGTTAGGCCCGAGCACATCAAGGTATACCTAAAGGAGAAACCGGGAACCATACCGGCTGAAGTATACGTAGTGGAGCCCCTAGGCGGAGAAACTATACTTAACTTAATGATAGGTAGTTACCTAATTAAGGTTAGGTATACTGGGGAGTTAAACGTAAGCCCTAAGCAAAAGGTATACTTAGAGTTCATGAAGGAACACTTACACATCTTCGAAGCTAAGAGTACCTTAAGGGCTATCTAGCCCTAAAGGACTAGGTGTTTTTGAAGTGCCCGAAGTATTATCCGTAGGTGAGGTACTGGTAGATATAACTAGGAAGGAAAGGGATATACCCCATACGGTACCCGCTATATACTTAGGCCCTAATCCTGGCGGCGCTCCGGCTATTTTCGCTGATGCTGTTGCTAGGTTGGGTGTTTCGGTGGGTTTTCTAGGTTGTGTTGGCGGGGACGATTTCGGTAGGCTCCTATTGGATAGGTTTAAATCGGATGGTGTTGAGGTGGGCGGCGTTAGGGTTTTGGAGGGTTTTACGACGGGTATCGCTTTCGTAGCTTACTTTAAGGATGGTTCTAGGAGGTTCGTTTTCCACTTAAGGTATTCGGCTAGCGGCTTCCTCTCCCCCGAAATGGTAGAGGAACGTTTCTTCGAGGGGGCTAAGCTCCTCCACGTTTCCGGTAGTAGTTTAGCCGTAAGCGATAGGCTTAGGGATAGTTGCCTTAAGGCCTTGAAGTTGGCTAGGGATTACGGGCTTAAAGTCAGCTTCGACCCTAACCTTAGGTTGGAACTAGCCCCCCTAGCTAAGTGGAGGGAATTGGTTAAACCGTTCTCGGAAGCCGATATAATTTGCCCTAGCTTCGAGGACGCATCGGCTTTAACCGGCTTAAAGGACCCATGGGAGGTAGCTGAAGGCTTCCAAGCCGAAGTAGTAGCCGTTAAGCTAGGAGCTAAAGGATCCATAGCCCTATGGTCGGGTAAACGCTACAGCCAACCCGCCTTCAAGGTAAGGGAAGTAGACCCTACGGGAGCCGGGGACGTCTACGACGCAGCCCTAGCGGTAGCCTACCTGAAACACCTACCCCCAAACCAAGCGTTAAAATTCGCTAACGCGGCAGCGGCGATAAAAGTAAGTAGAGAGGGATCTATGGAGGGACCTAGGTTAAGGGAAGTACTTAAGTTCTTAAAGGATAGGGGCGAGGAGATAAATTTAGTTCCCTAACCGATAGGTATATCCCTTGCCTAATTCCCCGAAGAAATGGGAATGCTAAATAAAAATAAGCGAACCCTCTGCGCTTTATGTAAAGGCTCTAGGAGGCTCTGCGGCAAGCCGGTATGCCCAATATTGGAGAGGTTTAAAGTACAGGTAAGGACGTTAAGTAAGGTAAGTTCCGAGGAGCTTTACGGAGCGACCCCACCCTCCTTACTGGTAGGGGAGTACGGTTACCCTAAGGTAAGGGTAGGTATTAACTTACCTCCCGAGGTAGGGGAGGAAGCTAAGGATTACGATAACCCCGAGGGATGGTGGGGAGTTAAGGGATTAAGGGATATAATATCCTTAAGGTCCTCCATGATATACTCCAGCTTTAAGGTAAACGTTAAGGAGGCGAAACGCGAAGGAAATAGGTTGCTGGAAGCCCTAAAGGAAGCGGCCCTATCCCTTTCGCCGGTGAAGGGGGAAGCTTCCTTAAAGGCTAAACCTAAGCCTTACCTTTCCTTCGATACTACCTTAGCTCCAATAGGGCCTAAGGCCGATTTAAAGCGTTGGGAGAACATTTCCAACCCTAAGGTACCTAGGTTAGTCGGTAAAGTAGTGGGCGATACCGACTTGAGAGCCGCCGAGGCCTTAAAGCTACTCTTCGAGGGGGGGATTTCCCTATACCACATAGTTAGGCTACTTTCGTTGGGCTTAATAGGTAGGTCTAAGTCTAGGAGGTTAGTACCTACTAGGTGGGCTATAACCGCGGTAGATAAGATCATCTCCGATTACTTAGTTAGGGAACTAAGGGATTACGGGGAATATCCGAATTTGGAGTTAAAATACGTGGAGTACCTCGGCAATAGGTACGCTATACTATTAGTCCCCGGTCCTTGGAGTTACGAAATGGTGGAGATATGGCTCCCGAATAGCATATGGGTTAAGGAGGGTAAAGCGTATTCGTTATCCATATATGAAGGCCATAACGGAGTAGTAAGGGGGCCCATGGATGGAGGGTATTACGCTATTAGGGTAGCGGTAGCGGAATGGTTAGCTAAACTCCGAAAGCAAGCTACAGTAATAGCTTTTAGGGAGGTCACGCCGGATTATTACGCGCCCGTAGGCGCGTGGCAGATAAGGGAAAGCGTAAGGAACGCCTTAAGGGGTAGAGGAGAGGTACTCAGCGACGTAGAGGAGGCCTTAATGTATTTAAGGGGTAAGCTATCTACCCCTCCCGAATGGTTAGCTAGGGGGTCGAAGCTAATAGGGTTACTACTTAAGGGGAGGAAGTTAACAGATTTCGTAGGTGGTTAGGGAATTGAAGGTAAGGTACGACGGTGGAATCCTAGTAGAGGTTAGGGGTAGGAGGGTACTTTTCGATCCCGTTTCTTATCCATCCCGTAAGCCCGACTTAATAGCTATAAGCCACGCCCATTGGGATCACGTAAACTTAAGGGTTTTAAGGAAGTTAAAGGTCCCCATAGTTATGAGCTACGCTACGGCCAAGTTAATAAGCCTTAAAGGTTCCCTAAAGGGGTTGGATTTAAAGCTCTTAAGCGGGGAAAGAGGGGAAATAGAAGTAAGCGGAATTCCATTAGCTTACGAAGGAGCTGGCCATATAGTAGGTAGCTTACAGTACGCTATCCTAACCGAACCGATAATAGCATATACTGGGGATTTCAATACCGATGAAAGGGTAATACTTAAACCGGCTAAGTCCATTGAGTCGGACGTATTGATAATAGAGGCTACCTACGGCGATCCTTATTATACTTTCCCCTCTAGGTGGGTTAGTTACAATAGGTTACTGGAGAAGGTAGGGGAGGTTTTAGAAAGCGAAGGTAGCGTAACAATAGCCGGTAGGTCGCCGGGGGTAGCTCAAGAGGTAATAGCCCTACTTCTACGCTCTAAATTCAGGGGGGAACTTTACGTACATCCCTCGGCCCTAAAAGCTAGCCGAGTACATTTCGAGGAGGAGGGGGAGGATTTAAACCTTAAGGTAGCCCTTAAGGTACCTGAGGGAGGGATATTAATAGTTAAGTTAAGCCGCTGGACGGAGGGCTTGTGCCGTAAGGCGTTAATATGTACCGGTTGGGCGCTAAGTAACCGTAACGGGATACCGCTATCTAGCCACGCCGATTTCCCTTCCTTAGTTAACTACGTGGACTCCAGCGGGGCGGAGGAGGTTTATACGGTATTCGGGTACTCCTATAGGCTAGCTAAGGAACTTAGGGAAATGGGTTATAATTCCGAACCGCTAGTTAGATAGATATAGTCTTAAGTAGTTCCTCCGGTATGCTACGATATGCGTTAAATAACTTTAATCCCTCGTCCTTAATTAGCTTAAGTCCGGGTAAAGCTATCCTATCTATTAACCCACGCCTTACTAAGTAAGGATCTACCTCCCGCCTATACCCTCTAGGCCTCATGCAACCTAAGGCTATTAAGCCCTTTAACCTCCTTCTCGCGTAAAGGGTTGCTTTTAGCGCGTCGTTAACGCTAAGCGGCTCAACCCTTTAATAACGTTTACGGCATTTACTAATTCCTCATAAAAACCTTTAACTTCCTAATTGAAGTAGTTGAACTTACCGGCGGCCAAAGTACTCTAGATAGTTAGTTCTTGTCCGAGGAATTAAACGAACTCTGGGGGACGGAAAGCCACCTAGCTTTATAACCGTTCCTAGGATACTGGAGTAGGTAAGCCGTTAAAGGCTTAGCCGAAAGCTTAACGTTAGCTAGTCCTAGGAGGCTTAAAGTACTTATGGACGTCCTTACCTTCATCCCCGCCTTAAACATTCTAAGTTTAAATCCTTTAATAAACATAAGTTAATTCGTGACTAAATGGAGGCTAATAGTAGATGAGGGGGATCCTTACTGGAACATGGCCTTAGACGAGGCCATGTTATTACTTAAGGATAGGGGTAAAGTACCGAATACCTTAAGGTTATACGTATTTAAACCCAGTTCGGTAAGCATAGGGTACTTCCAGAAGGTAAACGAGGCCGTGGATTTAAACGTTTTAAATTCCTTACGGGTACCGCTAGTTAGGAGGATTACCGGAGGGGGCTCGGTATATCACGATGAAAGAGGGGAAATTACCTATAGCCTAGTAGCTAACTTAAGGGATTTCCCTAGGGATATCTTACTTAGCTACAAGGCCATATGTAAGGGGTTAATTTACGCGCTAGCTGAATTAGGACTCGAAGCTTCCTTCCTACCGGTTAACGATGTAGTAATAAATTGCAAGAAGGTCTCCTGTAGCGCTCAAGTAAGGAAGCCCAACGCGTTACTTCAACACGGTACCTTGATGTACGCTACCGACCTGGAGGTACTAGCGAAGGTTTTAAAAGCCCCTAAGTTAAAGCTAAGCTCCCACAGGATCTCCTCGATATACGAAAGGGTTACTACGGTAGCTAGGGAACTAGGCTATAGGCCGCGTAAGGAAGAGGTAATTAGGGCCTTAATAAGGGGTTTCGAGGGAGCTCTAGGAGTGGAGCTAATAGAGGATGAAATTACCGAGGAGGAGAGGAAATTGGCCGTGAAGTTAAAATTGAAGTACGAAAGTAGAAATTGGAACTTCAAGAGGTAAATTAAGTTATGGTTAAGGTAGTTAAACAGGTCGAGAAGAGCGGGGGTAAGTACCTAAAAATCGAATTAGAAGTAGTAAGCGGTATCATAAGGGACCTCAAAGTAAGCGGCGATTTCTTCGCTTACCCCCCTTACTTACTGGATAACTTGGAGAGGGGAGCCAAGGGAATGAGAGCGGACCCCTCCGAAGTAGATAAATTGTTATCGAGGTATATAGGCAGGTTGGAATTAGTAGGGATAAGTATAGAGGACTTAAGGGGGCTTATAGTAAATTCCTTAAGGGAAGCTAAATAAATAGGTACTTAGTTTAACTATATAGTTGCAATAAATCGGTAACATCATTATAGAGGGGAATATATGCCTTCCAACGAAATACTAAGAAGGGTCCAGATAACGGGTGGGTCCACTTATATCATTTCCCTACCTAAGAACTGGGTTAGGAGGTTGGGTTTAAAACAAGGGGATTACCTAACTTTAACCCCCCTACCGGATGGTTCTCTTAAAGTACGCTTCAGGAAGGAATCTCCTAAGCCCTTTAAGACTACCATGCGCGTAGACCCGAAGCTAAGCCCTGAAGCTAGCGTAAGGGAGTTCATCGCGAGGTACCTAGTAGGTTACGACTTGATAGAGATAACGTTCCCGGAGGGTACCTATAAGCATAGGACGGCCATAAAGGAGTGCATGGTGAAGAAAATGATAGGCGTCGAAATAATAGATGAAGCTAGCGATTACGTAATAGTACAGTGCTTAGCTAAACCTACAGAGTTATCGGTAGTTAACGCCATTAAGAGGATGACTAACATAACTTCCCACATGCTTTCGGACGTAGTTAAATGCCTAGGCGAAAGGAACGAAGAGGTACTTAAGGAAGTTACCGAAAGGGAGGATACGGTAGATAAATTCTACTTATTTATAGTAAGGCAATTGAAATCGGTAGCCTTAGGCCTATTACTCCCCTCCGACGTAGGGCTTTACGACTTCAGGGAGGTCCTAGGCTTCAGGCTAGTAGTTAAGAGCGTCGAGAGGATTGCCGATCACGTAAATAGGATAGCTAAAATAATGCTAAGGATGCCTACGGAGGCTTTAACTTACTTGGAGAACTTAAGGGAAATGGGGCTTAAAGTAGTGGAGACCTACGGGAACTCCGTGAGGTCCCTATTGAGGAGGGATATAAACCTAGGGCATAGAGTAGTAAGGGGATCGAGGGAAATAGGCCTTAAGGAGGAGGAAGCGATAGGGTGGATAATAAGGGAGAGGTTGGATATAGGCGTAGCGTTACCGTTAAGGACCATACTGGAGAGCTTTAAGAGGATAGCTGATTACAGTTCGGATATCGCCGAAATAGCCATAAATTTAGCCATAGAAAACCCAATACCCGTTAACTATTAAGGAGGAAATGTTTTAACTATTCCGAGTCAGTAGGAACTTTTTATGCTTAAGCTTTTTATACTTAAAGTTAGGGCTTCATTCGACCGCCCTACTTTCGCGCGAGGGTAAGCCCAGGTTAAGGTACATCGAGGCCCTTAGTGAATTAGTTAATTCCATAAAACCCATCTTAGTGGTCTTCCATTGCGGGGATGTCATCCCTAGAAGGGGGGTACCGATAAAGTACCAAGAGGTAATGGGCAATGTGGTACGTGCGATAGATTACTTCATTGAATTGAGCGGGGACGATAAAGTTAAGATATGTTTAGAGAACGACGATCCTAGGTTATATAGCTTAAGGATAGGAGTTAGGCTTACCTCCTTAGCTAAGGTAATAGATAGATTGGGATACGAGGGGGCCGGTATAGCATTAGATGTAGGGCACCTTTACCTGGCAGCCGAGCTATACGGTTTTAACCTATTAGATGAAGTGAGGAGGAACTTAAGTTACGTTAAGCATTTACATTTGAACGACAACATGGGTAAGTGCGATGGATTAGGTACCAGGGTTTGGAGTAGAGGCTTAGGCGATTTACACTTACCACCGGGTGAGGGTAACGCGCCTATAGAGGAGGTCTTAAAGTTACTCGTTAATAGTAACTACGACGGCTTATACCTACTCGATTTACACCCTAATTCTGTGGATTTCGACCGAGAGGGCTTAGCTAAATTAACGGAGGAGTTAAAGCATTTTAAGGTATTTAGGAGAGCTTAAAAATTCCCACCGAATACGGTATATTCTTAATACCTCGTTATGATCTGTACAGTTCATTACCCTTTTTTAACTTATGTCAAAAGTAACAAGCGTTAATCTTCGGAGATACCACTAAATCTTCTATTACAAGATTAAACGTACCTATAGCCTTTGTTGATAATTAAGGCTTATATACTATAAACAATGAATAGATTACGGTGGAAACCTAAATGCATAAGAAGCTAGTTTTAACGTTAGCAATAATCCTTATCCTCCTTACCCCTACGATCTCACTTATAGCCCAACCTAAGCAGGTAACGATAAAGGAGTGGTTAGCTGAAGTATCTAAGCCCTATAGGGGTATTACGATTACATGGATTACTGAGAGTACTCCTCCTTCATTATTCATAAGGGACGTATTGGCTCCTGAGTTTGAAAAGATTACGGGTATTAAAGTCAAAGTAGAGGCCACTTCATGGGATGAAATGTATAGAAAGTCGATTGCTGATATGGAAGCTAAAACGGGGATATACGATCTAGTTTACGTAGAGCAGGACATCATAGCCTTCTATGCCGCTAAAGGCTATTTAACTGACATACGTACCTTCCCTAAGAAATTATGGTATCCCAATTACGATATATGGGATATATTCTCGTTAAAATATTATGTAGTTAATGATAAAATATTAGCAGTACCCTTCGAAACCTTTATTAAAGTATATGCTTACAGGAAGGACCTCTTTAATGACCCTAAGGAGAGAGCTACTTTTAAAGCTAAGTATGGTTGGGACTTAAGGCCTCCGAGGACCTGGGAAGAATACAAGCAAATAGCGGAGTTCTTCTATAGGCCTAAACAGGGATTGTACGGACACGTAGCCCAAGCAGCTACCCATCCTTGCCTCTTCTACGAAGTAGTAGCCGAAACCATATTCCCCACCTTCGGTGTACATTACTGGGGCATCACCCTCAAGCGTAGGGCTTCGGTAGAGGAGGGAGGTTCGTTAAATTCCCCAGCCGCTGTAGCGGCATTAACTATGTATATAGATCTATTAAAGTACGCCCCTCCAGGGGTAAGGACGTATACTTGGGATGAAGTAGGAGCTGCCTGGTGTGCCGGCATAGTAACCCAAGGCTTAATTTACGGCGACCAATTAGCTAAAGCTATAGACCCGAAGGTCTCTAAAGTCGCTGGTAAAATAGACGTAGCGTTACCGCCGGTAGAGCCTAAGTACTATAAGGGAGGTTACATAGGCTATATGGACATGGGCGGTTTCGGGATACCCATTAGCGCAAGACATAAAGAAGCAGCTTGGCTCTTTATCCAGTGGGTTACTTGTAAGGAGAACGCGGCTAGGATGATGGAGGCTTTAGGTACCTCCTGTATAAGGAGGTCATTACTCTTCAGCCCCTTAGCAGATGAAATAGATAAGAAGTACGGCTTCCACTACTTTGAAGTGATGAGGAAGGGCGTTGAATTCCACCTCTTCGAAGGCGCTCCGCCCATCCCCGAGCATATGATAATAGTGGATATGGGCTATAAGATCTTAGCTAAGGCTATAGCCGGTAAGGTTACACCTAAGCAATGCTTAGATGAACTAGCCCATGCTATAGATGCTAAGTTCAAGGAGTTAGGGTATACTAATTAGTTAGCCATTAAGGACGAAAGTAGGTAATTTTTATTTTTCCAATCCTCATTTCGGGGGAATGAACTTTATGCCGAGGATAAGGTTCAGACCTTGGTTCCTCTTCCTACCATTGATAATACTACTAGGCCCTACTAGTATCATACCCTTCGTATATGCGATTTACATATCGCTTTATAGATACGTAGTTACTTCCCCCATGCCAGTTATATTCGTAGGGATAAACAATTACGTTAAGTTATTTTACGACGGTATGTTCATTAATGCCTTATGGAGGGGATTGGTATTCGCTATTTCCTGCGTATTAGTGGAGTCGGCAATAGGTTTTGGACTAGCACTCCTCTTATGGGGTATGTCCTCTAGACTAGGTAGCTTCCTCAGGGTTATGCTATGCATACCTCTAGCAGCTCCTCCGATAGTTATAGGTACTATGTGGAAGCTTATGTTTAATCCGGACGTAGGACCTGTACCCTTCGTCTTAAGACAATTAGGAGTAGATTTCAACATAGGTACTAGCGAAGTAGATGCATTCTTAGCTACCCTATTTATGGACGCTTGGCACTGGACGCCTTTAGTAACATTCATATTGTTAGCGGGCTTATTAGCCATACCTAAGGAGATGTTAGAGGTGGCCGAAGTGAGCGGGGCTAGTACTTCACAAAGGCTTCGTTACGTAATATTACCATTGATAACGCAGCAATTTTTAATAGCCTCCCTCATAAGATTCATGGATGCACTAAGGATTTTCGACGAGGTTTGGATGCTCACGGGAGGAGGACCGGGCATATCAACTCAGTACCTATGTATTTATATCTATAGGTTAGTATTAACGCAATGGGATTTAGGTTACGGCTCAGCCCTCTCGATAGTAGCGCTTTACATAATAGTGGGTTTCAGCATGATCTTATATCGATTAGTTAGGGGAGGTAGGTGGTAGGTAGTGAAGGTTAAAGACGTACTTAGGTACGTAATGGTAGCTATTGTAACGCTCGTAGTACTCTTTCCTATCTACTGGATGGTGATAACCTCCTTAAAGCCTTACGTGGAAATATATTCGATACCCCCCGTATTCTTCCCGTTAAATATTGAAAATAACTACTATAGGCCCTTCGTAAAGGACGTTTACTTTAAGTACCTCTTGAACTCGGTGATAATAGCGCTAGGGAACGTAGCTTTAGTAATACCTTCTGCCTTACTAGCAGCTTACGGTTTCTCTAGGTTTAAGGTAAGGAGGAGCGAGGATATCTACTTTTGGGCTCTCACCTGTAGGATGGCGCCTCCTGCCGCCTTTATAGTCCCGCTTTATATAATTTATACGCGCACCGGGCTCTTCGATACCCATTTAGGGCTTATGTTACTCTACTGCCTCTTCAATTTACCTTTAGCCACGTGGACTTTAAAGGGAGCTATAGATGCTATACCTAAAGACCTAGACGACGCTGCCTTAGTGGACGGATGCGGTACGTTATCCACCTTGCGAAGGGTTATAATCCCCTTATTAGGGCCTTCATTAGCCGCCACCGCCATATTGGTTTTCGTCTTCGCCTTCAATGAATATTTATTTGCATCAGTACTTACCGCTACTAATGCTAGGACCATTACTAGCGGCCTTTCGGCTTTCATAACGGTAGTAGGTATAGAGTGGGGGGAAATGGCCGCGGTAGGTACGGTATGTTTGATACCTACCATCATAGCCGCCGTACTAGTGCAGAAGTACATAGTAGCAGGATTGACTTTAGGTGCGGTTAAGGGTTAATAGGGCGATCTACGTGAAAGCTATAGTTATAGAGGGAAGAGATAAGTTAAGCCTTAAGGAACTACCTAGGCCATCCATCGGGAGTAACGAAGTTTTAATTAGGGTTAAGTATTGCGGTATATGCGGTACCGACCTGCACATATTCAAGGGCGAATTTCCCGTTAAGTACCCTCTCGTCCCGGGCCACGAGTTCTCAGGTGTCGTAGAGGAGGTAGGGGAGGGAGTAACTTCCCTCAGGCCAGGCGATAAGGTAACGGTAGATCCTAACATATCATGTGGTAAATGTTACTACTGCCGTACCGGTAGGGCTAATTTCTGCGAATATTGGAAGGCTATAGGGATTAACCTCCCGGGAGCTTACGCGGAATACGTGAAAGCCCCTGAACCCAACGTTTATAAATTGCCCGAAGGGGTAGAACTCCAGGAAGCGGCCTTCACGGAACCTCTTTCCTGCGTATTACACGGACTTAAGAGGATCGAGGTAAGGCTAGGAAGTAGCGTAGCTATCTTCGGCTTAGGCCCTATAGGCCTCTTGCACTTACAGATGGTTAAGAGGATGGGCGCGTCGTTAGTAATAGGCGTAGACTTAATAGAGGAGAAAATCGAGTTAGCGGAGAAGTTAGGGGCTGACTACGTAATAAACCCCTCCAAGGAGGACGCAGCTGAAAGGATTAAGGAGTTAACTAAAGGTAGGGGCGTAGATATAGCGATCGAAGCTAGCGGGAGTCTTAAGGCCTTTCAAGATGCTTTAAGGTCTCTAGATTATAGCGGTAAGTTATTAGTTTTTGGCGTAGCTCCTCAGCGCGCCCTAGTAAACTTAAGCCCATTTCAATTATATAGAAGGGAACTATCCATTATAGGCTCATTCATAAATCCCTATACTACTAAACTCGCGCTAAAGGTTCTTTCAACCGGTATGGTTAATGTAAAACCCCTCATAACCAGAGTACTAAATTTAGAGGAAACCGACTTAGGTTTCGAGCTCGTGAAAGGGGGTAAGGTAATAAAGGTATTGTTAAAGCCGTAAATAACCCTTAGATATTTGATTAAAGGGTGATAATGGTTGAGGGAAAGGGATAACATGTTGGCGGCCGTCCTTTACGGTCCCTTTGATTTAAGGTTAGAGGAAGTTAAGATACCTAAGGTAGGTAAGGATGAGGTATTAATTAGGGTTAAGGCTGTAGGCGTGTGTAAGTCCGATATACACTATTATGAAACGGGAAGGTGTGGTAGTTTCGTAATAAAGGAACCCCTAATATTAGGTCATGAATGTTCAGGAGAGGTAGTAGAGGTCGGGGAAAACGTAAATAACGTAAAGGTGGGAGATAGGGTAGCCATAGAGCCCGGCTTCCCTTGTCGTACCTGTAATTATTGTAAAGAGGGTAGATACAATTTATGTCAAAAAATTAGATTTTACGGTACACCCCCGATAAATGGTTGTTTCGCAGAATATGTAGTAGCGGACGCGGATTTCGTATACAAACTACCCGATTCGATAAGTTTTGAAGAGGGGGCACTTCTAGAGCCTCTTTCCGTAGGAATTCACGCCGTAAGGAGGGGAAGGATAAAGCCCGGAGATAAAGTAGCGGTATTAGGAGCCGGTCCTATAGGTCTAGTAACTCTTCAAGTTGCTAAGGCCTTCGGGGCTTCGCTTTTAATATCGACGGATAAAGTGGATTACTTACTGGAGGCGGCCGAGGAACTAGGAGCGGACGTTACGATAAACGTTAATAAAGAGGACGTCGTGAGGAGGGTACTTGAAGTAACGGGGGAAGGCGTAGATACAGTTGTAGAAGCTTCGGGGTCCCCTGAGGCCTTAGGACAGGCCATGGAGATAGTTAAGAGGGGGGGCACCATAGTACAGGTAGGCATCTTTCCTGAACCGGAGTTCCCGGTTAAGATGGTATACCTCGTCGATAAGGAAATAGACTTAAGGGGGAGCTTCCGTTACGTTAATACCTATCCTTTAGCTATGGAATTAGTTAAGGAGGGGAAGGTGAAATTAAAGCCTTTAGTTACTCACGTCCTACCGTTGACCGAGATCAAGAGAGGTTTCGAGATAGCTAGGAAGAAGTTAAATAAAGTAATTAAAGTAGTAATAAGGCCCTAGGGGGCTTTACGGGAACTTCTTATAACGCGAAGGTAGGCCCTTAAGTGATCATAAGCGAATTCGTTCGCTAATCTCTCGTTCCCCCTATGTTCCCCTCCGAAGTAACGTAAGTGATGGTAAAACTCGTGGAGTACTACTAAGGGGTTATAGTAGGCATCCCTACAGGCTAAGTATATGGTACGCCTAGAGGGTACGTAGCAACCTAGGGCCTTGGAGCTACCCTTAGGTTTACCTATTTTAACCTTAGGGCACTTTACCCCGTAAAACTCGCTTAATTCCCTTAGCGCTTCCTCCACCTTACCCTCCAGTATGTACTTAACTACCCTAAATTTAAATAGCTCCTCGTCCGATAGCTCGCCCCTAGAGGATCTTCCCATTTAGGTTACCCCTAGATACCAACTCCCTCAACTCCTTTACGTCCCGGATTACGTAAGCTATCCCCCTAAACTCGGAGGGCGGCCCATTGGGGTCTATTAGCGCCGCTTTAAAACCGGCCTGGAGGGCGCCTAGGAAGTCCTCGTAGAAGCTATCCCCTACGTGGAGAATCTCCCCTGGCTTAACCCCTAACTCCTTAGCTAACGTTAAGAAGGCCCTCCCTTTAGGCTTAGAGCACTTTATTTCATCCGCGTACACTTGTACGGGCAGGTAATCGCCTAGGCCTACCTTCTCCAATATTAGCCTATTATAGGAGCCAGGCCAGAAAATTACGTTGCCTAGCGTAGCTAACTTAAACCCCATATTCTTTAACTCCTTTAAGGTATCGAATGCGCCGGGGATGATCAGCTGTCCTAAGCGCTCGGAAAGCAAAGCCCTAGCTACGGCCCTCCTTATTACGTGCTGGCTAATACCTAACTCGTTCGAAAGGATGGTTAAACACTCCCCTACTATTTCCTCGTCGTTTATAAGCCCTCCTCTCCTTAACTCCTTAATCCTCCCGTAGACCTTCCAAATGATGTCCTCTACGGCCTCCTCCTTTAAACCAGCCAATAGGGATAGCTCCGAGGCTATAACCTTAAAGAACGGACCTATCTTCAGCAAGGTATTCCAAACGTCGAAGGATATCGCTTTTAAGGCCAAGGGGATTCCCCAGGACTCGGAATAACCGCCTTAAAATAATAAGTTTATCGCGTTCAAACGGGTTAAGGTAGTTAAAAGGGATCAGCCGGAAACCTTCTCGCCACCCGTACCGTACTGCAATGGTTCATCATCTGAGCTGATGAACTAATCCCGTACCTTTATATCCGTTAACTTACTTAAATACTTCCATGCTGGTAAGGCACCATACCGAACCCATGGTATCCTCGATGTTAGCTAGGAAGGCATCCAAGTTGCCGGAGGGGCTTTCCAAAGCCCTCTTAGAGTACGATAAGTACATGAGGAGGAGGGGGCTTACTACCGATACTAGGTATAACCACGGGATAGCCTTAAGCCAGTTCATGGAATTCCTAGCCTCCAAGGGGGTAAGCGACGTAAGTTCTATAACTAAGGGATTGGTAGAGGAATGGATGGATTACGTAGCCTCCAAGTACGCTAGCTCCTCCTCGCTTAGGAAGTTCATGGTAGTTAAAGGGTTCCTTAAGTTCCTAATGGCTAAGGGCCTCGATTTAAGCGAAGCGTACGAAGCCGTTAGGAAGCCTAAAGTTAAGCGTAGGCTACCCGAGGTCCTAACCGAGGATGAAGTAATTAACCTGGTTAATAAGATCGAAGAGCCTAGGTTTAAATTGTTTTTCGCTTTAGCCTACGAGACCGGCGCTAGGAAGGGGGAACTACTTTCGTTAAGGTTAGCCGACTTGGAGTTAGGTCCGGAGGTAAGTAGGGTAATTATAAGGAGTAGTAAGAGCGAACCCAGGGTGGTACCGGTGATAATATTTAACCGCCTCCTAAGGGAGTACGTAAGCTCCTTACCTAAGGACCCCTTAATTTACCTATTCCATAGGAAGGGGGATTACCGAAGCCCCTTAGCCCATTCCACGGTAGGGTATTGGTTCAAGAAGTTAAGCGAGGAAGTAGGTAGGAGGATATACCCGCACATGTTAAGGCATAGTAGGGCTACCGAGTTGATAAGGAAGGGGTTAAGCGAAAAGGAAGTCATGTACTTGCTAGGCGAGAGGACTAGGGAGATGATAGACGTCTACGTAACCTTAGCGGCTAGGGACGTGGAATATAAGCTAATGAGGATCTACGGGAAGCGTGCGGGCAACTTCTATATCTTCGGCGGAGCTAGGGCTAACCGTGATAGTCGAACTAATCCTTGAAACCCTACCTAAACTCGATTAGTTAGGGAGTTACGAAGTAATAGGGTTACCCGATGGGCTCCTCCTCTCCAACCCCGTAGAGAAAAGAACGGAAGTAGTAATAAGGAAGTTACCTGACGGTAAGCCTCTTCACCGATAGAGCCGATATAATAAGGGAGCTAATTAAAGGGGTTAAGGCAGTAGACGTAAGGGTAGAATAGTACGCCTTAGAGGACTACCTCCTTACAGAGGACGTATCACCAATACAGTTTTCATATTTATTATTCGATCTTAATAAAGGGTAAGTTTAAATAATCCATATTACTTATTGGTTTGAGGAGAAATATTTGCGTAGAAATTTAGTACTATTAGGTTTGATTCTAAGTACGTTAACCTTAGCTACTATAACTACAGCTGGACCTTATAGTTGCGGGCCTAAGCTCATGGCCTATAGTGCCGACGAATTTAAGTCCAACGGGGATTTCATCCACGGTTGGTATTGGCTTAGGAAGAGGGGACATAAGGCTTCCTGGTTCTTCCATAAGGTGGACTTAAGGCGCTTAAAGGGCGATTTCGTTTACCTCAACTTCCACGTATTGGTAGGCGATACCGTTAACGCGGGGCCTGGATGGAGCGCTAAACCCATAGTAATCGTAGTAGCCGGCGGGCGCTTGCTATATAAGGGCTACGTGCTCCTAAGTAACCCCCATAGGCCTACCCTTCCCGGGCCTAAGTACTATGTAGGCGGCTGCGGTTGGCTATACGAAAGTTATGGTAACTTAGCCCTAAAGGTCCCTACTACCTTGATGGGGGTTCTAGAAGTACATATGTTATGGCCCGGTATTCCAGGGCCCGGTAGTACTAAAGCCCACGTAAATTGGCAACACGTAGCGGTGAAGGAGGATTCCTGCGTAATAGCATTCCCCGTAACTTAAGTAAGTTATTTTTAAATTCTAATTAATATTAGGTAAGGCCCTTAAGGTACAGTTCTAAGATCTGCTTAATTTTACCCGAATACCCCTCCTTCACCTCGATACCCATTTGGCTTAGAATTTCCCTCGCGCGTCTACCTATCCTATTAGCGAATACGAGCTTTACGCCCTCCTTAGCGAGCAACCTTGGGAGGTCCCCTACTTTATGTTCTTCCCACGGGACTTTCAGAACCTTAACCTTTACGATCTCGTTATCCCTTACCTCTATTAAGGTAAAATATCTAGCGCGCCCGAAATGTTCCTCCATGGAGCTTTCGATCCCTTTGCTATCCTTAGAGGGGATGGCTATAATCATCTTTACCCCTCGCGTCCTTTACCCACCATAATATATAAAAATTATACCTATAGCTATACCTCCTGGCCTTCGGCGCGAAAATGGAGGGCTTGCGGACGCCCGTCCGCAATTACTGGATAATAGATAGGTTAAGCGGAATGGAGGGAACTAAAGCCCGTTGAAGGGAGGAAGTACGAGGAGATACTTATGATAGTTCTTTAAATGCGGGGGATGAAAAATGACCTCCCCCACTCTGCTTACCTTACTATTTACCTAAGAGCACCGATAGCTCAGTAATACCTAGGCTTACCTCCGTCTTCCTAACCGAAACGGACTGGATAAGCGAGGAGGGTAAGGTAGTAATAGCCATGGCTACTAACGAACCGTGGAATCTGAAGCCAGCGCTTATAAGGTCGGGGAAGGTGGATAGGATAATATATGTCCCCCCTCCCGATAGGGAGGCTAGGGCCCAGATATTCCACATCCACGCAAGTTGCGAAATGTTAGGAGAGGATGCGGACTTCGAAAAACTAGCGGAGCTAACTGGCCCTAAGGAAGGGTGGCATTACTCGGGTAGCGATATAGCTAACATATGCAATACGGCTAAGGCCATGGCCGTTAGGGAGGCGGTTAAGGGAAAGAGGAGGAAGCTCGATACGAGTTTCTTCTTAGCCGCACTAAAGGTAGTACCTCCATCAATCCCCCCAACCATGCTTAAGAGGTACGCGGAATGGGGTAAGGCGCATGCCTCGCTTATCGAATAACGCTACTCTATTAACCTTAGCTGATAGCGCGACTCAAGCTTAGGGCACACTAAGATCAGGTAGTTATTCTTATCGCGAAGTAAATTAAGGCCATACTTACTTAAGTAACTTCTTAAAGTAGCTCGGTTGAGGCTTCCCGGATCTTTATCTAAAAGACTCCTGCTCTTCTTTTTTCCTAAAATATTACAGGTTGCCCCTCCTCCTAGCATGTTTAACGTTTAAAAACCTAATTTCTTCAAGAGCGTAACATTCGATAAGTACTTTACTATTATTGTAGGAGCTCCTTAATGTTAAGGAAGAAGTTCAGGTCTAGGTTTAACTTCCCTAATTCCTCCTTACCTAAGGGTTTTACCCTCGTTTAATAATCCTCTACATGGGTTACGAAGATCTTCAAGTCCTTACCCTTCTCCATTAAGGGTAAAAGTATGTAGGGGTTAAGGAATTACAATTTATTACTCCCTTATAAGTACTTTAAAGCTTGAAAGCTCCTTTTGTGTAATTGAAGGCTAATTATAGCCCAGACTTCCGAGGTAGGCACTACGGCAACTTAATTATTGGTTCCGCTGAATTCAGACCCCCTCTGGTTGCAGCTGGTTATGGTTTTAATCGCTTAGAGGTTAATGCGGTTAATATTAACGTTAAAGATAGGTAAAGGGAGAGGGTAGCTAAGTATCCTAAAGGTGCTTGGCCTACGAACAGTAGGTGGCGTACCGCCTCTGAGGCAGCCGTAACGGGGTTCACGGAGGCCATCAGCCTTAAGGGGGGAGGGAGGGCGTCCAGCGGGTAGAACGCCGAGCTCAGGTAAAATAGCGGGGGTTGGAGCATGTTAAACAACAGGTTGTATCCCCCCTCGGATCTTAGGAGGAACACCAAGCTCACCGAGGCGAAGGAGGTTACCAGCGATGTAATTAGGAGGATCAGGGCGGCTAGGGGGAGCAAAGCTAGGCTACACGCTCCTTTGCTTAACGTCGCTACTATTAGGGCTATGACCAAGGAGGGTAGGAAGGACTTAAAGGATATTGCTATCGCCTTACCGAACGTTATCTCCCACATCCTTAACGGCGAGGCCAGCATCTCCTCCAAGAACCCGCTACTCCTATCCACGAACACAGACGACGACTCGGCTAAGCTGATGAGCACCGGTAGGGCGGAGGCCATGCCCAAGCCGAAGAAGTAGAAATAGTGTACTTTCACTCCGCCAATTGGCACCCCGCTTACCAGACCCGATAGGCCTACGGAGAACAGTCCCAATTGGAAGGCGGGAGCTATCAGTATGACGGCCATAAGCCATGGGTTCCTAACCCATATCTTAAGTTCCCTTTCGCAGACGTAAATTAACCCCTTCATCTAGGAACAACCTTTAACGTAGAATAGGAACACATCCTCTAAGGAGGGCTTCCTCACGTTAATCGAGGTTACAACCGCCTTAAGCCGCTTAGCGAGGGAGGCTACCTCCGGAAGGAGGGAGGTAGCCCCCTCGGCGTAAATCCTTAAGACATCTACTTCCTCCTTACTGAGCAGCTTGACCTCCTTTACCTTTAAGGCCTCGACCTCGCCCATTAAATCCTTTAAATCCCTCCCTACAACCTCTATGACCTCATTACCACCGACTACTCGTGCTAGGTTAAGGGGGGTGTCGACAGCGACTACCTTACCCTTATC
>Ga0190312_1000245_pt1 | contig 19604 bp, 20 predicted proteins | sample 487007910_MG_FD_165046 | JGI IMG/M metagenome (GOLD analysis project Ga0190312, IMG submission 165046) | Hydrothermal vent sediment bacterial communities from Southern Trench, Guaymas Basin, Mexico - 4870-07-9-10_MG | ecosystem: Environmental > Aquatic > Marine > Hydrothermal vents > Sediment ... | reverse complement strand
TCTCGGATGCAAATGCAATATCCGTATCCCTGCAGGAATCAAGTGGAATAACCCAAACATAGCAGCTTTCGTCCTGCCAAGACCGCTGCCTTGTCCAAGAGAGGGGACTTACTCATGGCATGTGGCTTTCGTAGACACAAAAACAGACGAGATAATTGCCAGAGACTCTTGCACATTCGCATACAAAGGAACAGCTACCGCCTTACCCTCCACTACTTTGGAAGACCTGGCGACGGAAGGATTGTAGGAGAGGGTGTGGATATATCTATCGTAAAATTTGAAACTTCCCTATTTTTTCCATTTCATTAAATTGCACGACAAAACACGCAGCGTCCTGCACTTGAAATCCCTGCCTCAATTCCTTTCCCATATGTTAATACAAGCATTTTTCTTTTTCACCTACCTCCTTCGCCTTTAAGGATTATTTTGCGTTCAAAGTTTTGTTGTCTGTTTGAACCTTTTTTTAAAATTCAGAATTGTGAGACTGACAATTTTCCCCTCAAAATTTCTGTGAAGGACAACATCATCATCCAATTCCTCCGAAATTTCCTCTTGCGGCTCGCCGAATAATATTTCAAGAATGTCTCCTTCCTCATCATAGCATATATTCACCTTCTTCACACGCTCTTCCTTTCCTCCTTTTGCTCTTTCCTCCACACTTCCTCACCTCTTTTCACTCTATCCGTAACATAACTTGTCAAAATAAAACCCTTAAAAATAATATACTTTCCGCCAAACACATCCTTAAAATATCGGTAATAAATAAGCACAGAGAGGTCATAAACACTCCTCCGCACAATCTCCGGATCTCTTAAGGTCTCCTTCATCTTCTCTTTTAAATTTCTTATCACAGGATAATGTGAGATTATATGCGTCCCCCTTTCATTTGTTAATCGGATTGCTCCCCGAACCTGTCAAATATTTTCAGGTATCTCCTCTCACCGTCCATACTCTCTCCCTACTCTGCTATCGCCTTTCTTCCTTTGTAATTTTCTCTCGCTCTTACACTTCGCCTAAACTCGCAGCGGACCGACATCCTCATATCCCTGTCTCAATCCCTTTCCCGCATACTTCGTCAGCTCTTCAGGCTTGAAAAGCAGTTTTACGACATTTAAAGCGTGTTCTCTCGCCCTTCTTTCTGCGAGCCAAGCGAGCTCCTTCTCGTCTTTTGCCTCGTCTTCATGCACAAATACCTCTATCACATGCTTTGATGTGAGCAATTGAACAGCAATTAAACCCAAAGATGCCTCATGTGCGCACATTTTGTCTATTTCCGTAGGTCCTGGCATGCCAAATGCCATTACAATATCGCATCCCCGCTCCTCAATCAGCTTCTTCGCAGCAACGGGCAGGTCTTTCACCCCCGGAACAGTGTATCTTTCAATCTTAACGGAAGCATGCTTCTTCAACTCCTCAATCGCTGCCTTCGCCATGTCGTATCTCGCAAATGTCGTGTCTGCGATGCCTACCCGCTTCATACCTCTCCCCTTTTAATATTTAATTCCCCGCTCATTTTTATTCTCTGCTTGTGCGTTTTATGTTGTTCTCTCTGCTTCACATGCAACGAAAATCCCGCCCGATTTCGCAAAAAATGAAATCCTCCTTTGTTTTGGCGAGTGTGCGGATGCTAAAGGCACTACAGGTGCAGGACTACAGGTGCTACAATCACAATACGAAGGCTCTCCGCTCAAAATCAGGCAAAGCGGAGCATGCCCTACATCTAACACACCCAGCCTTGCATTTACGCCAACTTATACCCGTTTCATGCAGTATTTCTGCGATTTCCGCATATAAATGCTTCATCCTCTCTGCGTTTGGTGGCTTTTCATGCTCCATCAGTGAGCCTGGTATGGGTCGTAAAGGCACCACATACGGATAAACTCCTATTTCTGCGAGCATTCTACTGCCTTTAATCACCGAATCATCGCTTTCGCCCAAGCCAACAATCACATAACTGCTGACCTGATTCTCTCCGAAGATGCTGACTGCGTGCTTCCACGCAGCGACGAAATGCTCAAACGGAATTTCTGCCTTGCAAGGTGCGACCTCCGCCAAGACCGCACGGTCAAAGCTCTCAACATGAATTCCAACCGTTTCAACGACATCATAGAGCGAATCAATCATGCTTAAGTCCTTAGGAGGCTCAAACTGAACATGAATGGGAAGATTTGTCACCGATTTTATCGCCTTTGCAACTGCATATAGATGATTAATGCCCTTATCTGGCGTTGCCGTCGTCCCTGTTGTGAGCGTGATATGCTTAACGCCATTTAACTTTTGAGCAGCAAGCGCAACTTCAGCGACATCTTCGGGCTTCTTCTTCGCAATCGTCGCACCCTCTCGCAGAGAAACCTCAATTGCACAGAATTTGCATTGCTTTGGCGTGTTCCAATACACGCATGTCTGAATAGTCGTTGTTGCGAGGCAATTAATGCCATGAAGAAGTGCAATTTTTCTGTATGGAATTCCATCTTTTGTCTTCATTTCGTAAAATTTTGGCGTAATAAATTTCACTTCGCATATAGTTTCGCCGTTTTTCTTTAAAAGATATTTTGAATTTGATTTTTCTACGCTGAAATGCGATTGTTTTACGAAAGAACTCATCGTAGGGACATTCGCAACCGTTCCGCCGAAAACGAATGCGCCGCCCGCAGCTGGACCCGCACCCGCTTTCCTCGCAGCGATTTCCGCATTAATACGAGCGCCCTCGCAGAGTAATTCCACCTTCAAATCCTTAAACGCAACCATTTCCTCCCCTTCTTTAGTAATTTGCTTATATCATCACTCGTTACCATGCCAATAACCTTCCTTTCTGCATCCACAACTGGCAGCGCTGATATGTTATGACGCTCCATTTTCCTCACAACCGCATCAATTGGCTCGTCCATTCTCGCTGTTATCACCTTTCTTGTCATTATTTCGGCGAGTTTTCGGTGCTTTTTTGCGACTGCCTTCGCAATGTCCCAAGCGGTTACGATGCCCTGCAGTTTTCTCTCCTTCGTAACGACAGGAATGTGCGTCGTGCCAGTCTGAAAAATCAGTTTTGCGGCGTCCTCAATGCTCGCATCTCCGCCGATTGTTGCGAATGTCTTGCGGAGGACATCCTTAACGAGCGGAATCTCCTCCTTTTGAGGCATCGGCTTAAGCACTGCTTCCCTCCGAAGACGCTTAACAGGCTTCGTCAGGAAGAACTCGCCTCGCTCTATCCACCGTTTCAACTCAGTTGCGACCTTTTTCGCCATGTAAAATGAGGAAAGTGGTGAGGTCTTCACCTCTTTACCCGCTATCTCAATCCTGCCTGACTTCAATTCTGCGTATGAGACATTCGCTAAAACAGGTCTATCCCTGCGAGGAACGCCATAATCAAGCACTTCTGTCATTATTTCTTCATCCTTTATGCCTGTTTTCGCCGCTATTCGCTCATTTAAAACGGGAATTGGTATGCCTATTCCCACATATAGCGTTGCTCCGTAGCCGTAGAATGTCGCACCTCTCAAGAATTCCTTTCGCATTCCTCGCAAATCACCGCAGACCATGAGCGTCGCTTTGTTATTTGCGGGGTCGTGTTGTGTTCCTTCGCCTACGATGAAGCCCTCGCCGCCACATAAAAATATGCGAGTTCCTACGCCGATTGTCTCAAAATCGGGGTCGTTGAAAAGCGGAGAGAGCGAGCCTGCACCGCAGAATGTTGCGTTACGCATATCTGGAAGGAGCGTTCCCATGTAAGTGTAAAGCGTTCTGTCAGAGGAGTTCGTCGCTGCACTGTAACGCTGGTAAGCATTTCTCGGATTCAGCATCTTCGCTGTGTTCAAGTCATCAAGCGAAATCTCCGTCTCTATTTCCTTTCTCGGATAGCAGTCCGTTCCGAAGCCGATCGCTCGCAACTCAACTGTCTTTCCTGCGACTAAATCCTCAATCACATGCCCTCCGCCGTATTCGATGCCTCTGTCCTCTGATGGCTGTGCTGCTCCTAAATATGCGTCTACGGCGGCAATTCCCGTGTAAGCCTCAACCTCGTTCAGCCAGACACGATGCATTTTTATCGGCGGGTCAGAATGCCCAAAATTCAGGAAGACGCCTGAAGAACACATCGCTCCGAATGTGCCTGTCGTGACGACATCCACTTCACGAGCAGCTTCCTCCGCTCCTTTCTCCTCCACGAGCTCGCTCATCTCATCAGCAGTGACAACGCAAACACTCCCTTCCCTTATCCGCTCATTTATCTCCTCTATGCTTTTCTCAACCTTCACCTCTTCCTCCCTCGCCCTCGCCTTGCGAATATGGTTTAAAAATCTATCCTTAAATTGCCCTTAAATTTTTGCCTTTCCGCACAGACGGAGCGCCGCAAGGAAAAATACTTCCGAAGGGGATTATTTAGCATGCTCTTCCCGCAGGTGCCGCCTGAGAATGCCACGACGCCTCTCCTTGCACCACTGCCCTTGACTATTGATAATCTGTTGCACTTTCTTGGCATTCTCGTCGTGCTTTTTGCGACAGTTTTAGCCGCAAGGATTGTGAATAAGGCATTAGCGAGGCATTTCAAGCGAGTTAGCGAGAGACTTCATGTTGATGAGACATCTTACACGGTTTTAAGACGCCTTATTGTCGCCACTATTTATGTCGTCGGTGGAATAATTGCAATTTCTTTCGTCCCGGGCTTCTACAACCTCCTCATCGGACTTGCAGCAGGAGCGGGCATCGCAGCCATCGTTCTCGGTTTCGCTGCACAAAGCACTCTTGCTAATTTCATCAGCGGAATATCCCTCGCAATATTCAGACCGTTCAGAGTGGGCGATGTTGTTGAAATAGAGGGCGAATACGGGACTATTGAGGACATTACTCTCCACCATACTGTCATCAGAACATGGCAAAACAAGCGACTTATCATTCCTAACGCAAAAATAAGCGAAGCATCCATCGTAAATTGGTCAATTTCCGACCCAACAGTGCTATGGTTTATTGATTTCGGTATCAGTTATGACTCGGATATTGACCTCGCAAGACGAATAATTGTTGATGTTGTTGAGAGGCATCCGTCTGTTTTGCGTGAGCGTGAGATAAAAGTTTTCGTGACGGAACTCGGGGATTTTGCAGTGAACTTGCGAGCGCTCTTCTGGGTGAAAGACAGACCTTCTGCGTGGGTCGCTGGTGCTGAAATCAGGGAAGCGGTGAAGAAGCGGTTTGACGCCGCAGGCATTGAAATACCTTTCCCCTACCGAACACTCGTTTTCAAGCGTGAATTGGAGCAGCAACAGAAGACTGCAGGAGCAGCAAAGGAGGACGAAAGCACAGCACGGCAGTAGGAGTAAAGAAAGGAATGCGGGAAAAATGAAAAACTTAAACAGTTTGAGATTTGACACTCTCCAAAATGGCTGCGGTAGAGGTTAAAGACCTGACGAAGCGATATTCGCTGCGTTCATTTCTTGCGAGGAAAGGAACGGAGGTTCTTGCGGTTGACCACATTTCGTTCAGCGTTGAGGAAGGCGAAATCTTCGCTCTTCTCGGCCCTAACGGTGCAGGCAAAACTACGACGCTGAAGATTCTCGCAACGCTGCTCAAGCCCACTTCTGGAACGGCGAAAGTTGCAGGTTACGATGTGCTTGCGGAGAGAGATGCGGTGAGGAAGAGCATAGGAATTGTGTTTCAGGAGCCTGCGTTGGACACGAGACTCACGGGTCGTGAGAACTTGGATTTCCATGCGAGGATGTATGGGCTTCCTCGCAGCGAGAGAAAGCGTTCAATAGAGGAAGTTTTGAGTCTTGTTGAGCTTGAAGAGTATGCGGATGTCCTCGTCAGCAAGTATTCAGGGGGCATGCGTCGCCGTTTAGAGATAGCGAGGGGTTTCGTCCATCGCCCGAAGGTGCTTTTTCTTGACGAGCCTACACTCGGCTTGGATGCTCACAGCAGAAGACGCATCTGGTCTTACATCAAAAAGTTAAACGAGGAAGAACACACGACAATCATGCTGACGACGCACTACATGGAAGAAGCGGACTTCCTATGCTCTCGTGTCGGAATCATGCACAATGGCAGGATTGTTGCGATTGACGAGCCTGAAAAACTCAAAAGCTCATTCACTGAAGATATTTTAACGCTTGAAATTGCTTGGAACGATAGAAGCGAGGAGGAAAAAGCGATTGAAATACTCAAAAAATTTGAATTTGTGAAGGATTTCATGCAAAAAGAAGGTTATATTTTGCTGAAAGTGCATCATGCAGAAATGCATATCGCAGAAATATTGGAAACTGCGAGCAAAGTGGGATTAGAAGTGAAGTCTGTGAGTTTGAGGAAGCCGAGCCTTGAGGATGTTTTCATTCAACTCACAGGGAAAACGCTTGAAGAATGGTAATGTTGATATTTTAATTGCAATTGCAATAGCATCAATTACCTGTGAAAAAGCGAAGAATAGTTGTTCGTGATGCTTTCATGTGAGAACCGCCGACGATGACCCAAGAGAGAGGTGAAGAGGGCGAGAGAGCGAGCAGCACCGTTCTCACAGCGAGAAAGCGGTCTCTGCGAGAGGGAAAAGCGGGGAAAGGAAGGGACGAGTGCGGAGGACGATGTAAAAAAAATTAAAAGTATGCTGAAGAATATTTTAGAGGAAGGGAAGATTTAACAGAAGAGCGAAGGATTTAAGAGGAAATGGCGGAGGAGAGGGACATTCCAGAGGAGTTATTGAGATTTTTTAAGGATGAATATGGGAAATCAATAGTAATAAAAGGAAAGCCGGGGACGGGAAAGACGATTTTTGCTCTGACTTTATTGAGCATTCTGCGAGGAAATGGCATTTATTTGTCCACGAGGGTCGACCCGGAGATGCTTTACGAGACATGCCCGTGGATAAAAGGAGAGATTTCGAAGGAGAATGTTTTGGATGCGACGCAATCTGAGAGACCTGCTGCTCGCCGCAGAGTAACGACGATAAAACCTTTGAAATATACGGATGTGCCTGAATTTTTGAGGGAAGTATATGAAAGGACGGAGAATATGAAGAATCCTATTGTGATTATTGACTCTTGGGATGCAGTCGCAACGCATACAGGATATTATGAGCCGAGAGATAGGGAGAAATTGGAGCATAACTTGTGCGATTTTGCGAGGAAAACAGGCACTAAAATGATTTTCATCGTTGAATATACGGAGCAGAAGCCCCTTGATTACTTGGTGGATGGCGTTGTAATCACGGAGAACATCGTCTCTGATGACAGAATTCTGCGAAAAATGTTCATTCAGAAATTGAGAGGCTGCGAGATTCGCAACCCCTTCTCGCTCTTCACCCTCAAAGGCGGTAAGTTCAAGGCATTCAAATTTGAGAGTCTCCGTCAGAAGCTACGAAATTTGCAAGAGGCAGTTTCCGCTCCGCCCATTGAGGACTTGAGCGAAAGAAGAATCTCAACAGGCGTTCCCGCCCTTGACGAAGTTCTCGGCGGCTACGGGCATCTAAATATGCTCATGGGGGACTTCCTCGCTGCGAGGTTTCTCTTGCAAGTCGCTGCGTTGAACGCTTTGAATTTAGGGCGAAGAGTCATTGTTGCGGAGGAGCGTGCTGAGATGATTGATGAAATCATGCCTTTTGTGAGCGAAGCGAACAGAGATAAAGTCAAAGCGGTGAGAGAATTCAATAAGGAAATGGGCGAAAATGCCCTCTTATTGATGGATATTGCGGATATTGGCATGAAAATAGGGGACTTCACATCCGTTTTGAGGTCGAGAAAGTGCTTTGCTCTGTGCTATGCCTCAAAAACAGATGCGGAGGCGGAAAAGGTCGCATCTGCCGTTGCTTCGGTGGTCTTGCGGACTTCGCAGTTCGCAGGCGTGCCGTGTGTGTGCGGAGAGACGCCGAGAACAGGCTTCTTCGCTCTTGAATGGGATGTCTCTGCGGGCTTCCCCGCTCTGAAGGCGACGCCTATTGAGTGATACAGACAATAAAGCGGCTAAGAACGACAAGAATTTTGCTATTCCGCTTTTTGGGATAACAGCGGCTGTGTGTGCGCCTTGAATGTTAAATATAAAACTTAAGGAGATGATATGTGGTTATGTTGTGGCAGGGGAGAAAAAGAGCGTGGGGAAATTTAAAATTGACGAGATATACTGCGGGGATGCGTTGGAACTGATGAAAGATATACCCAACGAAACAATAGACTTAATCGTCACGGACCCGCCGTTTGCGATAGACTTTAAGGCGAAAAGAAGCAATTACAACCGCACACAAGAGCGAGTTATTGAGGGTTATAATGAGATTCCCAAAGAAGAATACTACAATTTTACCGTCAAATGGATGAAAGATGCTTTTAGGATTCTGAAAAGGACGGGTTCAATGTATGTTTTTTCAGGATGGACGAACCTTAAAGACATTTTAAATGCGATTGACGATGTCGGTTTCATCACAATAAACCACATAATTTGGAAATATCAATTCGGTGTTTTCACGAAAAGACGATTTGTCACTTCACATTACCATATTCTATTTGTTGTTAAGGATGAGAAGGCATATAAATTCAATAAGATAGAGCATTATCCTGAGGATGTTTGGGTCATAAATAGGGAATATTGGACAGGAAAGATGAAGACGCCGACAAAATTGCCTGTGGAACTCGTTAAAAAGATACTTCTATTCAGCAGTGATGAAGGAGATATCGTATTTGATCCTTTTTTGGGCTCAGGCACAGTGGCTGTCGTAGCAAAAATGCTGGGAAGACACTATTTAGGTTTTGAAATCGTTCCTGAATACTATGAGTTCGCAAAAGAGAGAATATCTAAGGTTCAAACGAGTCTGTTTAAGTGGGTTAATGGTGATTTTAGAGATGAATAATATGTTTGAAAGGGCAAGGAACATATTTAAGAATATTAAAAAGAGCAGCTTATTTCTATTGACACTCCGAGAAAGCCTCAAAATCCAACAAAGATTAAAACTGCGAGTTATGGTGTGGCAAAATCCATTTTAGATGAAATCAACAGCAAATACTTGAGAAATCATTTACCCGTAATATGATTTTGCTCGTCTCATTTGCTCAAATTGCATCTGCGCTTGCAGTGCTGTTCTGCGTGTGAAGGCAATAAGAAAACAAGTTTCAAATTTACTCTCGCCAAAGCACTTCAACCTCCTCAGGTCTGAAATTAGGCTTCACAGCAGATTTCTCAATAGGCGTCGTGACGCCACTTTTCAGCATGAGAATGCCTGTGTAAGCAATCATCGCACCGTTGTCCTTTAAGAATTTTCTTGCGGGGACATGAAATCTCGCCCCTCGCCCCTCGCACATCTTACGAAGCATCTCTTGAAGTCGTTTGTTTGCTCCGACTCCGCCGACGAGGAGCAAATTCTCTTTGTTGAGGTGAGCCATTGCCCGCTCTGAAACCTCTGCGAGCATCGCAAATGCGGTCTCCTGAAATGAGAAGCAGACATCTTCCGCAGGATGCCCCCTCCGCAACGCTTCCTCAGCAGCAGTCGTGAGTCCTGAAAAAGAGAAGTCCATGCCCTTCACCACATAAGGAAGCGGTATGTAGTTTTTGCCCTTTTCAGCGAGCGCCTCAATTTTCGGACCTCCGGGGTGTGAAATGCCCATGCTTCTTGCGAGTTTGTCAAGTGCATTCCCGATGCCGATGTCGAGGGTCTCGCCAAGCACTCTGTACCTTTTGAGGCGGTAAGCCAAGACCTGCGAGTTCGCACCGCTCACATACAGAACCACAGGGTCTTCAACGCCACACGCCCAACGCCCGATTTCAATATGTGCAACGCAGTGATTCACGCCGACGAGCGGCTTCTTCAACGCAAGTGAAAGCGTCCTCGCAGCAGTCGCAACAACCCTCAAACAAGGTCCCATACCAGGTCCTTGAGAGAACGCCACCGCATCCACATCTGACAGCGAGAATTTTGAGCTTGCACAACGCAAGACCTCTGCGACGACATTTTTAATTTCTGCGGCGTGGTGCTGCGCAGCCTCTCTCGGATGAATCCCACCTGCTCTCGGCTCGTAAGGCGATTCCGCCTCGCAAACTACTCCTTCCTCTTCGCTGAACAACGCAACGCTCAGATTCCACGCAGTCCCCTCTATGCCCAACACCAACATCTCTTGCTCGTTTGCTGGGATTGAATAAAGAAAATGCTATGGAAAATGAGGGACTGAGGTTTTAGATGGGAAGAAAGCATGCTAAAATCCATGTCTCAATTCAAGCAATGTGGAAATCAGCCTCTCGTTCTCCTCCTCTTTACGCACACAAAAGCGGATGTGCGAAGGTAGCCCGAAGGAAGTGCAGTCTCTCACGAGTATGCCACGACGAAGCAACGCAGCCTTGAGCTCACGAGCATTCTTCCCGAATGGAACAGTGTTCAACAAAAAAAAGTTCGCATCCGAGCGGACGCCGAGCTCCCGCTCAATTCTCCTCTTCTGATGCCACACTTTTGGAATCGTCTCACGCAGGAAACTTTCATTTCTAAGAGCAGCGATTCCTATTTTCTGTGCAAAAATGCTCACATTCCAGGGCGGTTTGACCGCATTTAACGCCTCTATTGCATCTGAAGAGCCGATAGCGAAACCTATTCTCACACCCGGAATGCCGAAAGATTTCGTAAATGAGCGTAGAATGAGCATATTTTGAGAGCAAATCTCATGCGAAGGGAACGCATTTTGAACGAAATCCACATACGCCTCGTCAACGACGAGCATAGCGGAAACTCTTTCCGCATCATCCAAGAGCATTTCTATCGCATCCCTCTTCAAATACTGTCCAGTTGGGTTGTTTGGATTGCATAAAAAGACTAAATCTTCACTTTTCATCACTTCTGCAATCTTCTCCGCTTTTATTTGCAGTGCAGGCATATCCACTTTCTTCACGGGAATACCAAAAATATTCGCTACCCGCTCATACTCGCAGTAAGTATGCTCTAAAACGATGACTCTACGTGGGGAGAAAGCGAGTAGCACGAGGTAAATGAGCTCAGAGATGCCTGCCGCAACAATTATTTCATCCGCAGAACGCCTGAATCTTGCAGCGAGAAGCTCCCTTAATTCTGAGGCGTCGCTGTCCGGGTATTTACCTATTTCCTGTTTTGCCTCCTCAATCGCATCTGACAAAAAATCAGGAGGCCCGTAAGGATTCAGGTTCGCACTGAAATCCAGTATTTCTCGGTGTCCTCGCACTCCACTTGCATTTTCCCTTGTAGGAAGTGAGCCTCCATGCTCACATCTCGCAGGTAATCGTTTGAACACATTATAAGGAAGAGAGGAGAGGAAAGAAAAAGAATGCGACAGCGGTTAGAAGCGTTGAAGGTTGAGATTGAGTTGCCCGACGGAAACAAAATACGATTCAGACCTTTTGCGGAGGGGGATGCAGAGGTCATAAAGGATGTGTATGAGCATCGCCATTATGATGCGTTGCACATTGAAAAGGGCATGTGCGTCTTTGATATAGGCGCTCACATCGGCGCTTTCACACTTAAAGCGGCGAAAGCAGTAGGTTCTGAAGGCATTGTAGTTGTAGTAGAGCCGGAAAGCAGAAATTTCGCACTCTTAAAGGAAAATGTTGATTTGAATAGATATGAAAATGTGATTGTTGTCAGGAAAGCAATTGCGAATTTCAAAGGAAAAACGCCTCTTTACATCGGAGGAAGCACGCTACCTCACTCAATTGTTTTCAAGCGACCCGAATATGAAATTGTTGAGGCGACGACATTTGACGAATTGGTGAGAGATGTGGGCATTTCACCAGACATCGTGAAGATAGATGCCGAAGGCGCTTCGCTTAAAATTCTTGAAAATGCGGAGAAATTGAAGGAATGCAAGCGGATAGCAGTCGCAGCATATCATTTTGCGGGTGAAGATATAAGAGTTTCGCTGAAATTGAATGAAATGGGCTTCAAAACAGAGACAATTTTCGTGAGAGGAAGCGTTTATCGTGACCCTTTCTCACTTTACATTCCTGTGGTGCTTGGAAAAAGGGAAAGAGAATAATGTGGAAGAGAAAGTGGGAGAGAGGGAAGAGAGGAAAAATCTTCCTCGTGTAGCACTCCTCGCACAAGTTTTCGCTTCCCACCTTTAAGAGCGTCTCAGTCTCCTTACTGCACCTGTCGCACCTCATCCGCAGCACCTCAATTTTTTCATTCTTACGAGGGAGAATAGAGGGGTATGGGCGGTAAGACGATAGCGGAGAAGATATTGAGTGCGAAGGCGGGCGTTGAGCGAGCGGAGCCTGGCGACATTTTGGAGTGCGAGATTGACTATGTGATGGTGAACGACATTACGGGCGTGCCTGCGTTTGAGGTCTGCGAGGAGATTGGTGCGGGAATGCTGAACGAGCGGGTTGTTGTGGTGCAAGACCACTATGTGCCTGCGAAAGACATTCCTTCGGCGGAGCAAGCGAAGGCGCTGCGAGAGTTCGCCCTGAAATACAAAACACACTACTATGAAATTGGGAAAGGCGGGATATGCCACCAAGTAATGATTGAGGAGGGTTTTGTCGCCCCAGGTCGCTTAATTGTCGGAGCGGACTCGCACACATGTTCCTACGGCGCTCTCGGTGCTTTCGCAACAGGAATAGGCTCCACCGAAGCTGGTGTCGTCTTTGCAACGGGAAAACTCTGGTTCAGAGTGCCTGAGACGCAGAAGTTTGTCGTTGAGGGTTCTCTTCGCCCATTCGTCTGCGGTAAGGATGTTGTTTTGCACATATTGGGCGAAATAGGCGTCGCAGGCTCTAAATACAAGGCACAAGAGTTCTACGGCTCCACAATAAAAGAACTCTCGCTCTCTGACAGAATCACGATTGCGAACATGTCTGTGGAGGCGGGAGCGAAGACATGCATATTTCCGCCTGACGAGAAGGTTTTCTCGTTCTTAAAAGGGAGGGTTCGTGGCGAATACGAGCCTGTTTATGCGGATGATGATGCCTCTTACGATGAAATTTTTGAGTTCAACGCAGAAGAAATTGTTCCTATGGTTGCGAAGCCCTTCTCGCCTGACAATGTCGTGCCGGCATCGGAGCTATCTGATGAGGAGATTGACCAGGCATTCATCGGCTCTTGCACGAATGGTCGCATTGAGGACTTGAGGCTCGCAGCCACGATACTTAAGGGCAGGAAGGTGCATCCTTCTGTGAGGATGATTGTTGTGCCTGCATCGCAGTCAGTATTTAAGCAGGCTTTGCGTGAGCGTCTCATTGAAATCTTCTTGGAAGCCGGCGCTTTCGTCTGCTCTGCGACATGCGGAGCGTGTCTCGGCGGTCATCTCGGCGTCCTTGCAGAAGGCGAAAAATGCATAAGCACAACTAACCGCAATTTCATCGGCAGAATGGGTCACAAAAACGCTGAAGTCTTCTTGGCGAGTCCCGCAGTTGTTGCTGCTTCTGCCGTCACGGGAAAAATCACCGACCCCTCTCATCTGCTTTCTTGAATTAAGGCAGGAAGGAGGCGGGGAGGTTGCGGAGGAGGTTGCGGGAGTTGCGAGAGGTTACGAGGAGGTTGTGAGGAGCAATAGGCAAAAGGAAGAGGTGAGAGGAGATGCGAGTGTGGAAGTTTGGCGACAATGTGGACACAGACCAAATAATTCCTGCGGAATATCTCACGACTGCTGACCCTGAGAAACTTGCACCGCATGTGTTTGCGAAGGTGCGACCGGATTTCGCAGTTTCCGTTCAGAAGGGTGATGTGATCGTTGCAGGTCATAACTTCGGTTGCGGTTCTTCAAGGGAGCATGCGCCTCGTGCGCTCAAAGGAGCGGGCATAAAATGCGTCATCGCCAAAAGCTTCGCAAGAATATTCTTCAGAAACGCAATAAACATCGGACTGCGGCTGATTGAGGCGGATATTTACGATAAAGTGAGCGATGGCGACGAGATTGATATAGATTTCAAGCGTGGAGTAATAAGAAATCTCACGAAAAATGAGGAGTATGCGTTCAAACCGCTACCAGAATTCATGGAAAAATTACTTGAGATGGGAGGACTCGTGCCTTATGTGAAGGAAAGATTGAGGGAGAAAAAGAAATGAACATGGATTTGGTAAATTTTGGATTAGCATTCAATTGCATTTCAATGTGCGAGTGTGTAGGAGAAACGGTGATGCTGTGGTGAAAGTGAAGGTCGGCGTGATTGGAGGCTCGGGCTACACGGGTCTTGAGCTTTTGAGGCTGCTGCTCTCGCATCCCGCAGTGGAAATTGAAGCAGTTACATCAAGAAGGCACAAGGGGAAGCGAATAGACGAAGTGAACCCTCATTTGAAGCCATTTGCGGATATTGAATACGAAGATGTCTCCGTTAAGGAGATTGCGAGGCGCTGTGATGTCGTTTTCACGGCAGTTCCGCATGGAGTTGCGATGAATTATGTGCCTGAACTGCTTGAGAACGGTGTTAAAGTGATAGATTTAAGTGCGGATTACCGCTTAAGTTGTGAGGAATATGAGCGAATTTACAAGAAGCGACACAAGGACGAGCAGTTCAGGGAGGGTCGTCGCACCGCAGTCTACGGTCTCACGGAATTGCACGCTGAAGAGATTAAGAATGCGGAGCTTGTTGCGAATCCCGGGTGCTACCCGACGGGTGCGATTCTCGCAGTCGCTCCTCTCGTGAGAGCCCGCAAGGTGAAATGCGTCGTCTTTGACGCAAAGTCAGGCATTTCAGGCGGCGGCGTTGAGCCTTCGCAGAGGAGCCACTTCCCGAACCTCGCAGAGAATATTATTCCTTACGAGGTCACTACGCACCGACACACCGCCGAGATTCGCAAAGAGTTGAAGGTGAGCGTGCATTTCACCCCGCATGTCATACCTGCGATAAGAGGAATTTTGACAACTGCACATGTTTTCTTGCGTGAAAGTATAAGTGAGGAGGAAATAGGCGAGATTTACAGGCAATTCTACGAAGGAAAGAAGTTCATTCGCATATTAAACGAGGTGCCTTCGCTGCAAAATGTCAGAGGGACGAACTTCTGCGACATTTGGTTTGAGGTTGAGCGTGGAGCCTCTGTGGGCAAGGTAAGCAATGTCGGCGAGGGGGGCGAAGTGGGCAGCAGGGCGGCGGACAAGGTGGAAGAGGTGAAAGAGGTGAAAAAAGTGAGAAAGGTGGGGGAGGTAGAGGAGAGCAGCAGGGTCGTTGTGATTTCGGCAATAGACAACCTCGTGAAAGGCGGTGCGGGTCAAGCGATTCAAAATATGAATGTGATGTTCAATCTGCGTGAGGAGACGGGTCTCTGGTTCCCTGCGCTTGTCCCTTGAGTGCGGAAAGCGTTGGTGGAGGTAAAGTGGTAAAGTGGTCAGGTAAAGGGTGAGAGGGGAGAAGCCCCGGGAGGGATTCGAACCCCCGACCTAGTGGTTACAAGCCACTCGCTCTTCCCGCTGAGCTACCGAGGCACATTCAGAGTTTCGTCCCACACATTTAAAAAATTTCGGTGTCCCCAATGCTCACTCAAATGAAATCAAAACAACATAGCAGTGGCGATTTGGTAGAGTTAAGAAAACCTTCTGAGGAGGCTCATCTTTCATTTTAAGAAAGCTGCATGACTTGGCGATGGGTGTCAAATAAACAAAATGTCTGAATTTATTTTTCTTGCAAGCGGAAATGAGGATTGAGTAAGAGGAAAATATGAGCAAATTAATGGAGCATTTTAATCATTCTGACCCATTCTCCCAATATTTCAGCGAATTTAAAACCTCGCTTCTCGTAGAAGCGTCTTGCTTTGAAGTTTTCTCTTCCGACCCAAAGTTCAGCAATATCCCTTTCTCTCTCTCTTGCGTGATTCAAACCGATGTTGAGGAGCGTCCCGCCGATTCCCTTACCTTGCCATTCCGGAGATACGAAGAGTTCATGTATTTCTCCAACTTCCTTCCCTTCAAAGGAGCTATACCAGTTTGTGTCGCATGCGATGAAACCTACAGGTTCATCAATAACTGCAACGAACATGCCATCTGGGTCTCTCCGCCTCAGCCACTTGAAGTAACTCCTTATGTCTCTTCTTTTCGTGTATGCATATCTCTCAAGCCCCTTATACGCTCTTTCATAAACCCTAACAAAGTCATTTACATCATCCGCATTCGCTCTCCTGATGAACACAAATTATTTTTTTTATACGCTCATTTTAAAATCATGCGATGGATGCAGTGAGCCTGCTTGAAAAGCTCGTGAGCATAGAATCTCCTTCTGGAAAAGAGGATGAAATCGCAGAATTTATATCTTCATATCTCAAAAAGATGGGACTGCGTGTTAGTAAGGAGAATAATAACATCGTTTTGAACGCAGATGCGGATTTCTGGATAATTACACACATGGACACTGTGCCTATGAAGGCAAAATTCAGATACGATGGCATGTTCGCATACGGAACAGGTGTTTGCGATGCGAAGGGAAGCATCACTGCTGTTCTTATAGCTCTTGAAAAGCTCAAAGAAATAGAGTTCGGCGTTGCGTTTCTCAGTGATGAGGAAGAAACAGGTTCAAGTTCAGCATATTTCGCAAAAGAGCATCGTGGAAGTGCAATCGTTATGGAGCCGACATCGCTTAAAATCGCAACTCGCCACTACGGGACTCTTGAGGTGAATGTCAAAGTGAAGGGCAAGCCCGCTCACGGTGCCATGCCCGAATGCGGGGAGAATGCGATAGAAAAGGCGATAGAAATGCTTGAAAAGCTCAAAGAATTGCACAACTTTACTATTTTAAGGATAAATGGAGGGAGCGACGAATATGTTATTCCGGATATATGCGATGTGAGAATTGATTTTCTCCTCAAACCCGACGAAAATGTTCTTAATTTAAAGAAGAAGGTCATTGATTTAGCATCTGTATACGGGGATGTGGATGTTATTGAAGAGGCGGAAGGATTCATTTCAGAAGGGAAGGCGAAGTCTGTGCTTGAATATGCGATGAAAACTGTCGGAATTGAAGTGGATTATGCGGAGATGCCTGCGTGGACAGATGCGGTAAATCTAAGAAAAGAAGGTTGGGATGTAGTTGTTTGGGGACCTGGAGAGCTTGCGCACTGCCACACTCGCATTGAGCGTGTGCCTATTTATGAAATTGAATGCGCAAGCAGGGTTATTATTGCCATTAATGATGTTCTTTCTTCGCTGAACTTTTAATTAATTCCAACGGCTTCACAGCGATTAATCACTAAATTCAGTGGAGCGATTTCAAGCAAAATGAAACTTTTCCGCATCAATCACCCTCTCAATCTCATTTCTATATCGCAAATCCCTCCTCTCATATATCAACTTTGCAAATTTTGATATTTTCTGCGTTGCTTCTTCCGAGAATGGAGGAATCTCCGCTTCTGAAATCAATTTCTGCGTGAATGCGATTCTTCCACCCCTTCTACCACCATTTGAGAGGTAATATTTCCTGAAAAATTCACTATTAAGGAAGCCGAGCAGGAAAAATTCATCTATTTGATGAGGAATAATCATTAAAACATCTCCACTCGGATAAACTTCATCATAAGTCAGACTAAATCTGTTCTTTTCTGAGCGGTCAAGTGTCGGAACGAATATTTTTGCGGCATTTAAATGCTTTTCCACGATTTCTCTGTTGCGAACTGCCTGCCAGTGAAACCATTTCTTCCCCTTCGGCAAATATCTCACTTGCATTTCACTTTTATATCTTGAAATCTTCTCGAAAATGTTCGGAAAGCGACGCAAATCCTCTTCATTCGCAATATCATTCGTGAAAATGTAGTGAACTTCACCTTCTGTCCAGAAACCTTTGCAATTTTTAGCCTTTATAAATCGCTTAATAAGCTTTCTTTCACTCTCCGTGAGCGATTCTTCCTCATTTTTATCTATAATAAATGCCTTATCAAACCCTGTGACGAAGCCCACGCAGACTTTTGCCACTTCTTTGACCTTCTTCCATTCTCCACCTTTTCCAACCGTGAACGAGAATTCGGGGAATGAAGACCACACTTTCTCGGTGAATGAGAAAGGCTTTCGCTCAAAATAATGGAATAATTCGTTGGCTTTCCTTTCTTTTAACGCCTTTAACGCAAAAATCTTTATTCGTCTCGGCGAGGCATTTTTATCTTTAATACGAAGCACTTTCATTAATTTGTCTCCTCTCTTCTCTGTAAAGGGGCGTTTTACATACTTAAATATCACAGTTTCGGGATTTTCACCCTCAAAAATATGCGCCTCATCCAAATCTATGAATATTTCCATGCCTCCGTCCAAATATTTCCTGACTTTCTTCGCAAAAGTGTTGTATGTGAATCCGTAAGGGACGATAAAAATCAATTCCCCGCCTTCTTCAAGCAATTCAACCGCCTTTATTATGAATGCATAGTAAATATCGCTCTCCTTTGTGCCTGCAATATGCGAAACTTCCTCTCTTATTCCTGAAGGTAAATCGTTAAAGTGTGCGTAAGGCGGATTTCCTATTATCACATCATACTTATAAGCGAAATTATATCTCAAAAAATCGCCACAAACGATATTTTCCGTTATTCTTTTGCAATATTCAGCGAGGTTCTTGGATATTTCAATACCAAAAATGTTTTTGAAGCCCTTTTCTTTCAGCACACGCAAGAACGCACCCTTACCACAACCCGCATCTAAAATCCTCGCATCTGAATCCTTTGAAATCAGCGAAACCATGAGTTCGCAGATTTCACGAGGCGTCTCTACCATTGAAATCGGCTCTATTATTTCTTCCTCGTTCCATTCAGTTATTGTTGCATTTCGCACTATCTTCATCTCAATTCCCACCTTTTAGCATCCCCTCAATCCCTCTATTTCCTCCTTCAAATGCTTTAATATTCCGATTTCTTCTTCTGCTTTCTCTATGGATGCTCTTAATGCTCTGATTGTGGCTTCAATAAGATTCAAGATGAACTCACAATAATTTAAAGGTTTCTCCCGCAGTGCTGGACGATATTTCACCTGAAACATGTAATTTCTTGGATTGACATAGAACGCATCTGCCACTTCTTCAAGGAAGAAAAAGTTGAAATTGCCTGTGTTTTTATCCAAAATAAACATAGCATAAGAAATTATCTCGTCTCCTACTGCTCTTTTTAGCAGTAAATTTCTGTCTATTTGGATTTCTCCAGATAATCTTTGACTTCTCACACCTAAGTAAAGCCTCAAGAGGTTGTTGTAAGTGGTTACATCGTTCCTTGCACCACTCTCCAAGTCGCCAAGTTTGTTATTAAGGAAAATTTTGAAGTCCTTTTCGTCAATCTTCCCAAAAAATCAAAAGGTCGTAAGGCGTTCTTCCACCTTCAAATCGGTAAATATCATTTATTGGCTCTGAAAAATTGATTTTTATTCCTTCCTTTTCAATTGAGTGCCTAAAAATTCCATAACTTTATCATCTATATTCCTATCCGTGACCTTTTCGAGCTCTAATGTTCCCGCAAACTCGGCAAATTCGCTCCAAAGTATGTCCTTCAGCATCTTTAGTTCCATGTTCGCACCTCCGCATTCTTAAAAATAGCGAGCAGCACTTCGCTGCCTTTCCCCTCACCCTCACGACCCTCGCCACCCTCGCCACCTTCACCCCTCTCACATTTCACCTCAAATTTCGTGTTCGCAGGCACTACCGCAGTCTCACCCTCTCGTAGCGAGACGCCTCCCGCTGCTGTTCGCACTTGAATATTTCCTGAGATGCAAGTGAGCAGGCAAACAGGCTCTTTAAAT
>Ga0190312_1000244_pt1 | contig 19658 bp, 22 predicted proteins | sample 487007910_MG_FD_165046 | JGI IMG/M metagenome (GOLD analysis project Ga0190312, IMG submission 165046) | Hydrothermal vent sediment bacterial communities from Southern Trench, Guaymas Basin, Mexico - 4870-07-9-10_MG | ecosystem: Environmental > Aquatic > Marine > Hydrothermal vents > Sediment ... | reverse complement strand
GGGCCAGAGGGCTGGGGGGCGCGCCAACTTCGTGCTCGACGTAATATCAGACCTCAAGGCCATATCCGACATTGTGTTCAGCTCGGAGAGGCTCGGGGCCTTAATAGTCGGGGGAGGCATAAGCAAGCACCACGTGATATGGTGGAGCCAGTTTAAGGGCGGACTCGACTATGCCGTTTATATAACCACCGCTGTCGAGTGGGACGGCAGCCTCAGCGGGGCGCAGCCGAGGGAGGCGATCAGTTGGGGCAAGATAAAGCCCAAGGCCCGCTCAGTCGTCGTCTACGGGGACGCCACCGTGATCCTGCCAGTGATCCTAGCCTACGCCTACGGCGAGTTAGAGGCTAGAGGCGTGAAGAGGGCGAGGAGCCCGGCCTTGGCGGACTTAGCCGACAGGTTGAGGAGGCTGGTGGGATGTGGGCCATAGCAGCCGCCTCTGCGGCGGCTAGCTTCGCGTGCTCCTACCTGCTCACCCCAGTGGTCATGAGGGTGGCTAGGTCGAGGGGCTTCGTGGGCGTAGACGTCCACAAGCCAGGCAGGCCTGAGGTGCCAACGCTCGGGGGCATCGCCGTGGCGCTGGCCATTGCAGTGGGGTGCCTGCCGCTGGCGCCGCTCTACCCGGTTCAGGTGGCTACCTTCCTCCTGACCACGCTGATAGGCGCCGCCACAGGTCTCGTGGACGACCTGAGGCCTCTCTCAGGGTACCCCAAGATGATAATAACTGTGGTTGCTAGCGCCCCCCTGATAGCGGCGGGCTACCTGTTTCCCAGCGATGTAAGGCTGGGCAGGCCGCTCGTGCCGATCATGGGGAGGCTGAGGCTGACCATAGTGTACTGGCTCCTTCTGCCGCTAGCCGTGGCCGCCCCCTCGAACGCAGTGAATATGCTGGAGGTTTTCAACGGCGTCATGCCAATAACATGCGGGATAGCAGCCCTCTCGCTCGCTGCGTCGTCGGCGATAGCGGGCAGCCAGCTGGGCCTAGCTCTCTCGCTGGTTCTCCTCGCTTCACTGCTGGGGTACCTGCCCTACAACAAGTACCCGGCCAGGGTGTTCTCAGGCAACGTAGGCAGCTACGCCGTCGGCAGCGCCATCGGAGCGCTCGCCGTCCTATCAGGGCTTGAGTTCGAGCTGATGATCGTCTTGCTGCCCCACGTCCTGAACGCCCTGCTCGTCATACTGTCGGTGGGCGGCATAAAGGAGCGCAGGAGCATACGCGTGAGGCCGATAGTTGTCAGGCCCGGGGGAATCTTAGAGGCCAACCCAGACCCCCAGGCTCCCATGACGCTCACGAGGGCCATACTGGCCATCTCCGGGCCGCTCAGGGAGCCAGACATCGTCAAGGTCATGGCGGCGCTAGAGGCCTGGTCGGCCACGCTATCGCTCCTGTCGACGGTGCTGAAGGTGGTGAGCGCATGAGCCCCGTGGCGAAGGCCATCGCGGTGCTGGCACTGCTACTGACTTACGCTTGGCTCCTAGCGCTCCTCTCGCTCACCTTTGTCGAGTTAGTGGTGATGAGGTGCGTAGCGTACAGCCCCCTGAGGACGGCGATCGGGCTCGGGGTGTACGCGGCTTCAGTGGTTCTGTGGTACGGGACGGCCAAGCTGCTGCTGGAGCGGGAGCTCAGGAAGAGGTGCGGCAGCGCTACTCCGACCCCTTAGCCTCGTACTCCACGACCCACTTAACCGTCCTGGGCTTGAGTATCTCTATCTTGCGCTTGACGTCCTCCAGCTCGTGCTCAGCGCCCCTGATCTTCCTCTCCACCTCCTCAAGCCTGCCCTCCTCCCTCTTCCTGATCTCAGCGACCTTCTGCAGCAGTATCTCTATCCTGCTGGCCTCTATCGGGTCCCTAGTCTTGGTGAGCCTCTGGTAGAGCTCGTCCTCCTTGGCCTTAACCCTGTCGAGCTTCTGCTTTATCTGCTCCCTCTCGCTCCTCAGCTTCTCTAGGAGGCTCTCCAGCTCCTCCCTCCTCTTCCTCAGCGCGTCGAGAGCGTAGCCCATGGTCCACCCTTCGGCTAGCAGCTCTCCATACTATCGCGCCGCCGTATATTTTAGCTTTTGCCCTGCCATCGCCGTCTATCTCCCCGCGCCAGATGCGCGTGCTGGATATGGGCCTACCGTCCTCGGCGAGCAGTAAGGGGACGACGTATATGTCCAGCCCCCTGAGCCCCCTGCTGACCCTGACCCTGTTGACCTCCAGGGCTCGCAGGAAGCTCTCCTCGCTTACGAACAGCACCTCAGCGCCCCTCTCAGTCACAGCCGGGCCGTACACGTCGTTGAGCGGCCGTATGATGGCCCTATGAGCGGCGCCCATGCCGCACAGCGCGTCCACCAGCGACTTCAGCCTGTCGCAGTACTCCTCAACGGGGTGCTCCTTGCCGAGCCTCCTCGCGAAGTCGTCGGTCGTGAGGCAGACGATCACGGTGTCTGCTAGCGAGAAGGCTCGGCTCAGCAGGTACCTGTGCCCCCTGTGGAGCTTAGAGAAGGTGCCAGCCACTATCCCCAGCGAGTACCTCCTGCGGTTACGCCGCCTCAACGTACACGCCATCGCCCAGGTCGATGCCCTCCCTCTGCACCTCATCGGGAACCTCGTCGGTGAAGATTATTTCTCTTAGCCGGTGGGCCACCAGCAGGTCCTTCTCGAAGGGCCTGAGGGCGGCGGGGGCGTAGACCCTCGCCTCCAGGGGCTGGTTCAGGGCTATCCCCCGGCTCTTCTTGTACGACCATAGCTTGCTGTTGAACCTCATTAGGGGCTCGACGAGTTGGGCCAGCTCGGGCCGCTCGACCTCGACCTCGCTAGGGAACCTCTCCCTGTGTATGCTGCCCCCGCCGTACAGGCGCCTCCATATGGCGTCGGTGACGAAGGGCATTATTGGGGCCAGGAGCTTTAGGACTGACTTCAGCACCGTGTGCAGCGTGTACCAGGCGGCTCTCTGCTCCTCCTCGCTGAACTCGCCTTCCGCATTGTAGGCCCTCAGCTTAGCCACCTCGATGTAGTGGTCTGCAAACACGTGCCACGTGAACCTGAATAGCTCATTGGCCGGGACGAAGACGTCCATCTCCCTGTAGCTCCTCAGCGCTCTGCCGATGACGCCGTTGAGGGCGGACAGCATGGCCTCGTCGATGGGCCTCAGCTTGGGCCTCTCCTTAGGCTCAGGGAACTGCGACACAAACCTGGCTATGTTCCAGAGCTTGGTCACGAAGGAGCGCCCCGTCTGGATGTGCTGCTCCGAGTACCTGTAGTCGCTGCCGAGCTTGGCCTCGGCCGCCGCCCAGAACCTAACGGCGTCTGCGCCGTACTTCCTGACGACGGGCATTGGGTCTATTATGTTGCCCTTGCTCTTGTGCATGGCCTCCCCCCTCTCGTCGAGCCCCATCCCCGTTATCCTGACGTACCTGAAGGCTGGCTTGCCGGTGAGCTGGTAGACCCTTAGCAGCGTGTAGTAGAGCCATGTCCTAACTATGTCCTTGCCCTGGGGCCTGAGGCTGACTGGGAACGCGCGCTTGAAGAAGTCATCGTCGGTCAGGTACCTGGACACGTAAAGCGGCGATATGCTCGAGTCCATCCACGTGTCGAACACCCTCGTCTCGCCGACGAACTCCGTGCACCCGCACTTCCTGCACTTAGCGAAGGGCGCTCTCTCCGCCCATGGCCTGTAGTACCTGCCCGGCTCAGGCAGGTGCGGCTCACCGCACCTCTTGCAGTACCATATGGGGATCTCAGTGCCGTAGAACCTCCTCCTGCTGATCGGCCAGTCAGCCGACACGGAGTTTATCCAGTCGATGAGGAGCTGCTTAGACTCGGGCGGGTAGAACGTCACCTTGTCTATGAGCCTCAGCAGGTCCTCCTTGAAGTCGAGCTGCTTTAGGTAGAACTCCTTCATCGCTATGTACTCAATCGGCGTCTTGCACCTCCAGCACACCGGCACCTCGTGCTCCACCTCCTCCTTCTTGACAAGCAGCCCCTCGCGCTCGAGGTCTCGGGCTATCCTCTCCCTAGCCTCCCTGACCGTGAGCCCCGCGTAGGGCCCAGCGCCCTCCCTCATGCGCCCGTCCTCGCCTATCACGACCTTGTAGGGCAGCCCGAGCTCCCTGATTATGCGCACGTCGCTGATGTCGCCGAACGAGCATATCATGACGAGCCCGGTCCCGAACTCCATCCGCGCGTAGGGGTGCTCTAATATCGGCACCTCATGGCCGAAGATTGGGACTATGGCGTGCTTGCCCTTGAGGTGCTTGTACCTCTCGTCCCTCGGGTTGTATATTACGAGCAGGCACGCTGGCAGAAGCTCGGGCCTCGTGGTCGCTATGACCACGTCCCTCCCTGTCTCCTTGACCTTGAACTTGATGTAGTACATCGTCGTCCTCTCTCGAACGTACTCAAGCTCGGCGTCGGCTAGCGTCGTCCTGCACCTAGGGCAGTAGTTGTTCGGCCTCTCAGCCTCGTAGATGAGCCCGCGCTTGTACAGCTCGATGAACGTGGCCTGAGTTATCATGCGGTACTCAGGGCTGTCGGTGCCTTTTTCCCATATCTGGAAGCTGAAGCCGAACCTCTTGACTATCTCCACGAGCTCCCTCTCCACCCTGTCGAGGAACTCCCTACACATCTCAATGAACTTCTCCCTGGGGACCTCCCAGGCCCTGATGTTGTAGGCCTTCTCGACCTGGACCTCAACTGGCAAGCCGTTCCTGTCCGCGTAGAAGGGGACGAGCACGTTGTAGCCGAGCATCCTATATGCCCTGGCCACCATGTCTATGTGGGCGTAGTGGGCAACGGCGCCTATGTGCCACCTGCCGCTGGCGTAGGGCGGCGGCGTGTCTATGACGAAGACTGGCTTCTCCCTGTCAGAGTAGTCAAACTCGTGGAGGCCCTCCCTCTCCCACAGCTCTATCAGCCTGAGCTCTTCTTCGACGCTCCACCTCTTCTCCCTGATCTTGGGGGCGTACCTCATCGACCGCACCGTCGATTGCGGAACTGGCTGCGACAGTATAAACGCCGCAAGGCCTCTAAATAATTTAGCTGGCTCGCTAGTCCGTTATCGACACCTCGACCTCTCGCGCGGCTCCGGATTTGGGCAGGTGCACCTCAAGCACACCATTCCTGAGAGCGGCTCTAGCCATCTCTGGCCTGACCTTGCTTGGGAGCATTATCCTCCTCTTAAAGCCCTCATACACCCTCTCCCTGACGATGTAATTCCTGGAGGCGAGCTCCCTCCTCCTCTCCTCAGAGCGCTCAGCTGAGACCTCAAGGAAGTCCTCGGTGGCCCTAATCTTGAGCTCCTCCTTCGAGAACCCTGGAATGTCCATGTAGACGACGTACTCGTCGCCTCTGTCCTCTATGTCGACTGGGGGCTCGTAGAAGCCGAGGGAGACCTCCTTGGGCGCTTCTCTCCAGAGCTCCCTGAACATTCGGTCTATCTGCCTCTGCATCTCCGTCAGTGAGTCGAGAATTTTCTTTAGGTGAGCCTCGACGTCAAGCCCCGCACCCACAGACTCCATGGACATGTGCCACCCCATAGACAGTTAATATATGCGCTAAAAAACCTTATTATCAGTCCGAGGAACTATATCTGGGGTGAGCTTGCGTGATCGAAGTCAGGTGGCATGGCCGCGGAGGTCAGGGCGTCTGGACCGCTAGCAACCTTCTCGCCATGGCCGCCCTGCGAGAGGGGAAGTACGTCCAATCGTTCCCAACGTTCGGCCCCGAGAGGATGGGCGCACCGATCCTCGCCTTCACGAGGATAAGCGACGAGCCCATAGAACTCCACTGCGGCGTCTATGAGCCTGACATGGTCGTGATCCTAGACCCGACGCTCCTAGGGCCCAGCGTTCTGGAGGGGCTCAAGCGCGGAGGGTACGTGGTGGCCAACTTCCCAAGGGGCATAGACGAGCTCCTCGAGATCCTTGGCGCTGAGAGGGGCGAGTACAAGGTCTACGCGGTCAACGCCACAGAGGTAGCGGTCAAGATACTGAAGAGGGGCATCACCAACACAGCCATGCTGGGGGCGCTCGTAAAGGCAACTGGCATCGTGAAGTTGGAGAGCGTCTTCGAGGTCATTAGGGAGAGGTTCTCTGGCGAGATCGCCGAAAGGAATATAGAAGTTGTAAAGGTTACCTACGAGAGCACGAGGGGTGGTTAGCGTGGCGGAGCTTAAGGGGTGGCGTGAGATCCCAATGGCCGCGGTCCCCTGGAAGCTCTCGACAGAGTTCAAGACTGGGGACTGGAGGACCTTTAGGCCAGTCATAGACCAGGAGAAGTGCGTGAAGTGCCTCATATGCTGGGTGTACTGCCCTGACATGGCGATAGAGTGGGATGGCGAGAAGGTCACTATCAACTACGACTACTGCAAGGGCTGCGGCATATGCGCAAACGAGTGCCCCCGCAAGGCGATAAGAATGGAGGAGGAGGTGAGGTGAGTTGGCCGAGCCCGTGAAGCAGACGGTAATGGCGCTGAACGGCGACGAAGCCGTCGCGTGGGCCGTCAAGCAGTGCGACGTCGACGTGGTGGCCGCCTACCCGATAACCCCGCAGACCATAATCGTGGAGAGGTTCGCTGAGTTCGTCGCCAACGGCGAGGTCGACACCGAGTTCATAGCCGTGGAGTCTGAGCACTCAGCCCTGAGCGCCTGCGTCGGGGCGGCAGCGGCGGGGGCCAGGGCCTTCACAGCCACCGCCTCTCAGGGCCTCGCCCTGATGTGGGAGATAGTCTACATCGCCTCGAGCCTGAGGCTGCCAATAGTAATGGCCATAGTGAACAGAGCTCTCTCCGCGCCGATAAACATACACTGCGACCACAGCGACTCCATGGGCTGCAGGGACGCTGGCTGGATACAGATCTACGTCGAGGACGCCCAGGAGGCCTACGACACGGTGATCCAGGCCTTCAGGATAGCTGAGCACCCCAATGTCCAGCTGCCAGTGATGGTGATGCTCGACGGCTTCTTCCTGAGCCACACGCTCCAGAACGTCAGCCTACTCCCTGACAACGTTGTCAGGGAGTTCGTAGGCGTTAGGAAGCCAGTCGAGGTCGAGGTGCCATACCTAGGCAAGGTACCGCTGGTGCTAGACCCGGAGAACCCCATAACCCTGGGCCCGCTAGACCTATACGACTACTACTTCGAGCACAAGATGCAGCAGCAGGAGGCTATTGAGAGCTCGAGGGAGGTGATAAAGCAGGTTAACGAGGAGTACGCCAAGATAAGCGGCAGGAAGTACGGCGACGGCTTCATAGACGCCTACGGGCTTGAGGACGCCGACGTGGCCATAGTCGTGCTGGGCTCGACGGCTGGCACTGTCAGGCACGTGGCCAAGCAGATGAGGAAGGAGGGCGCCAAGGTGGGGATGGTCAGGCTGAGGACCTTCAGGCCCTTCCCGTACGAGGAGCTGGCCGAGGCGCTCAAGGGCGTGGAGGTGGTGGGAGTCATGGACAGGTCCATGTCGTTCGGCGGCTACGGAGGGCCGGTGTTCGTCGAGCTCCGCGCCGCCTTCTACGACCTGCCGGAGAGGCCGATAGTGCTGGACTACGTCTACGGGCTCGGGGGCAGGGACGCCCCGCCGAGCATGATTAGGGAGATATATGAGGAGCTCTTAGAGGTGAAGAGGACGAGGAAGGTGGAGAAAGTGCTGAAGTTCGTGGGGGTGAGAGAGTGAGCTCATTCAGGGTCAACCTGAGGGAGCTGGCTAAGCAGCCCCCTAAGCTGCTGCCCGGCCACAGGCTCTGCGCTGGCTGCGCCGCGCCAGTGATAGTCAAGCTAGCGCTAGCCGCCTCTGACAAGCCGACGATAGTGACAGTGGCCACGGGCTGCCTCGAGGTGGCCACCACTATATTCCCTTACACATCGTGGAAGGTGCCCTGGATACACAACGCCTTTGAGAACGCAGCGGCGACCGCTTCAGGCATTGAAGCGGCACTCAAGGCGCTGAAGCGCAAGGGCAGGCTGAAGTACGAGAAGGTTAACGTCATAGCGTTCGCGGGGGACGGGGGCACCTACGACATAGGGCTGCAGGCGCTCAGCGGCGCCCTGGAGAGGGGGCACGACTTCGTCTACATACTCTACGACAACGAGGCCTACATGAACACCGGCATACAGAGGAGCGGCGGCACGCCCAAGGGCGCCTGGACCACCACCTCGCCGTCGGGGACGGTCATACCGGGCAAGAGGGAGCACAAGAAGCCGATAGCCGACATAGCCGTGGCCCACAAGATACCCTATGTGGCGACGGTCTCGCCAGCCCACTGGCTCGACCTCATGAGGAAGGTGCACAAGGCCCTTGAAGTAGAAGGGCCAGCCTTCATCCACGCCATTTGCCCGTGCCCGAGGGGCTGGAGGTTCCCTGAAAACAGGACAATGGAGGTGGCTAGGCTGGCCGTCGACACCTGCTTCTTCCCGCTGTGGGAGTGCGAGAATGGGGAGTGGAGGCTAACTGACAGGAGCCTGCAGATAGCCAAGAGGCCTGAGACGAAGAAGCCGGTTGAGGAGTACCTCAAGGTGCAGGGCAGGTTCAGGCACCTCTTCAAGCCGGAGAACAGGCGCATCATCGACGAGCTGCAGAGGTACGTCGACGCCGTCTGGGAGGACTTGCTGAAGCGCTGCGGCCTCGCCTAAATTAAACGCTTTTTGGCTAGGCGCTTCTTAGAGTAAAGCTTATAATGGCGCTGTGGGCTAGAAACTCACGCTCCAGCCTTAGGTGCAAGTAGTGGTACCATGCACGCGGCCTTTGAGTTGATGTGCCCAAATTGTGGCGGTCCTAACACTGATGACAGGCTCATACTGGGCTTGCCGTGTCCGAAGTGCCTCCCCGACGTCGAGCCGCTCCTCAAGGCTAGGGCCTCAGTCACCGATCCGCTGGAGTTCAAGCTCCTAGTCCTCGAGGCCCTGAAGAGACAGGGCACGCATAAGATGTACGAGGCTGAGGTCGTAGCCTTAGAGAGGGAGCTGAGGAAGGTCAGCGAGTTCTTCAAGAGGGCGCTAGGCAATGAGCCGTGGAGCGCTCAGAGGACGTGGATAAAGAGGGTGCTTGAGGGCAAGAGCTTCTCGATTCTAGCGCCAACGGGGGTCGGCAAGACGGCCTTCGGCATGATAATGTCGCTCTATCTAGCCGCTCAGGGCAAGCGGTGCTACATAGTGCTGCCGACCACCGTCCTGGTGAAGCAGGTCAGCGAGAGGATGGAGGAGTACAGGGAGAGGCTAGGGCTCAAGAGCGTCAGGGTGCTGGCCTACCGCGGCTCGATGAGTGCCTCTGAGAAGAGGGAGTTCCAGGAGAGGCTCTCGAGCGGCGACTTCGACGTGCTAGTGACGACCTCCCAGTACCTAGCGAGGAACTTCGACCTGCTCAGCGGCTTCAAGTTTGACTTCATATTCGTCGACGACGTGGACGCCCTGCTCAAGTCGTCGAGGAATATAGACAGGGTTCTCATGCTGCTGGGCTTCACGAGGGACATGGTGGATGACGCCCTGCAGCTCGTCTACCTGAAGCGCAGGATGGCCGCCTACGTGGCGTCGAGGAGGCGGCTGCCGGAGGACCTCCTGGAGGAGTACAACGAGCTGGTCGACAGGATATCAAAGCGGCTGAGGGAGGGCAGCTTCGGGACGCTAGTCGTGTCGACGGCTACCGGCAGGGTGCGCGGCCTCAGGTCGAAGGTGTTCAGGGAGCTACTGGGCTTCGAGGTGGGCTCCCGCCCAGAGCTGCTAAGGAACGTGTACGACACTTACGTCATCCCTGAGGGCGAGGGGCGGCTGATGGAGGAGGTCCTCAGGCTGGTTAGGGAGCTGGGCAGCGGCGGCCTCGTCTTCGTTCCGGTGGACTACGGGGTGGAGTACGCCAAGAAGCTCGCCGACTTTCTGACCTCCCACGGCATCAGGTGCAAGGCGGTTCACGCCGACGAGAAGGAGCCCGTGGACGAGTTCGCTAGGGGCGACCTCGACGTCCTCGTGGGCGTGGCCATATACTATGGGCTGCTGGTGAGGGGCCTCGACTTACCCGAGAGGATAAGGTACGCCGTGTTCGCGGGAGTCCCAAGGTTCAAGTTCTCCATGCGCGTGGACGACGCGAGTCCAATCAGGCTGCTGAGCATAGCCTCAAGCATCAGGGAGTACCTACCGGAGCCCGAGGCGGACGAGCTGGGCAGGCACATAGTCAGGCTGAGGCGGCTGCTCGCGACGTCGAGCCAGAGGACGCTAGCGGAGCTAGCTGAGGTGATGAGGGGGGAGCGAGAGCTGACCGGGGAGTCGAGCCACCTCGCAGCCATACTCGAGGTCGTGAGGGACCTCAGGAGGTCCCTGCAGAGGCTCCTGTCAGACAAGGCCGTCATAGAGAGCCTAATGGCCTCCAAGTACCTGTCGCTGAGGGAGGAGGACGGGGAGCTGTACCTGTACGTGCCCGACACCATGACCTACCTGCAGGCGTCGGGGAGGACGTCCCGCATGTACGCTGGTGGAGTGTCGAGGGGCCTCTCCGTCGTGATCGTGGACGACGAGAAGCTGCTGAACGGCCTCATGAGGCAGAGCAGGTGGTACAGCGAGGACATAGAGTGGCGGAGGCTCGACGAGCTAGACCTCAGGGAGGTGCTCGAGGAGATAAATAGGGACAGGAGCGTGATAAGGGCCCTGAGGGAGGGCAGGGCGGCCGCGGTGGTCAAGGAGCCCATAAAGTCGGCTCTGCTCGTCGTCGAGTCGCCGAACAAGGCGAGGACCATCTCTAACTTCTACGGAAGGCCTTCGAGGAAGCGCATTGGCGACCTAGTGGTCTACGAGGTCAGCACGGGCGACTACATACTGAGCATCATAGCCAGCGGGGGCCACGTCTTCGACTTGGTGACGAGGAGCGGCTTCCACGGCATCGAGCGGCTAAACGGCACATTCGTCCCCGTGTACACAACCATAAAGAGGTGCGCGAAGTGCGGCGCGCAGTTCACAGACCAGGACTCCTGCCCCGTGTGCAAGTCCAGCGAGTTCGTGGACAGCCTCAGGGTCGTGAGGGCCCTCAGGGAGCTCGCCAGGGAGGTGGACGTGGTGCTCATAGGCACGGACCCAGACACGGAGGGCGAGAAGATAGGCTGGGATCTAGCGGTAGCGCTGGCGCCCTACGCCCCTGAGGTCAGGAGGATAGAGTTCCACGAGATAACCAAGAGGGCTATCACCCAGGCACTCAGGAACCTCCGCGACATAAACATGAGGCTGGTCGAGGCGCAGATCGTGAGGAGGGTTGAGGACAGGTGGATCGGCTTCGTGCTCAGCCAGAAGCTCTGGAGCGTGTTCGGCAGCAGGTGGCTCTCAGCTGGCAGGGTACAGACCCCGGTGCTCGCCTGGATAGTCGAGAGGTACAGGGAGCACGTCAAGAGCAAGAGGTACGTCTTCAGGGTTCTCCTGTCAAACGGCTATGTGCTCACGATAAGCGACCTTGACGTCAGGGACAGGAAGTCGGCGGAGGAGCTGGCCGATAAGCTGCTGAAGTCCCACCTCGAGGTATTGGAGGTCAAGGACGAGCCCGTGGAGGTGCAGCCACCGCCGCCGTTCTCAACGGACTCGATGCTCAGGGAGGCAGCCAGGATACTCAGGGTGGGGGTGGATGAGGTCATGAGGCTGGCGCAAGACCTCTTCGAGCTGGGTCTCATAACATATCACAGGACTGACAGCGTCAGGGTCTCGGCGGTCGGCAGGGCGTTGGCCAGCGAATACATAAGGGAGAGGTTCACGGAGGAGGACTTCGTGCCCAGGGAGTGGTCTAAGGAGGGGGCTCACGAGTGCATAAGGCCCACCAGACCCATAGACGCCGAGAGGCTGAGGGAGTTGGTGAGGGAGGGCATCATAGTGCTCGCGAGGCCGCTCACGAGGAGGCACTACGTGCTGTACGACCTGATATTCAGGAGGTTCATAGCGAGCCAGATGCGCAGCGCCACTCTGCTCAGGCGGACGGTCAGGCTCAGGCTGGGCGACTACGAGACGACGGTTCAGGGCTACGTTAGGGTTCTCGAGGAGGGCTTCACGAGGGTCTACCTACCCTTCGAGATAATGCGCGAGTACGACTGGAGCCGAGTCGAGGTCAAGGACGTGAGCTACCGCAAGACGCCGACGGTGCCCCTGTACACTCAGGCCGACATAATCAGGCTGATGAAGGATAAGGGCATAGGCAGGCCGTCCACCTACGCCAAGATAGTCAAGACCCTTCTGGACAGGAGGTACGTGGTGGAGACCAGGGGCAGGAAGCTCGTCCCGACCAGGAGGGGCATCGAGGTGCTAGAGTACCTGCTCGAGAACTACTCGGATCTAGTCTCCGAGGGCAGGACGAGGCTCGTGGAGCGCCTCATGGACCAGATAGAGAGGGGCGAGGTCAATTACCAGGACGTGCTGCGCGAGTTCTACGAGGAGATAGCGCCGATAGCTGAGGGTGGGTGACTTGGGGCGAAAGTTCAGCAGGGCCCTCTTCATAGGGCGCTTCCAACCCTTCCACCTAGGGCACCTAGCTGCCCTCAAGTGGATCCTGGGGATGGAGGACGCGGTCGTGATAGGCATAGGCAGCGCGCAGTACTCCCACGACCCTCGAAACCCGTTCACGGCTGGCGAGAGGGTCGAGATGATCTGGAGGGTGCTCAGGGCTGAGGGCCTGCTCGACCGCTGCGTCATAGTCACGATACCCGACACAGACAGGAGGCACGCCCTCTGGGTCTCCGTAGTCCTCCACTACTCCCCCCCGTTCGACAGGGTCTACACGAACGACCCGCTGTCCCAGCTCCTGTTCCGAGAGGCTGGCGTGGAGGTGAGGCCCATACCCATGTTCAACAGGGAGGAGTACTCCGCCACAAGGATCAGGGAGCTGATAGCCAGGGGGGAGCCCTGGGAGCACCTGGTCCCCGCTGGGGTGGCGGAGTTCATAAAAGAAGTGCGCGGTGACGTGAGGATAAGGGAGATATACAGGGCGCTGGGCTCTGGGCGCTCCTGATCACTCCACTATTATGTTCTCCTCTGGGAAGCCCATCCTCACTAGCTCCTCCCTGACCCTGCTCCTGTGGTCGCCCTGGAGCTCGATCCTCCCGTTCTTGGCGGTGCCGCCGCAGGCGAACTTGGCCTTAAGCTCAGCTGCTATCTTCCTAATGTCTATGCTGTCGTCGAAGCCCTCGATTATCGTGACCTCCTTCCTGCGCTTCCTCCTCTCCAGGCGGACCTTGATGACCTGCTGCTCCTTGTAGATCTCCTCGTACTGGAGCAGCTCCTTCGGCAGGCCGCTTATGATTGAAAAGTCTTCCTTCATCCTCTCCCGAGGGGGCTCTCTTCTTGGTAGATGAAGGGCCGCATGCGCTTATTAAGCTTTCTCCGCCCCCCAGGGGAGGGTATATATCTTCCCGCCCCGAACATAGTAGGGCAGGTGGGGGTCGAGCTTGGCACTGGAGTGGAAGCCCTATAGCTGCCCAAAGTGTGGCAGGCGCTTCGACCAGAAGGACATGGAGTTCTTGCCGGGGGTTCACTGCCCATACTGCGGCTACAGAATAATACTGAAGACGCGCCCGCCCGTCGCGAAGAGGATCAAGGCAGTCTAGTGCCTAGAGGTCCACATGTATATCAGTGCTTCAGTCGCGAGCTTCGCCGCTAGCACTGCCGTGGCGCCCGAGGCGTCGTAGGGGGGAGCGTACTCCACTATGTCCACGCCCACCATGTCAGCCGCGCGGGAGACCTCGTAGACCACATCTAGGACTACGCTGGGGCACACCCCCTCTGCCTCAGGGTTCTGCACGGCTGGCGCGTAGGCTGGGTCCACGACGTCCAGGTCTATCGACAGGTAGAGCCTGGCGGAGCGCTCGGCCAGTGCCTCGATCAATTTACGTGCCCTGCTAGCTGAGAGCTCGCTGGGGGTCAAGTAGCGCAGCCCCAGCTCCTCGGCCGCCTCGAGCTCCTCGCGGGACAGGGCCCGCGCCCCGAGCACGACCACCCGCTCGCCCCCAACTAGCTCGACGAGCCTCCTGACCACAGTGGCGTGCGACAGCCTCTGCCCCTCGGGGTACTCGTCCCTCATGTCTAGGTGCGCATCTAGCACCAACACGGCGACGTCGTGGTGGGCGGCCAAGAGCCCCCTCACGGCCCCCAGGGTTATCGTGTGCTCGCCCCCCAGGATGAGCACCTCCCTGCCGCCGCGCGCCAGCTCGCTGACGACCCTCTCGACCCTCCTCAGCGTCTCAGCGGGGTCGGGGAGCGTGACTATGTCGCCAGCGTCGAAGTAGCGAACGTCCTCCAGGTCCACCCTGGCCCTGAGGCTGAACGTCTCTATGTTCTGGGATGCCTCGCGGATCCTCTGCGGGGCGAACCTCGAGCCAGTGCGGTAGCTGCTGGTGGAGTCAAAGGGAACCCCCAGCACTACCAGGGGGGCGCGCTCATCGCCCCTGTCGCCGCTGAAGTAGCAGCGGGAGTCGGACGCGTAGAGCTTCAGGTAGCTCAAGGGGGCCACCGTGAGCGTATCGGCTGGCGCCTAATTAAGCGTTGAGGGCAACGTTAATAGACGGTCGGCTAGATTCATAGCTGAGGTGAGCTTTGATTGGTCAGCACCCCTCGGGCGAAGAGCGATAAGTACGAGAAGATAAGCAAGCTCGCGCGGAGGAGGGGCTTCTTCTGGCCCTCCTCTGAGATATACGGCGGCGTGGGCGGCTTCATAGACCTGGGCCCGCTAGGGCTCCAGATGAAGCTCAAGATAGTTGACAAGTGGAGGGAGCTGTTCGTCAGGAGGCACCAGGACTTCATCGTGGAGATAGAGACCCCAGTGGTCATGCCGGAGAGGGTATTCCTAGCGTCCGGGCACATCGAGCACTTCACCGACTACATAGTCGAGTGCACCAAGTGCCACCGCAAGTTCAGGGCCGACCACCTGCTCGAGGAGAGGTTGGGCCTCGAGGGCCTAGAGAGGCTCACCGAGGAGGAGCTGAACGGCCTGATAAGGGAGAACGACGTCAGGTGCCCGGAGTGCGGAGGCCTCCTCAGCGAGGTCAGGAAGTTCAACCTGCTCTTCAAGACGACGATAGGGCCTTACGCGGAGAACGTTGGGTACGCCAGGCCTGAGACCGCTCAGGGCATGTTCACCGCGTTCGCCAGGGTCTACGAGGCCATGAGGAGGAGGCTGCCCCTCGGCATAGCCCAGGTCGGCAGGGTGCTGAGGAACGAGATATCGCCGAGGCAGGGGCCGATAAGGCTGAGGGAGTTCACCATCATGGAGCTCGAGCTGTTCTACGACCCAAAGAGCCCTAAGTGCGAGCTGCTGGAGGAGGTGGCTGACGTCGAGCTGAGGCTCCTCACGGAGGACGACGTGAGGAGGGGGGCCAAGGAGCCGCAGGTGGAGACCGCAGCTGAGGCCGTCAAGAGGGGGCACATAGTCAGCGAGTGGAACGCCTACTTCATGGCGCTAGCCAAGCTGTTCGTGAACGACCTCGGCGTGCCCGATGAGTGTCAGATGTTCGTGGCCAAGCTCCCCGAGGAGAGGGCTCACTACGCCCTCCAGACGTACGACCAGGTCGTCTTGACCGAGAGGTGGGGCTGGGTCGAGGTTTCGGGGCACGCCTACAGGACCGACTACGACCTCAGGAGGCACATGGAGCACAGCGGCCAGGACCTCAGGGCGTACAGGTCCCTCAAGGAGCCCGTGGTGGGGAGGAGGGTTGTCGTCAAGCTGAACAAGGCGCTGATCGGCAGGAGCTTCAGGAGCAGGGCGGGCGAGATAGTGAGGGCCCTAGAGTCCATGAGCCCTGAGGAGGTCGCGGAGTCGCTGAGGAGGCTCGGCTACGTCGAGGTGGCTGGCGTGAGGCTAGGTAGCGAGTACTTTAGAGTCTCCGAGGTGGAGGAGAGGGTGACCGTTGAGAGGTTCATCCCCCACGTGGCTGAGCCCTCCTTCGGGGCTGAGAGGTGCCTCTACGTGACCCTTGAGTACGCCTACAGGGAGAGGGACTCGAGGGTCGTGCTCTCGATCCCGAGGGACCTCGCGCCCATCGAGGTGGCCGTGTTCCCGCTGGTGAGCGTCGAGGAGCTCGCGCGAAAGGCGAGGGAGGTCTACAACCTCCTCAAGCGCAGGGGCTTCGCGGTGGTGTACGACGAGGAGGGGAGCATAGGCAGGCGCTACGCCAGGGTGGACGAGATAGGGGTCCCGTTCGCGGTGACTGTGGACTCCCAGACCCTGAAGGACGGCACCGTCACGGTGAGGGACAGGGACACCTGGGAGCAGGTCAGGGTCAGCGTGGCCGAGCTACCAGACTTCATAGCATTTGGCCTAAGGAACCCGAGGAAGGGCTTCGCTGAGCTCGTCAAGGACTTCCGCTCAGCGCGGGCCCTCACTCTTTCCTGACGCTGACCTCGTCGACGCTCCTGATGACGACGCCGTACTCCTCCATGATCTTTGAGACGCTCTCGAAGTTGATCTTGCCCTTCAGCACTATCTTGACGGTCTCAGTCCTCACGTCGACCTCAGTCACTGAGATGTCGACCTCCTCGACGCCGTCTATGTCGCAGAGCACCTTGGAGAGGTCGATGATCCCTATCTCCCTGGGCTTGAGGGCGTCTATGGTCACCCTCCTTATCGTTATCTCCCTCTCCTCCTCGCTGGCGGGCCGAGTGGGTCCGCTCCCGCCGACTCTGGCCCCAGATCTCACCGAGTTCCTGACCGGTATCAGGAACTGCCAAAAGCCTCTCTGCAACCCCTCTGTCACCTATTCGCCCAGCGGCGTGGGCTCGTAACGATATAGGGGGCTTTGCTGATTTAAGCTTTGCTCCGGCTCCAAGCGTAAGCGGAGTTAAAAATTAAAGACACCCGCCCCTTTAACTAGGGGGTCTCGGCCATGGTGAGGGAGATCTACGCCTGCGAGAGGGTGAGCGTGCCGGAGGGCGTGAGGGTAGAGATCGACGGCTACAAGGTCAAAGTGTCAGGTCCTAAGGGGGAGTTGGTGAAGGACTTCTCCCACGCCTGCACCAAAAACATCATAATACGCATGGAGGGCAGCGAGGTCGTGGTAGAGATGTACCACGGCAGGAAGAGGGAGTATGCGCTGGTCAAGACCATAGCGTCCCACATCCGCAACATGGTCATCGGCGTGACCAAGGGCTTCAGGTACAAGATGAAGATAGTCTACGCCCACTTCCCCATGTCAGTGAAGGTGGAGGGTGACAAGGTGGTGATTGAGAACTTCCTGGGCCAGAAGGCCAGGAAGCACGCCAAGATCATGGAGGGCGTGCGGGTGAGGGTCGAGAAGGACGACGTGATCATCGAGGGCATAGACGTGGAGGCAGTGGGCCAGACTGCCGCTAACATACACCTGGCCACGCACCTAAGGGGCTCGCTGAGACTCTGCCCTCACGGGCGCGAGGGAGGCCCCGGCGTCTTAGACGGCATATACCTGTACGAGAAGGGCTACATGGAGGACTAGCTACTTCCTGTACCTCTTAAGCCTGAGGTTCCTGCTCCTGCAGCGCCTGCACTTCTCAGCGCTGACGGGGTTCCTGGCGCCGCACTTCCTGCATATCTTAACCCTGAACACGTGGTCCAGCGCTATCTTGAGCTTCACTGGGTCTGTTATTGGCATAGCAGGGCCCCCGACGTACTAGGCAAGCTTTTAATATAAAGCTTACGTAGTTCCTACGATGAGACCCTCCCGCTACAAGACCTTCGCCTGGAGGGGTGTCGTTCTTCAGATACCGAGCGACTGGGACATGGCCGTCGATGGCGTCGTGGGCGAGGAGGGCGGGTACATCAGGATAGACGACGCCGTGAGACCCAGGCTCGAGATAAGGTGGGAGAGGGTGCCCTTTGAGAAGGCCAAGCCGCCCGAGGAGGTGGCCAAGAGGTACCTCAGCGACCTGAGGAAGAGGCTCGAGAAGAAGGCGAAGGCCATAGCCAAGGCGAGGAAGCTCAAGAAGGTCAAGGCTCCTGAGGTTAAGGTGCTCAGCAAGGGGAGGCTAAAGGTGAGGGGGCACGACGCCCTGGCGATGCACCTCAGGGGGCCGGAGGAGGCCCTCTACGCCACCTGGTACTGCGAGCATAGCGAGAGGTACTACTCTGTCCAGCTCTCGTTCCGCAGCGATGAGTACGCCGTCCAGAGGGCGGTGTTCAAGCGAGTTATCGACACTTTCGAGTGCCACGGGGAGGGCGACGCGCAGATGTGGGCCGTCTATGGCATCACCATGCAGGTCCCCAGGGACCTCGAGCTGACGAGCAGGAGGCTAACGACGGGCTTCTCCTACATAGTCCTGGCCTCGAAGAAGAGGGACAGGTACGTGGTGCTGTCCTACAGCTCCATGGCAAACGTACTCCTCGAGGAGTACTACGACAGCTTAGAGGAGTGGTACAGGGCCCTCCCGCTGAAGAGGGTGATAAGTCAGATCTGCAAGGTGAAGCCCAAGGTGGCGGGCAAGCTTAAGGTGGGCCCCCACGAGGCGCTGCTGCTGAAGGCCTCCACGACACACATCCTGAAGAGCAGGAAGATGTACCTGAGCTCGGCGGTCTGGCACTGCCCTGAGTCGAACAGGATAGTGTGCCTCACGGTGGTGGTCAGGGGGGCTGACGGGGAGGGCTTCCTAGCTAGCCTCGGGGAGAGGCTCAGGTGTCACTAGTCTTCAGCTCGCTAGCCCTCATGGCCATTAGATAGGCGTCCTCGCCATCGAGGTAGTAGCCCCTGAGGACTTTGACCGGCCTGAAGCCCAGCTTCCTGTAGAGGTTTATCGCCACCGCATTAGAGACGCGGACCTCGAGGTAGTACTCGTCGACGCTGTAGTGCTCCCTAAGGGCCTTGAGCGCCCTCACCATGAGGGCCTTGCCGATGCCCCTGCCCCTGGCCTCAGGGACTACGGCTATCGATATTATGTGCCCCTTCTTGGCAAGCCCGACGCCGAGGTTCGACAGGCCGTACTCGACCCTGCACATCACGTACCCGACCACCTGGCCTCCACGCTCGGCCACTAGGAAGGACTTGGGGTAGTGCCTGTAGTGCTCCATGAAGAAGAACGCTGGGTAGTTCTCAGGGAGGCACGTCCTGTTTATCCACATGACCCTGCTAAGGTCCTCTGGGGTGAACTCCCTTATGGTGTAGTCTCTCCCGCTCTCCCCGCCCATGGCGCCCACCGCTGAAGGGCGCCTCATGAGGGGTACAGCACGCCCAGCTCTCTCAGCCGGTTGTATATTTTATTTACGGCCACCTCTACCTCCTTCTCTTTCTTTGCCCCCGTGCAGACGCACTTGCCGCTAGAGAATATGAGGAGCACTACTCGGGGCTCCTCCATCCTGTATATCAGGCCCGGGAACTGCTCGGGCTCGTACATCGAGTTCTCGAGCAGGAAGGCAGCCTTCTCCAGGTCGACCTCGGCCTTGAGATTGGCGCTAGCCACTATGTTCTGTATCTTTATCTCGGGCTCCTCCCGTATCTGTATCTTGTGCTTCTTGAGCAGCTTGATTAGGTTCTTGACGGCCCTATAGACCTCGCTCTCCGACTTGGCCCCCGTGCACACCATCTTGCCGCTGGAGAATATGAGCGTGGCGGTCTTGGGCTTCTGCAGCCTAAGCACCAGGCCCGGGAACTCTCGGATCCCGAGCCGCTAGGGCTCGGGATGTTCCGGGTTGTACTCAGCGTTAGGCACCTTGGCGGCTATCTCCTCGAGGTTCAACCTTTGATTTAGGGTCACCGAGGCGACGACGTTCTCTATCC
>Ga0190312_1000243_pt1 | contig 19732 bp, 20 predicted proteins | sample 487007910_MG_FD_165046 | JGI IMG/M metagenome (GOLD analysis project Ga0190312, IMG submission 165046) | Hydrothermal vent sediment bacterial communities from Southern Trench, Guaymas Basin, Mexico - 4870-07-9-10_MG | ecosystem: Environmental > Aquatic > Marine > Hydrothermal vents > Sediment ... | reverse complement strand
GACCAGGAAAATGCACAAATGTTTGAGATGTGGAAGGGAGTATAAGCGATTGGCAGGGGATTTGCTGCACGGTTGTCCTGCGTGTGGCAGTAAATTGTTTCTGTATGTGCGTGAGCATGTGGAGAGAGAGCAGATTGAGGAAGTAAGCGAGCAGGGCGTTAAAGAGGCTCATGTTGGTCATGCGGATGCTTGTGTGGATGCGTCTGCGGAAGAAGAGCAGATAGTGGGCTTGCGGATTTTAAGTCCTGGCGTCTACGAACTTAACCTCGCTTCGCTACTACAACAGAAAGAAATAATTCTTGGGCTTAATGAAGGCACTTACGCAATCCCTTTGACATCGCTTTTCGGAAAAAAGAAGAAAGAGAGGCATCCTTAAGCTGAAAACAAGCACACAAAGCTCACACAAAACTTAAGACTTCGGAACTTTAGGCAGTTTTGTCAAGCTCTCCCTTATTTTCTCCTCCGGATACTCGTAATCTTTGAGTTTTCCTCTCAAGAATGCCTCGTATGCTGCCATGTCGAAGTGTCCATGTCCCGAATTTGCAAAGAATATGACCTTTTCCTCGTTTCTCTCTCTGCAGCGGATTGCCTCGTCAATCGCAGCCTTGACGCAGTGAGCAGTTTCAGGAGCAATGACAAACCCCTCCGCTTGAGCGAAAATGCGGGCTGCCTCAAAAACCTCGTTCTGCTTGAAAGCGACAGCCTCCATGTATCCTTCCTTTGTGAGTTTGCAGAGCAGAGGGGCGTCGCCGTGGTAGCGGAGACCGCCTGCGTGAATCGGCGGAGGCACAAAATCATGACCGAGCGTGAACATTTTCAGCAGCGGTGTCATCTTTGCGGTGTCGCCGAAATCGTATGTGTAGATGCCTTTCGTGAGCGTCGGGCATGCGGTAGGCTCGCAAGAGACAACTTTGAGTTCTTTCGCCCTCGGCTCGCCACGAAGCTTGTCGCCGACAAATGGAAACGCTGCACCTGCGAAATTTGAGCCACCACCGACGCAACCGAACATCACATCCGGATACTCATCTATGCTTTCAAATTGCTTTTTCAGTTCAAGTCCTATGACAGTTTGGTGCAAAAGCACATGATTAAGCACAGAACCGAGCGAATATTTTGTGTTTTCATGCGTTACTGCGTCCTCAATCGCCTCAGAAATTGCGATGCCCAAGCTTCCGGGATGATTTGGGTCTTTCTCCAGCATCTTTCTTCCGAAATTCGTGCGTTCGCTTGGACTCGGAACCATTTCAGCGCCCCAGAGCTCTGCGAGAACCCTGCGGAACGGCTTCTGCTCGTAGCTCACTCGCACCATGTAAATCGTGCATTTCAAGCCGAAGAGCATGCAGCCGAAAGCGAGTGCAGAACCCCACTGACCTGCGCCTGTCTCTGTCGTGAGGCGTTCAACGCCCTCTCGCATGTTAAAATATGCTTGAGCGACCGCTGTGTTCGGCTTGTGGCTTCCCGGCGGCGAAACCCCTTCCCACTTGTAGTAAATACGTGCAGGCGTCTTCAATTTTTCCTCTAACCTCTTCGCTCGGTAGAGAGGAGTGGGGCGCCAGAGCCTGTAGACATCTCGCACCTCCTCAGGAATGGGAATCCAACGCTCCGTGCTGATTTCTTGGCGAATGAGCTCCTTTGGGAAGACAGCCTCAAGCTCCTCTGGTTTGAGAGGCTCAAGCGTCTGCGGGTTCAACGGCGGGTCTAAAGGCGAAGGCAAGTCCGCCTGAATGTTATACCACGCCTTCGGTATCTCCTCCTCGTCCAATAGTATCTTTTCTCGCCACATCTCGCATGCACAGTTGCAGGCTAAACATTAAAAGCATTCCGCAAAAACGGAGGCACGAGTAAGAGTGAGCTAAACTAAAGGCACTATTATCTTTTCTTTTGCTCCGAGAGCCTGAAATTTACCCTCAAAATAGCATCTTGCGGTGAGCGCACAGAGGAATGCGTCGTATTCATGCCTGTTTCTCGCAAGCGAAAGCACATCCTTCAATTTCTCTTTCATCCGAGTTCCAAACACTCGCTCTGAAGCACGAGGAAAAACCTCAATAACATCCACACGCCTCCCTTCTGCACTCCTCAATGCTCTCAATTTTGACGCAAGACGCATGCCTCGCTCTGCAAGTTTCCGCATTCCGCCCAATGTGAGCGGTAGAACAGGGCATAAATGCCTCACTGCACTGTCGCAATCCCTGAAAGGCTTCCCGCTGAACGAGAGAGGAGCGTCAATACCCACAACCGCAGGCTTCTCTTCCTTCGCCACGCTCAATATTTCCTCATCCGCTCGCACTGAACAGAAATAGCATGTTGTCCAACGCCAGAGCCTCTCCTCCCACGAACCTTCCGCATTTACTTCCGCTCTCTTCTCTTCCTCCACTCTCTCCACTCTTTTATGGAAAGCGAGGACGCAAATGCCTGATATTCGGTGAGGAGAGCCTGCGAGGTCTACACCAAGCACTTTCACTTCTCCCATTCCTTTCTATTTCTGCGAAGGCATTAAGGTATGCTGCAATCCTTGCTGACTTCCGTGCTTGGTGGAGAGGCGAAGGCTACGAATGAAACATTTGAGAAATTTGAGAAAAGCAGATATAAAGCGGAAAGAAATTTCAAAGAAGCATGTCTTGGGTAGAGGATGTGCAAGCGGAGCTTCAATCGTTGAGCAGGAGAGAGGGCGCCTGCGGAATATGTCATGATGTCCTTGAGATGATATGTAAGAAAGGAGGAAAAGCTGTCACTTACGAGAGACCTGACGGCGTTATTGCGAAAATTTATGACGATAAAGGGGAGGTTGTGGGTGAAGGCAAGGACATAGTGAGTGCATCTGCAATACTTTCAGCCGAATTAGATGCGGGAGTGATTCCAGAACCTTTCGCTTCAGAGCTTTCTGCCGTCGTCACGAGTGAAGAGGACTTGCGAAGGACGGGTGAAATCTACGGCTACGGTCGTGTGATTACGCCTGCAAGCATCGCTCTTGAGGAGGCGAAAAAAATCGGCGGCAGAACGGTCATTCGCAGGGAGGGCATAGGCGTCGTCGCCCAAGCGTTTGACGCTCAAGGGAACACATTCTTCAAGTCGCCAGTGTGTTATTGTCCCGTTTGTGCGGTTGTAATTGGCGCATCTCGGAACGAGGAGCTTGCAGAGAAAATAAAAGAGAGGCTCGCAGGCAAGCGGAACACTGGAAAAATAAAGTGTGAGCAGGGCGTTGAGAACATCTACGAGATGGAGGACGGCAAAGTCTTCGTCTCAATTAAGCGAGGCAACGAAATGCTTGCAGAGAGGGTGCTTGCCTGCTGCATGGTCTACGGCATGGTGAAAGCGGAGGTCGTTGCGGGCTTCTCACCAAAAGAATCCGCTCAACAGTTCAAAGCTTATTGCAATATATGCCCTTTGAAGCACTGTTGGGTCGGAAAGTCAGTCGGCTCGCTCGGAAATATCGTTCTTAACAGGCTTTCAGAGATTAATGTTGAGGTTGAAGTTTCAATTGATGGATTAATAAGAGCGAGAATTCCCGGAAATGGTGTGATTGAGGGTAGGGGAACACTCTGCACGCTCTCCGCTCTCACGAACATGCTCCTCAGAGAGGATGCTGTCAAAATCCTGCGACCTAAGCGGGGTTCCGCCCCCGAACACGAGCTCTAAGATTTTCAGTGTCGGTGAGGTATCTGCGTTGCATCGGCGTTGCATCGGCGTTGTGAGAAAGTAGAGAAAAGAGGGTGGGGGGAAGCGGAGGTAAAAGAGAATGGAAGGGGGCAAGGGAGTGTGTGTGAGCGTATGATAAGATGAAAGAGGATGAGAGGGCATGAGCGTGAGCGTGTGAGGGATGGGTATGAAGAAGGATTTTGAGGAGCTTTTGGAGGATTTGCGAAAGATTCACTCGGATTTTAAGGTGATTTCCACCGAGAAAGTAGTAGTGGCGGAGTGGGTGCGATGGAAGTGCATGTTCGGATGCAAGGCATACGGGAAGCATTTGAACTGTCCGCCTTATGTGCCACCTGTGGAAGAGACTCGGAAGTTATTGAGATGCTACGAGACAGCGATTCTCGCAAGATTTGAGGCGAAGCCGAACTATGAAGTGCCACCTGAACGCATTCATCACTTCCTCTGGGATGCAATCAAGGATATGTATGACAAGATGTTTGAGATGGAGCGACACGCATTCCTCTCAGGCTACTACAAGGCTTTCGCTCTGTATGCGCTGCCTTGTGCTTACTGTGACCCTTGCATTCCTGAGAAAGAAGACAATATTGATTTTGCGGTGAAGCGCTTATGCCGATTTCAGCACAAAATCCGTCCATCCATGGAGGCGAGTGGCATAGATGTGTTCCAAACGGTCAGAAATGCGGGATATGAGATCAAGGTATTGACATCGCCATACGAGAAAATCTTCTTCTTCGGGCTTCTACTCCTTGAGTAAGAATTTTTATTTGAAATGTGAATACATTAGCATGGATGTGCTACAAGTGATACTGATTTTAATTCTGCTGGGAGTCGTTGCGTTCTTCGCAAAAATCTCATTCTGGCGTCTCTCAGAATACGAGCGTCTTGCGGTGTTCTCAATCACGGGAAAGTTCAAGGGCATGCAAGGGTTCAGGTATGATTTTTGTGAATCCGCAGGCGGGGATTGGAAGGATGCGTGTGGGCATGCGTGAGCTGCGGTCAGCTGACTGTTCACGAACTCATGAAAGACGAGCAAGACGCTGGAAAGTGTGCAAGAAGTGCGGCAGGCGAGAAATGTGGGTGTATTGCGGTGAAAATCGCTCTCCTGTGAGTAGTTAGAAAAGGCTTAATTGCTGGTCGAGCTGAAAAATTAAACCTTTAATTTTTTTCTTATCCCTTACTTTGTCTCAATATTGAGAAGGAGCGACGACACGCAAGGCTACTACTCTTTAGTGCCTTGTGCTTACTGTGCCTTGCCTGAGAATACATTGGTGATTTTGCGTTGAAGCTTTGCGTTGAAGCGTGCAGATTTCAGCACAATGAAGTGGCATGTAAACGGTCATACCGATGAGAGCAAGGACATCGCCCTGCGAGAACTTCTTCGGGCTTCTACATAGCGGCGCCAGAGAGCCTCAAGCTTCGGCTTGAGGGTGAATGCTCACACATGCATGTGCCCTGCTCGTCTTTCCGTTCAAAGAGGCTTCCGAACTTGGATTAGGAGGCTGGGGCGGAGAGGAGAGTAGGGCAAGTGTCTGCGTGAACCAGCCATCGCAGGGGAGGAGCCGCAAACAGCCGCGGGCGGTAGGCTGCGAAGCCAAGAAGCGGGAGAAAGCCTTTTCAGCTCGGGCGGTTCACGCAGTAGGGATTTTTATTTGAATGAATACATTAATTGTGGGCGAGAGACCGCTTCTGCTTTTCAGCGAGAGCATGCACAACGCAGACATGTTCTACGCAACCCGCTTCCTCTCCGCAGACCCCTTCATTTACCTGAGAACAGAGGCGAAAGAGATGATTCTTGTCGCAGAAATGGAAGTTGAGCGTGCGAAAAGGGAGGCGAAGGTAAAAGATGTGCGCTCATTGCTTGAATATGGTGATACTGGGGCGGAAATTGAGGATATTATTGTTGAATTACTGCGAGATGAGGGCGTAAGTGCAGTGAAAGTCCCAAAATATTTCCCCGTTTCAGTCGCTGATGCGCTCAGAAATCAGGGTATTTCTGTTGAAGTTGTTGAAGAAGTGTTCAAGGAGCGTGAAGTGAAGAGCTGGTGGGAGGTAGAACTAATAAAAAAGGCACAAAGAGCATGCGAATATGCGATGAGGACTGCTTTGAACATTATAAAATCCTGTTCTGTTCGGAATGGTGTGCTTATCTACCGCAATGAGCCTTTAACGGCGGAGAAAGTGAAAATTTGCATAGAGCATGCTTTGATTGAGCAAAGATGCACAACAGAAGAGCCGATTGTCGCATGCGGAAAGGGCGGTGCGAACCCACACTGGACGGGAAGCGGCGAAATTAGAGCGGATGAGCCTCTGATTTTGGATATTTTTCCGAGATTGCGTCGTGAGCGCTATTTTGCGGACATGACTCGGACGGTTGTGCGTGGGGAGCCTGCAAGCGAGGTCGTTGAGATGTTTGATGCTGTGCTTGATGCTCAAAACGCCGCTCTCTCGCTCGTGAGGGAAGGCGTCTCCTGTGCGGAAGTGCATAACTGCGTCTGCGACATTTTTGAGGAGCGAGGCTACGAGACACTACGCAAACAGCAGCAGGAGAAATTGCAAAAGGAGAGCGAAGAGAAAGGAAGGCAGCACAGCGAGCGGCATTTCAGGGCGAAGGAGCAAAGAAAGGGCTTTCTGCACCTCACAGGACACGGTGTCGGCTTGTCTCTGCACGAGAAGCCTTCTCTTGGCTTCAACGAGGATTTGCTCCGCAGAGGCAATGTCGTCACGATTGAGCCAGGGCTTTACGACCCCGCATTCGGCGGCGTCCGGATTGAGGATTTAGTTGTTGTGCTGCGGAATGGCTGCGAGAACTTGACGAAATTTGAGAAACGGCTCGTTTTGTAATTTTTTGTGATTCATTCCAACGAATGCTTTTGCTCCGCTTCCGCAGTGTCGCTTCCTTGAAGCCACTTAAATGCAGTCGGGCATACAATACTCGTTATTATTGCGAGTATTATGATTGAGGATGCCATTTTATTATCAATCAAGTGGAGTTTCAGGAGGATTGTTGCTATTGCAATCATCAAAGAGAGGCGGGAAGAGAGCAATATGCCTGCTGAAATGCTCTTCTTTAGCGAATATCTCGTAAGGAGCAGTAAGGAGGGCAATATTTTTGCTGTGAAAGCGACGAGCAGAAGCGATGGAAGCATGTAAATACCGTCGCTGATGAGTGTGAGGTTCGCTGAAATGCCCACATTTATGAAGAAGATGGGGATGAGGAAGCCGTAGCCGATGCCGTAAAGCTTCTGCTCCAGCAGTGTTCCGCCGCCGAGAAGGGAAATCATTATTCCCGCAAGGAACGCACCCAAGACCGCTTCAACGCCCACAATCTCAGAAAGGACAACAAAAACAAGAAGAAGGGCGAAAGATGCACGAACTCCAAGCTCTGAATTGCGACTTGCATCGAACAAAGCGGAAACTGGCTCTGGAAAGCGCCACACCGCCACTTTACCAACAAAATAAAGAACTAAAAAGAGCAAGAAAATGAGCAGAATGAGAAGTAAATCAAATGAAATGCCACGCTCAATCTGCATCGTAAGAACAGTAAGAATCAAAAGTGTGGAAAAATCCGCAATAAATGCATTTATTAGTATTACTTGACCGTATTCGCTTGTTGAAATGCCCAATTCTCTTGTTGTTGAGACAGCTAAACCGACTGATGATGTTGAAAATGCGAGAGCAAGGCAGAAAGGAAGACCTAGAATATGCATTAATGCGGTTGAGATGCCAAGTGTCAGGCTATAAATAAGGGCGGAAAGGAGGAAAAGCCGTGCATTTCGCACACTCGTTTGCGAGAAATCCATCTGAAGACCTGCGAGAAACATTAGGAAAACGAAGCCGAAATCCGCAAGAAAGGCAACGCCATGCGCCTCGCTCACTGAGAAGCCGAGAAAGCCGAGAAAAACGCCGCACAAGACCTCCCCGACGACAGCGGGAATCCTCAACTTCTCTGAAAGCATCGGAATGACGAATGCAAGCGCGACGATGATGAACAGAGGAATGTAGGACATGCCCCCCTCTCCTTCTCAACTTAATTAAAATTCTTGCAGTGAAATTCTTTGCCCGCATTGTCCAGTGGCGGAGTGTTATTATTTGAATAAATGAAGCAAATGCGTTTAAGTGAGTGTCTGCTTCCAGAGGCGGAGGAAGAGGAGTGAGTGAGGAGAAATGGACTACGAGAAAATTGGCTTGAAGGTGGGATTGGAAATTCACCAGCAGTTGAACACGAGACGAAAGCTGTTCTGCGGATGCCCGACGGTGCTTCGTGAGAAAGAAGATGCGACGCTCACATTCAAACGCTTCTTGAGGGTTGCGAGGAGCGAGTTGGGTGAAGTGGACGAGGCAGCGTTGGAGGAAGAGAAGAAGCAACGCACATTCATTTACAAGGCTTACGACAGCACTTGCCTCGTTGAAAATGACGAGGAGCCGCCGAGCGAGCTGAACGAAGAGGCGTTGGATATTGCCCTTGAGATTGCACTTCTTCTGCACATGAAGCCCGTTGAGGAGGTTCACACGATGCGAAAGATTGTAATTGACGGAAGCAACACGAGCGGATTTCAGCGGACTGCACTCGTTGCGACTGACGGTTGGATTGAAAGCGAAGAAGGTATCGTAGGCATAGAAACGCTTTGTCTTGAGGAGGAAGCCGCTCAAAAGATTGAAGAGGGGGAAGACGCTGTTGTTTACTCGTTGGACAGGCTCGGAATTCCCCTCGTTGAGATAAGCACTGCTCCTGACATCAAAACACCGAAGCAGGCGAGGAAGATTGCGGAAAAAATAGGCATGATTCTCCGCTCAACTGGAAAAGTTAAGCGTGGAATAGGCACTATCAGGCAAGATTTGAACATTTCCATAAAAGATGGTGCGAGGGTAGAGATAAAAGGCGTTCAAGATTTGAGGTTAATAGAGAAAATAGTTGAGAATGAGGTCAAGAGGCAGTTGAAATTGCTTGAAATAAGGGATGAGTTGAGGCGGAGAGGTGCGAGAGTTGAAAGGCGTGTCTTGAACCTCTCTGAAATTTTCGCAAGCACTCGCTCAAGGGTGGTGAAGAAGCAAGGGAAGGTCTTCGGGGCGTGTTTGCGGGGCTTCGGCGGTATTCTCGGCATTGAAATTTCTCCAGAGCGAAGGTTCGGCTCTGAGCTTGCGGACCACGCAAAACGCTTCGGCGTCGGGCTGATGCACACTGACGAGTTGCCCGCTTACGGAATAAGCGAAAGAGAGGTTGAAAGGGTGAAAGAGGCGTTCAACGCCACAGAGGAGGACTGCGTCATTTTGATAGCGAATGCATCGCAGGAGAGGGCGGAGAAGGCATTTTCAGCGGTCTTCGCTCGGGCGGAGAAGGCGTTGGAAGGCGTTCCGGAGGAGACGAGGCGTGCGCTCCCTAACGGAAGCACGGCTTACTTGCGACCTTTGCCCGGCGCTGCTCGTATGTATCCAGAGACGGATGTTCCGCCTGTTGAAGTGAGCGAAGAAAGGGTGAAGCGGATTGCGAGCAGCCTTCCCGAGACGATTGAGCAGAAGGAGGAGCGATTTAGGAAGGAATACGGGCTGAGCGGTGAGCTTGCTGCGAAAGTTGCACGCACTTATCCTGAAGTTTTTGAGCGATTAGTGAATGTTTGCGCTCGCAAAGGGTGGAAAGTGCAACCGAAATTAATTGCAACGCTGCTAACTGACACGCTTACCGAGCTTTCTCGTGAAGGTTTTGAGATAGATGCGGAGTCTTTTGATTTTGAAGGGATTTTCCGCCTTCTTTCGGAGAATGCCTTCGGTAAGGAAGCGATTCCCGAAATATTGAAGTTTTTGGCGTCTCACGAGGGTGCGAGTGTGGAGGATGCGGTGGAAGCCCTCGGACTCCGAGTTTCGCTGGACGAAGTTGAGCGTTTCATTGAGAATGTTGTTCGTGAGCGTGGGGATTTTGTGCGAGAGCGTGGTATTTCCGCAGTCGGACCTCTAATGGGCGTCGTGATGAAAGATTTGCGAGGCAAGGTTGACGGAAAGGTTGTGAGCGAGATGCTGAGGGCGAAGATTGAAGCGTTCTTGCGAGGAAGCGAAGGCAAAAAATGAGGGGGGGAGAAGAGGCGTGAGTGAGGAAAGAGTGAAGGAGGCAGCAGAAGAGAGCAAGGCATCAGTGGCAGAAGAAAAGACAGTCCGCAGTGAGACGATTTACGAGGGTCGTCTTTTAAAAATTCGTCTTGAGGATGTTGCTCTGCCTGACGGTCGTCGCAAAAAGCGGGAAATTGTCGTTCATCCGGGGGCATCGGCAGTTTTAGCGCTAAGACGCAAGCAGAGTGGCGAGGAAGTTCTCTTTGTTGAGCAGTTCAGGAAGGCGGTTCAGCGTTCAACGCTTGAAATCCCCGCTGGGACGCTTGAAGCGGGAGAGACGCCGGAGTCTTGTGCAAGGCGGGAACTCTTGGAAGAGACGGGCTACTCCGCAGAGAGATTTGAGAAACTGCTCTCTTTCTTTCCTTCGCCTGGATACAGCACAGAAGTAATTCACATATTCAAAGCGGAAGGATTGCGTAAAGTTGAGGAGAGAAGCGAGCTGAAAGTGAGATTTTTAACGCTTGAAGACGCCATTTCACGCATAAAAAGAGGAGAAATAATGGATGGGAAGACGATTATTGCTCTAATGCTTCTTCAGGCATTTTCATGAAAGAAAATGGCAGAAGCAGAAGAGAAGAAAAGGGTGCGAGAGGTAGAAATAGAGCGTGTTCAGCTCTAAAAACTATGCTACTTTTGTAACAAAATTGTTTTATTATTTTACATGGTAAAAATAATGTCTAACATATTCAAACAACCGAAATACAAAGACGAGAAACTCGATAGTTATGTAAATAAAGCGCACGGAGACATGAGAAGGAAGAACCTAAACCCGTTGGAGGATAACAATGAATGATGCTCATGTGAATGACAAATCATCCGTGAAGGACGCTTCAGATGCCATATTGCAGAATAAGGAGACGGAGGGCGTGAAGACATTACTTGGCGACCCCAAAAGAGCCATTATCAAACTGTCATTACCCATGATTGCGGCTATGTCCGTGCAGACAATCTACAACCTTGTTGATGCGATTTGGGTTTCGGGTCTTGGTGCTGACGCACTCGCAGCGATTGGCTTCGTCTATCCCTTCTTCTTCCTCGCTATGGGACTCTCTAATGGGCTGGGTGTAGGTGCAGGGTCTGCCATATCCCGCAGGATTGGTGCTCGTGACAAGTTAGGTGCGGACAATGTAGCAGTTCATACAATCGTTATAATGCTGTTACTCGCAGTTGCCTTTACCATACCGCTTTTCGCTTTTGCTCCCGATATATTCGCTCTGATAGGTGCGGGTAAGACCACAGGTATGGCAGTAGCTTATGGCAGGGTTATCTTTGCCGGTAGTATTTTCATATTCTTCACTAACGTTGCGAATTCAATACTGCGTGGAGAAGGAGATGCCAAGCGAGCCATGTATGCCATGGCACTCGGTGCTGGTCTGAATATCGTATTGGACCCAATTTTTATCTACTACTTTGGTCTGGGTGTTGCAGGCGCTGCATGGGCTACGGTCATATCGCTTGGTGTTTCATCCATTATCATGCTAAACTGGTTTCTATTCAAAAGAGATACCTATGTATCGTTCTCATTCAGCGATTTCAAATGGAGCAAGGACATTGTTATGGACATCTTCAGAGTTGGTCTGCCATCTTCAGTGATGATGCTTTCCATGTCTTTCATGATGTTGATAATGAACCTCATAATAGTAATGGTAGATAACACTGACGGCGTGGCAATCTACTCCACCGGATGGCGTGTGGTAAGCATAGCAGTCCTACCGACGATGGGTATCGCTACTGCTCTTGTCCCGGTAAGTGGAGCTGCTTTTGGTGCGCGCTCATTTGAGAAGGTAAGTATTGCTCATCTCTACGCAGTAAAGATTGGCTTTTTGATAGAGGCAGCTATTGCAGTGGCAACATTCATTTTCGCACCTCAGATAGCATCGGTATTTACACAGGCGGAGGATGCGGCACGTATCGCACCTGGTTTGACAACTTTCCTCAGGATAATCAGTTTTTACCACCCGACAATATCATTTGGCATGCTCTCTTCTTCGCTTTTCCAGGGCACAGGTAAAGGAATGAACGCACTGATTGTCACGATTTTACGAACGCTCATACTGACTCCACTATTTACAGTCGTCTTTGGTTTCAATCTTGGATTGGGGTTGGTGGGAATCTGGTGGGGGCTGGTTGCAGCAAACGCCGTTGGTGTAACAGTGGCATTCTCATGGGCTCGGCTGTATATACGAGGGCTGATGAAAAAAGCGATACATTAATCGCCTATCCCTGCATTCGTTGTATTGAAATTGAAAGAAAATCATATCCCTGTTTTTGAGCTCTCGGCTCTTGCCTATATTTAGTTTCACATCCATCGATATTGTTCCCGATGAGTAAGCGTTTTAAGTCAAAGCGTTTAACGCCTGGCAGGTAGAGTGAAGTGTAGTGAAGGGCTCCGCTACAAAGTCCCTAAAGACCCAAGTTCTAATAGGGAAAGAGACTGAGATGAGATTAAAAAGTGGAGGAGGAGAGAAGGGATGGAATTTTCCAAAGTATTAGTGACAGGCGGGGCGGGCTTCATGGGTTCGCATGTCGTTGACGCATTAATTGAGCGAGGCTACGAAGTTGTTGTGATTGACAATTTGAGTGCTGGCTCTCTTTCCTTCCTGAAGGAGCATTTCGGCAACAAAAGATTCCGCTTCCACAGAGCAGACCTGCTTAACGACCCTTTACGCAATTTTTTTGAGGGTTGCGATGCTGTTTGGCATCTCGCAGCGAACCCAGAGGTGCGGATTGGCGCCGAAAACCCTAAAATTCACATAGAGCAGAATGTCCTTGCCACGCATAAGGTCTTGGAGGAAATGCGAAAAGCAGGCATTAAAACACTCGTATTCACCTCAACTTCAACAATCTACGGCGAAGCTGAGCAGATTCCTACGCCTGAAAATTACGGCCCCTTGCTCCCTATTTCTCTCTACGGAGCTTCAAAACTCGCATGCGAAGCCATAATTTCAGCATATTGCCACACTTTTGGCATGAACGCTGTCATTTACAGGTTCGCAAATGTCGTCGGAAAAAGATTAAGACATGGCGTTATATATGATTTCATCATGAAATTGAAGAGAAATCCGAATGAGTTGGAGATTTTGGGTGATGGGACGCAAACAAAATCATATATTTATATTGATGACTGCATTAATGCGATGTTTTTTGGGCTGAATGCGATTTCACAGCACGAAAAGCACAAAAACGAGGCAAAGGAAGGGAGCGGAAAAAGCGAAAGCGAAAGAAATTACGAGGATAAGATGGACGAGTGTGAGGAGGAAGGCATCACAAGAATATTCAACATCGGCACGGAAGATGCGGTCAGCGTGAGAAGGATTGCGGAGATTGTGTGCGAGGAGTTGGGATTGAAGCCGAGATTCAAATTCACAGGCGGAAAACGAGGATGGAAGGGGGATGTCCGCACGATGCTTTTAGATGCTTCTGCGTTGCGTTCGCTCGGTTGGCGTCCAAAGTTCAAATCTGAAGAGGCAGTAAGAAGAGCAACACAAGATTTAATTGCTGAAATATGGAAGAGGTAATGCTTTCAGGTTTTGTTGTTTATGGTGAAGAATTTGAAGTGTTTCGTGGTCATGTTGTCGTTAAAGATGGCGTTATTCGTGAAATCGATATAGATGAAGGGGGCGTGGACGCTGCATTTGAAGGCATTATTTTGCCTGCTTTCGTGAATGCTCACACACATATCGGCGATTCTGTTGCGAAAGAGCCACCAGATATGCCACTTGCGGATTTGGTCGGGCCAAGAGGCTTTAAGCACCGTGTTCTTGCGGAGACGCCTGCTGAAGTGCTTGTGGAAGCGATGCGTGAAACGATTCAAGAAATGTTCCACACAGGCACGCTTGTTTTCGCAGATTTCAGAGAGGGTGGCGTCGCAGGCGTTCTCGCCCTCAAAGAAGCAGCGAGGCTTGCTGAAGTTCCCGTGCATGCGAAGATTCTCGGCAGACCTCTCGGCGAGGAAGACGCCTCTTCGGTTTTAGATGTCGCAGATGGCGTTGGGATGAGCAGTGTCGCAGACCACCCTCGTGAGCTGCTTGAGTTTCTTGCTGAAGAGGCGAGGAAGCGCCGAAAAATATTTGCGATTCACGCAGGTGAGCGAAGCGAAGAGGATGTGAGCGCTGCTTTGGATTTGCATCCCACATTTGTGGTGCATCTCGTTCATGCATCCCCTGCACATTTAAAGAGAATGCAAGAAGAGGGTATTTCCGCTGTTGTATGTGTGCGTTCAAACCTTGTTACTGGCGTTGGTTTGCCTCCTTTGCGTGAAATGCTCAAAAATTCGCTCAATGTTTGCATCGGAACGGACAATGTGATGCTCAACTGCGTTGACATGTTTCGTGAAATGGAGTTCGTTTCAAAGATTTTCAGGATTAAAGAGCGAGAGGTCTTGAGAATGAGCACGCTGAACCCCGCATCCGTATTCGGTGCTGGTGAATGGGCGGTTGAAGAAGGAAAGAGGGCAAATATGCTTGTTTTGCGTCTCTCGCCGAACTTGCGAGGGCTAAACGAGAGGAATTTGGTGCGGGGAATTGTGAGAAGAGCATCACGAAACGACATCGCTGCGATTCTATGCGGCGAATCTGTCTCCGTTTTTCCCCATTCTACACCTTCCACTTATTCGCATTAAATCATTTGCAAGTTTCAATTCTGCTTTTGTATTTACATTTACACCCAATAGAGCGTCCTCAAACACTAAAACGGATTCTTCATCTTCGTCTTTGGAAACGACATTCAAACCGAAAGCCACATACTTCTTCGCAGAGAGCTCAAAAATGTGGCTCGGCGAGCATCCCTTCGGAAGCAAGCTCAAAGGCACAACGCCTGTAATGCTCTTCTTCGTGTGTTTGTAAGCGTCAATTAATGCATTCACATGCTCGCTCCTCAAAAATGGAATGTCGCAAGAAACCGAAATGAATGCGGGCTGCCTAATGCGTTGCTGAATGAAGCGTAGGTCTTCGTGGTAGCCCCTTCCGGGCGTTTCAATAATTTCGTAACGCTTGCGCATGCAATACGCCTTCGTCTTCGGTGCATTCTTCTCGCTCGTCGCAATAACAAAATTTATTGTGCCTCTTAACGCATCTATGACCCACTCAATCATCTTCTTACCGCAGATTTCAGCAAGCGCCTTCTCAAATCCCATTCTGCTGCTCTTTCCTCCTGCGAGCAATACCGCTGTTTTCAGCACTTTCATTAAAATTACATTATTCTCACATGCTTCCACTTCACACAGCTCGCAGATCTCTTAAGCGGAAAGTTTTTTCAGCTGAGGACAAAACAGTGGAGAATGGACAAGAAGAGTTTGAGTCTTTTCCCTTTCACTCGTGAAGCGTCGTTGAATGTGCAGTCGCTTGGTGTCAGCCTTGACGCACTCGTTGAAGATGATGCGTTTGAGCGGGCTCGCATTCGTGGTAAGGAGCGGGTGATTGAGGCGATTGAGCGAGGAGAAGTGAGCAAGCCTCTCATTTTTTCGGATTTGCATGCGGAGATTGAGTTGCTTTCTTACCCTTTTGCGAGGATTCTTGTGAGTTGCATCGGCGATTCCGCCCTCATTGAAAGGTTTGCACTTGCGGAGGCAAAAGGGAGCTACGAGCGGCTTAAAAGGCTCTCATCCTCAAATGACGACTTCGCTCTCGCACTCGCAGAGGACTTCTCGCTGAATGTCTCTCCTGCGGAGGAGTCGGCGTCGGCGACGAGAAGGACAGGGGCGTTGACGGGGCAGTTTAAAATGCATTTCACGGATTTTTTGAGGCTCTCTGCGGGATTGAGCGGATTGCGTTGGAAGCTTGTGAATCGTGATTTGCGAGACGGATTCGTGCTTTTGAACAGAAGCGAGTTCTTAAGGCTCTTGCAATCCGCTTTCTACATGAAGGTGAGGGAGCGTTTGCCTTTGGAAGTGCCTGCGGGCATCCGTCACGCAGTAATGAAATACACGGAAGAAATAAAGCGTGTGTGGGAGCGGGTGAAAAGCGAGGCTTTCAAGCGAGGCCCATGTGGCGGTGAGGACATGAAAGGCATAATGGATGTTTCATGCTTTCCGCCATGCATTTCACGCATTTTGAGCGGTTTGCTCGCAGGAGAGAACATATCGCATGCTGGAAGGTTTGCACTGACCGCATTCTTGCTGAACATCGGCATGAAGCCCGAGGAAGTGATGCAACTCTACAAAAACGCACCTGACTTCAACGCATCTCGCACGAAATATCAGGTGGAGCATATCGCAGGCTCAAAAGGCACAAAATACATTTCGCCGAGCTGCGACACGCTCCGCACTTACGGTCTCTGCGTCAAAGAGGAAGATGAAATTTGCAAAGAAGTCTCGCATCCGCTGAAATATTATGCGAGGAAACTGCATCTGAAGAAGCGTGTGAGAGCGAAGGAAAAAGAGGGACAAGGAAAGCGGGAAGAGAGGCTCTCAGGAGTGAGGAAGTGAAAAAAAAGTGTGGTGGTAGCGGTGATGGTGGAGCGTGAAGAGAGAGAAGCGAAGGACGAGCAGCAGATTGAGCGGATTGGGCGGATTGAGCGTCTGAAGCGGAAGAAGAAAGCGATTATTCTCGCTCACAACTACCAGCGTGGGGAAGTGCAAGAAATAGCGGACTTCGTCGGAGATTCGTTAGAGCTTGCTCGTGCAGCCTCTGAGGTGGATGCGGATGTTTTGGTGTTCTGCGGTGTTGATTTCATGGCGGAGACAGCAAGCATTTTGAATCCAGAGAAGAAGGTGCTGATTCCTGACGAAGGAGCAAGATGCCCGATGGCGTGGTTTCTTGATGCGAAGACGCTTGAAAATGCGAAGAAGGAGCATCCTGATGCTGAAGTCGTGCTTTATATCAATACAATGGCGGAAGCGAAAGCACTCGCAGACTGCATATGCACATCCGCAAACGCTCCAGAAGTCGTAAATGCGATGTCCTCACAGAAAATTATATTCGGACCTGACAAGAACCTCGCATACTTCGTGCAAAAGCGAAGCGAGAAGGAGATAATTGTCGTTCCCGAAGGGGGTCTTTGCCCCACGCACCACCAAATATCGCTTGAAGACCTCTCGGCGGCGAAAGCGAGGCATCCGAATGCTGAGGTCGTTGTGCATCCTGAATGCATTCCTGAGGTTCAAGAGCATGCGGATTTCATCGCATCAACGAGCGGGATGCTGCGATACTGCAAGAAATCGCCATCGCAAGCGTTCCTCATCGGCACTGAAATCGGGCTTCTGCACAGACTACGCAAAGAAATCCCGAAGCAGTTTTTCCCCGTCTCAACGCATGCTGTTTGCCCGCAGATGAAAATGCACACGCTTCGCAAGATTGAGGCTGCGTTGGAGCGAGAGAAGCCTGCTGTGAGCGTTCCTAATGAAATCGCTGCGAAAGCAAGAGAGGCAATAGAAAGAATGCTTGAACTTAACAAATAGCCACTTCTCGCCTCTTTCTTCTGGATGTTTTTCCTTAATTTTTCATTCAAACGAATTTGACGCAAGGACGCAGTAGGGCTGAAGAAAAAGCAGGGAGGAAAAAGAGAAAAGATTTTAAACGAGAGAGTGAGTTTTCCTTTGAGGTGAGCGAATTGAAGGAGTTAGAAGGTGTGGAGATAGAGGACACATTTGCGGAGGCGTTTCCGATAAAGGTTGCTCGTGTGCTGATAACTGCGGTGAATGAGAAGTGGGCGTTGAACGCTGCGAAGGAGGCGACAGGCTTCGGCACTTCCGTGATTATGTGTCCTGTTGAGGCGGGTATTGAGCGGACAGCATCTCCAGAAGAGACACCTGACGGCAGACCTGGCGTTTTCGTGCTTTTCTGCGCCCCCAGCTACAAGACACTTGAAGAACAACTGCTCGCTCGCTTGGGTCAGTGCGTTCTAACCGCTCCTACCGCAGCGGCTTTCAATGCGTTAAGCGAGGAGGAGAGCGTTAAAACTTTCAACACGGGTTTCAAACTGAAATTCTTCGGCGATGGCTTTGAGAAAGTTGGCGAACTTTACGGCAGAAAAGTCTCAATTATTCCTATAATGGGCGGTGAATTCATCGTGGAGCAGAATTTCGGTGCTAAAGAGGGCGTAGCAGGTGGAAACTTCTTCATTCTTGCGGAGAATCAGGCATCTGCTCTGCTCGCTGCCGAGAATGCTGTCGCTGAGATTGAGAAAGTTGATGGCGTCATCACGCCATTTCCGGGCGGAATCGTCTCTTCAGGCTCTAAACCCGGCTCTCTGAAATACAAATTCATGCACGCAACGACGAACCACAAATTCTGTCCGACGCTGAGAGGCGTTGTTGAGGACTCTGAGATTCCAGATGGCGTGAATGCGGTGCTTGAAATCGTAATTAACGGGTTGAGCGAGGATGCTGTGAAGGAAGCGATGCGAAAAGGCATAAAGGCAGCAGTCAAAGTCAAAGGCGTGAAGAAAATAACCGCTGGAAATTACGGCGGAACGCTCGGAAAATACCACCTGAAACTGCATGAAATCCTCGGTCTCTAACTAACCCTTCTTCCCTCTCTCTTTTTTGCTACTCTTTTCTTTCTTGGGAGCGTGCCGTGTTGCTCGGCGCATGTGGGCGGTAAGACCGGGAGGCGTGAGTGTTAGAGGAGTAAGGCTTTAATTTTCAGGAAGCGAAAATTAAGTCAGGAGCCCCAGTGTGGTAGTGGATATCCCTTGGGCCTGCGGAGCCCAAGACCTGGGTTCGATTCCCAGCTGGGGCACTCGCCTCGCACACTCGCCCTCTTTAAAAAAGCTCACGAGGCACACGCACCTCACACTACAACGCCGAAGAGAGCGGAAAAGTTCTTTCTCATTTGCTCTTTCAGTTCTTCAACGCTGATTTTCCGAACTTTCGCAATTTCTTCGTAAGCGAATTTCACATTTTGAGGGACATTCCGCTCTTGATTCTCAACAGGTGAGAGGTAAGGAGCATCCGTTTCTGCGAGCAATTGAGAAACTGGCATTCTTTTTGCGACATTTTTCATCGTTTTGCTCCTCTTTATCGTTGCGGGTAGCGAAATAAAGTAGCCTTCGCTGCATATTTCTGATGCGAGGGCGGGCTTTCCAGTGAAGCAGTGGAAGACTGCCTTCTGAATGTCTTCGTCCTCAATCGCTTTGAGACCCTCTTCAATCGCCTCTGCACTTGAGCCTGTCGCACCTCGCAAATGCAGAACGACCGGAAGACGCAAATCACGAGCAATCTCAAGGAAACGCAGGAAAACCTCTTTCACTCGTCGTTGCTTGAGTGGTTCTTTAATCCAATGGTAGTCCAAGCCGACCTCGCCAATACCAATAATCTCACGACGATGCTCGTAAATGAACTCCTCATACCTCTCTAATTCAGAACTGCTGAACTCTTCAACATGAATGGGATGCATGCCGAGCGTAACGAACACGAAATCTTTGTGATTTCTCGCAATATTCAGCGCTTCTCTCGCATCAGAAGGCTCAACTCCACTCGTAACTACCGCTCTAAGCTCCTTCTTCGCCCCCTCAATCACGCTCTCCCTGTCCTCCGCATACTGCTTGAACGAAAGATGGCAGTGAATATCTATGATATGAACCACCTCCATTCTTCCTTAAATGCACGCATGCACTTAAATCTTTACGCCGAGCATCCTAATGAAAATGAGGAGGTTTAATTAAGGTGTGCCGAATTCTGGCGTGTATGAGATGCGACATGCACATGCACACGAGATATTCGCATGACAGCAATCTTGAACCCCGCAAGATACTGAAAATAGCGAAGAAGCGGGGGATTGACGCCGTCGCAATCACCGACCATGGAACGATAAAGGGCGGATTAGCCGTGAAAAAGGAGGCAATCAGCATGAATAATGCGGTCAGCGTGATAGTAGGTGCGGAGATTTTGACAGAAAGAGGCGAAATAATCGGATTATTTCTTGAAGAAGAGGTGAAATCAACGAGTTTTGAGCGAGTTATTGATGAAATAAAAGCTCAAAATGGCATAGTTGTGGTTCCACATCCTTTTGATGATTTAAGAGGAAGTGCTTTACAC